>Ga0105355_10004387_pt1 | contig 12105 bp, 10 predicted proteins | sample GOMGulsemesocosm_2_FD_83508 | JGI IMG/M metagenome (GOLD analysis project Ga0105355, IMG submission 83508) | Methane-oxidizing microbial communities from mesocosms in the Gulf of Mexico - GOM9C Gulf of Mexico | ecosystem: Environmental > Aquatic > Marine > Cold seeps | place: Gulf of Mexico... | reverse complement strand
TTATCTGAAACCCGCTTTAATAGCGGGTTTTTAGTTATTAATAAGAGCTGACTAATGATTGAATACAATCATTTCAATATTTTGGCCACAGGGTATTAGATATTGACTGACTCTTTACAGCCAAAAGCAGACGTTCTGGCGGCGCCCTCCACCATGTATTAATTGTTCCAAAGGTATTCGCAGTATAAATATGGTTTCAAGCCTGGTTTTATAGGTTAACCTAAGTGCGAGAACTTATGGAGCTATTAATATAATGAAAGAGTGATATTGCTGGAGTACTTCTGACAATTACACCTTACTACGTCTTTTCGCTATGCCGAAGAATCCAGCTAGAGCCGAGCCGAAGAGCCATGCTGCACCAGGAATTGGAACTGTGTTAATACTGACTGTGTCTAACCTTCCAGTATCGGGTCCTGTGATGAACTCCCCTCGGATTCTTAATCTATCCAACGATCCAAGTACCGTGAGAATATCAGTCACTGAAGCTGCTACATTGCCATTCTGCCAGCCTGCCGACTCACCCAGAATAACAGAATAGGATACCCAGCTTCCTAGTGGAAGAGGGTTTGAGTTCCCAAAATATTTTAACTCGATACCTGCACCGTTTAAAATGACATCCCTTGCATTAAACTGATCCCCAGTTCCTGTTTGCTTGAGATCATATTGAAGCTCTTGATTATATGTACCAGCCATATTTCCAAGAAACTTATCTGGCGCATCGAAATACCACACACCACCAGAGACCGTATCGTCTGCCTCAATGTGACCGCCAGAATTACCACCTGAGGCGATATAAGTCGGTACTCCAGAAGTACTATCTCCAGAGACGACCCAACCCTCGGCATTGGTATCGAAAGTGCTAGAAATGAGCCCCCCATAAACATTCCCCGTCATACTGAGAAGTAATATACTAATAATTTTTACATGGTTATACTTCATTATTATTTTCCTTTAATTTGAATTAAGGTATCCTAAATGTACCAATATGTCAGTATATAGACAGTAAAAATGAATACCTTCATTGGTATGTTGCTTGTACAGTTACACTATTTTAACTTAAAGCACATTGCATGCCATGGTTATAACAACTTTAAAATACAACAGATTATCGCAATTTCGCCAAAAACCTGATCTACGGTATGTAAAAAAAACCGACAGGGTAATAGTATGTGTGCGTTTCTAGATAGTGCCAATAAACCTCATTCAACCAACAAAAAGTGCCTTACAATAGATTTCCTGTTAAAAGCATGTATAAAGAACCTCGTCATTGAACTTCCGCTTAGGGTCGGTTAGCGGCTATTGAAATACGGTAGATAATCAAGTTTCTTTAAACAACTAAGGAACTATTATGTATCTTCTTACACATATCCAACAGAATCATACTCCTTGGAACAAAGGTAAATTGATTGGTCAGAAACCACCGTTAAAACTGAAAGAAATCTGGGCTATACGCATTCGGTTACAATTGGCTAATCGAATTCGTGACCTTGCATTATTTAATTTAGCGATTGATAGTAAATTGCGCGGATGTGATCTGGTAAAACTAATAGTTCTTGATGTCGCTCATGGAGGAGTTGTTTCAAAAAGAGCAATGGTTATGCAACAGAAAACACATCAACCAGTTCAGTTTGAAATTACAGAACAAACTAGAGACGCTATTTCTAATTTAATAAATCATGCTAGGCTTACTGCTAACGATTATTTATTTAAAAGTAGATTGAAAAAATCCCTGCATCTGTCTACCAGACAATATGCCAGAATAGTTAAATCTTGGGTATCACAAATTGGACTTGATCCATCAGCTTATGGGACTCATTCATTTCGGAGAACCAAAGCTACTTTAATTTATAGGAGAACAAAAAATCTAAGAGCTGTTCAACTTTTACTTGGTCACACTAAACTAGAAGCACAGTGCGCTATTTGGGTATTGAAGTAGATGATGCTTTAGAAATGGCAGAACAGACTGAGGTTTAAAATATTTCTGATCTTCAAGCGCCTTAGCAATGGGCGCTTGTCAGCCATGAGCAGTCATTCACAATATGCAAACAAATAAGTTGATACAATAAACATTTGATACTAGTGGGGATCTCTCTATTGGTGAGAGACGTAGCTCGATTAGGAGAGAAAGAGATAGTGTTGACATTATCAGAGTATGAAGCATTGATTGAGCAAGCTCCCATATTAATCTGGAGAGCGAACACGGATAAACTCTGTGATTACTTCAATCATCGTTGGCTCGCCTTTACTGGGCGCACGATGAAACAAGAATACGGCAATGGTTGGGCGGAAGGAGTACATCCCGATGACCTTGATCAATGCATAAAAATTTATGTTGATAGTTTTGACAAGCATGAAATATTTGAAATGCATTATCGCCTCAAGCGATTTGATAGAGCCTATCGGTGGCTACTTGATAGAGGGGTGCCGTACTACTCAGAAGATGACGAATTTTCTGGCTATATCGGTAGCTGCATTGATGTGACTGAGAGTTACGAAGCAAAGTTAGAACTGCAGAAGCATCGGGAGCACCTTGAAGAACTCATTGATAAGCGCACAGAAGAACTTAAGATTACGAACGAAAAACTGGAAAAACTCTCGTTCCAAGATGGATTGACAGGTATTCCCAACAGGCGAATGCTGGATTTGATATTGAATAAAGAATGGGATCGAGGCGTACGTGAGAAACAACCTCTTTCATTGATTATGGTCGATGTCGACTATTTCAAGCAGTATAATGACCATTACGGACATATACAGGGGGATGAGTGTTTGAAAAGCATAGCGAATGAGCTAACTCAGATTCCAAAGCGTACAGCCGATTTGTGCGCGCGTTATGGAGGCGAAGAATTTGTCTTATTATTACCAAATACGAATCAAAAAGAAGCTATCCGTTTAGCAGAAAGGCTCCGTGCAAAGATTCTTAAATTAAAACTGTCTCATGAGCATTCAAACATTTGTGATGTTGTCAGTATTAGCGCAGGGGTTAGTACAATAGTGCCGATGATGGACATTTCACCATTATCTTTGACTAAGGCAGCTGATACGGCACTATATCAGGCTAAGAGTAATGGTCGAAATAGGGTTGAAAGCAAATAACCCAACCTTTAGTGCTATTGAAAACCTACCACCTTCATCAGTCATTATGAGACAATATTTTTTATTCAACCGAACGCCTGCTATGGGTCGACTACCGTCCATTGAAAACAAATTTTAATCTTATCCAATTTCGTTTAATTGAACGGGCAATTGTCAGCCATGAGCAGTCATACAAACATAATTTTCTGATTTCTTAGCCGAGTAAAAATAATTTGAATTTTGCCCCATTTGGGTCATGTGTTTTATTTTCTGATGGTGTAGGATTACTTTAAGTTTTTTATAAACTGGTTACGGCAATAGTAGTCATAATGTTACACAATATTTATCATCTTAACTGCTTCATGGTTTCTGTATATTCCGATAATAAGCATGTTATGCAATATTGTATGCTTGATACTAAAACCTTTTTGTTAAATATGAGAAACAACAGTATAGATATAAAGAAACTAGCGAGTAATTTGTTAGGTAAAAAATATTCATAGGAAGCAGGAATAGGCTGCAGAAGCTCAATGATTAGCCACAATTATACAAGGAGGGAGCTTAGTGCAAGAAACTACTTAATAAAAGGGCATGGCAGGACCACCATTATTCTGTTTCTTCATGGAGCGTGGGGGGCAATTAGAAGATGAAGGCTCTATATCTGATATTTGCAGAATCAAGTTGCTAGTTTTATAAGAATCACAAAATTTTTCACCATTATCCAAGTGAGGATCAAATGAAAATTTATGAAAATTTCAAACGACGTTACCAAATGGCGAAGACCAGTTCAGAAGAATTAGGTCCATTGGGATTGCTTCCCGGAAAGTGGAAAGGAGAAAGAACCGGATGGAATATGATCGCCCTTCCTTTTGGTAATGCAGATTTCAAGTTCCGAATTCTCATGAATCAGTATGATGAGGAATTGGAATTCACAACTGTCAGTGACAATGTTGAAAACCGCGGATTGAAGGAGGTTCTCGAAAACAGCAACAATCCTCCTGGAAGCCCCGAGGATGACCAATTTGTTGTTGCACTGGATTACCAGCAGTCTATTGAGCAAAGGATAGCAGAGGACACCCCAGACAGCGGCGGCCTTGCAGGCGCCTCCGGGAAGCCGATACATCACGAGCCAGGTCTCTGGCTCTATATGAAGAATCTGCGTGCTACGGACAAGGATATAGCTGGTACACCGGGAGGGGGTATTGAAATTGTAGATAAAGTGATCGAGGTTGCTCGATTAGCAACGATCCCGCACGGGAATTCTGTGTTGGCGCTTGGAACCGCAGCCTGCGTGTGTGGAATGCCGGATATCCCGCCTATTAGCGGCCTTCCAATTGGCCGATTCGAAGATTTAGCTTCGCCAGGTTATGACGTCTTGACTGATAACGGCGACGGCGACCCCGATCCTTATTTGGCTCCCTACAAGCACTATATCGAAAACCCTTTCATGGGCGATGTATTGGGTGTACCGGGATTTCCAGGATTCAATCCAAGGGATATGAATGAAATTCTCCGGTTTGCAAACCAGGGTGTTGACATAGAGCATACAACGATTCTAACGGTTGATACGACACGACAAGACGCGGGTATCGTCAATGCGCCTTTCGTAAAAAAGCAGGCGGAGCCGGTGAGTATGAAGTCAACATTCTGGATTCAGGAATTGAAGGAAAAAGACAAGTATGGTCATCCAAAGCTGCGTTTGCAGTATTCGCAGGTCGTGATTTTGGATTTTTTCCTGCCACGCGAAGACGGACTGACTGGTCGCGCTCAATGGCCTCACATTAGTATCAATACACTCGAGAAAGTGCATGGCTCTTCCGAATATGCGTGTTGACCTCGAAAGAGAGAAAGGGGTAAAGTTCTTTCTTTTCTATCTAAGCTAGAAGCGCCTACAAAAGTCTTGCAGTCAACCCTGAAACCGCTACGCGGTTCAGGGCTGGCTGATAGCTAGCGTTATTTATTGTCCCAGACCGCTAGTAAAAACTATGTACTTTCAGTGCAAGGCTTTAGCACTTAAACAGCATCGCCTAGCGATACATTGCTTTACTACAGAAACCCCACTCCTAAATGTCCGGTTTGGGTCTAGACTGTGTGAAAACTAAAAAACGGCCTAAAAATCAGGTAATATTCAACACATATTAAATTTTAATCAATCGGTAATAATGGTTAGCTCCACTTTGCCTGTATAAATGCAAAAATATGATAGGTTTTTCCCACTTTCTGCTGATGCTCTAGAGTTTTCACACAGTCTGGGCCGGTAAGCGACCGATGAATATACACTTACAACATACTTCTAAATCACTAATATAAACGGTCGCTTGTCAGCCATAAGCGGGCATTGACTAAAACACGATATTCTTGAGTGAAATGAAAAATGATTGTACATTTTGACCTATTTGGGTCATGTGTTTTATTTTCTAATGATGTAGGATTACTATAAAGTTTTTTATAGGTCTAGTTTTTTCGAAAAGCAAATGAAATGATTGGAAATTAAAACAATGAATGTTATCCGTATATGTTTATCTTGTATATAAGCGCATGTTATCTCGGTTAGAGTAATTAGGCTTAAACTTTTTCTTGATTGGTAACCATAGTTAGAATGCTAGATAAGCAGACTTAGACAGTAACTTGGTTAGCGTTACTTAACCAATAGTTGGCAAAATAAAGTTCAGAAAAATTTGCTACTAAAATTTCAGAAACCATACAATTTAGTCGACTTAAACTTACGTTTAAAAAATCAAGCTGGCTTGAAAGCTCCTTGAATGTAGGACTGCTTAAATCAGTGGACATAGTTGGTCTGGGAATGTTGTATATTTCTAACTTATTAGGTGTTATGCTAAATTTTAACGGTTGGTAATATCGTCTTTTTTGATTAAAAATCACCCTCCTTATGAGTAATGATAAAGCCCAAGATGTTAATGCACTTAAAAATCAGTCATTAAATCAATGGCAAACCAAGATGTTACCGTTGATGAAACAAATGGTTGTTGGTTTGACTCTATTTTTTTTCATTGCAAGTTGTGTGCAGCTTTATTCCTTACATCGGTCCATCGAAAATTCACCAAAACTGGATGTTGAAAAGTTTATTACTCATTCACATTCTGGAAAAGCATCCCCTTCATTAAAGTTTACACATGAAGATTTACAAAACTATAGTTTAATTTTACTTGAAAATAATGCCTTGGAAAGGCGACATCATCAAGCTAATGTATTACTGATGTCTCGCGTTTGGGTTAGGTATTTGGGTTTTGTTACCGGCATTATCCTTTCAATGGTTGGGGGCATCTTTATTTTAGGTAAGCTGCAAGAACCCGTGACCGAACTTAATACGCAAACCGATAAAATTACATTTGCGTTAAAGAGTAGCTCGCCTGGGATTATTTTAGCCGTATTAGGTGTTATTCTAATGTTGGCTACAATTTTAACCCATCACGAAATAACAGTTAATGACGTTGCCGTGTACACCAATGGTATACATAGCAATCAAGCCCCTCTATTGGATTAACAAAGTAAGTTTTAAGAAGGCGAGGATATACAATGAATTTTATAATAAAAAAAGACCATTGTTATGGCTTTGAATGGTCACTTAAAGTGTTATTATTGATGAGTGTTTTTTTTCTTAATATCTCAACATCTCAAGCTGGCTTATTTGAAATTTACAATGACAATACCTTATTTGAAAAAGGAAGAGATACCTATAAAAAAGAACAATTTAAAGAAGCTGCCCTATTTTTATATGCTTATATTCAGAGAAGTCCTCTAAAACTGAAAACGGATAACGCGCATAGAAAACAGATACGGGAAGCCCTAAAGTATTCTTTAGATTTTAAACCTCCAGTTGCGGGGACTATTGGGCTCAGGCTTCCCCCACCTTCATTAGATGAATTAGGCACAAATTCAACTCCTCGAAAACCCTCTAGTTCAGGGTTAATTGATTTGCTAAAAGCTAAGAAATGGCAAACGGCAAACAGGGTGACTTGGAGAGACTTGTTAAGTAACGGTGATGTCAATGGAGATTTAAAGCTAGGTGCCTCTGAAATTGAAACTTTTCCTTGCGCGAACTTAAAACGAATAGTGATAGTTTGGAAAAAATATTATGGTTCAAGCGCAGGTTTTAACGATCTATTAATTCCTTTGTTTCGTAAGCGATTTATTAGTTGTGGTATCTGGAGGGGGTAGGCTAAGGCAGCCTAAGAGCTGAGAAAAGCACATTGTCTTGCGTAGTTCTGACCATGAACACAGCAAGTTATTTCATGGTTATTTCTTGTAAAAGTAATTCATCGATTGGCTGCAATGGGTCGATACCTGTCTTTCAGTATACGATTTGATTGCGATTAAATCTTAAAAATGTCAGATTAAGTTTGAGTTGATTTATCTAAACAGCTCTTCCTCAAGATTAAAAGAGCCTGAAAAATACAAGCTCTTTTAATTGTGAATTTATTTCCCTGTAGCAATACTAATAGCTTCAACCGTTAAACGTTTAATCTCATCCCAGTCTTCTGCATCAACTAAATCAGCTGGAGCCATCCAAGAACCACCTACACAAGCAACATTTGGTAATGCCAAATATGCAGCTGCATTTTTAGGGCTAACGCCGCCAGTCGGGCAAAAAGTCACTTGAGGTAATGGGCCACCGATTGATTTAACCATTGGAATTCCACCCGCAGCTTCTGCTGGGAAGAATTTCATTTCTGTAATACCTTTTTCAAGTAAGTTCATGACTTCACTTGGTGTTATAACTCCAGGAAGAATAGGTACACCAGATGCAATAGCCGCATCAATAACAGTATCTGTTACGCCTGGGCTAACGATAAATTCAGCACCAGCTTCAATAACTTGGTTTAGTGTTTCTAAGTTAATCACCGTGCCAGCACCAACAATAGCATCAGGTACTTCTGCTTTAATCTTTTTGATAGCTTCTAAAGCTACTGGAGTACGTAAAGTTATTTCTAATACTTTTAGTCCGCCTTCAACTAATGCTTTAGCAAGTGGTACAGCATGTTCAAGGTTGTTAATGACCATCACAGGAATAACAGGTGATGTGTTCATGATATCTTTAATTGCAGTCATTTTGGATCTCTATATTGGGTAGGTTGGATAAGCGATAGCGTAATCCGACAATAGGTATAAGATGAAATAAATTAAACAATAAATTGGGGCGCAGTCCTTTAGGCTGCACTTTAAAAGCAGCCTAAAGGACTGCGCCCCAAAGTGGTCTGTTTTATTTCATGTATGTTCCGTAGTGAGTTTAATCAACTGGGAATAAGTTAGATGCACCTGTTTCAGCAGTCGATGCACCTAGTCTAAAACCACCAAACATTTCTCGGCCTTGACCATAATGATGGTTGTTGGCACTGTTAGGGATTGCAACACGTTTATCCCATTCTGTTGCATCAACTAATGCATTCACATCGCCTGTTTGTAGGTTTAATGAGATGATATCGCCATCTTGAACTTTAGCTAAAGGACCGCCCATTTCACATTCTGGACATAAATGAATCGCAGAAGGTACTTTACCTGATGCACCAGACATGCGGCCATCAGTTACTAGTGCAACTTTAAAGCCTTTATCTTGTAATACGCCTAAAGGTGGAGTCAGTTTATGTAATTCAGGCATGCCATTTGATCTAGGGCCTTGGAAGCGAATAACGGCAACAAAATCTTTTTCTAGCTTGCCATTATGGAAAGCAACAAGAAAATCTTCTTGGTCATCAAATACAACAGCTGGAGCTTCTACAATTTGATGCTCTTCTGACACAGCAGATAATTTTGATATTCCACGGCCTAAGTTGCCATGCATAACATGCAAGCCACCACCTGTAGCAAAAGGTTGTTCAACCGATGCTATCACTTCTTTATCTAAAGATTCTGCTGGGCATGCTTCCCACGTTAATTTGTCATCATGCAGTTTTGGCTCATTTGTATAACTGTTCATGCCTTTTTCGTCAGCAACAGTTAATATATCTTCATGCAATAAACCAGCTTTTAATAATTCAGCAATCAACACACCCATGCCGCCAGCCGCATGAAAATGATTAACATCAGCGGGACCATTAGGGTATATTTTAGTTAATTGTGGAATAGCTTTAGATAGATTATCAAAATCATCCCAGTTCAAAGTAATGCCTGAAGCTCTAGCAATCGCAACTAAGTGCATAGTGTGATTAGTTGAGCCGCCAGTTGCTAATAAACCTACAACAGCATTGATAATCGCTTTTTCATTAACCATATGAGCAATAGGACGGTAGTCATCTCCTAATGCAGTAAACTTTAAGACTTGTCTAGCCGCTTGAGCAGTTAATTCGTCTCGTAATGGTGTGTATGGGTTTACAAAAGAACTGCCAGGTAAATGCAAGCCCATGATTTCCATCATCATTTGATTGCTGTTCGCAGTACCATAGAAAGTACATGTACCTGCTGAATGATAAGAAGCTAGTTCTGCTTCAAGTAATTCAGCTCGACCTATTTTACCGACTGCATATGCTTGACGAGCACGTGCTTTTTCTTTGTTAGTAATACCACTTGGCATGGGGCCAGCAGGTACAAATATAGAAGGTAAGTGGCCAAAACTTAATGCGCCAATAAGAAGTCCTGGGACAATTTTGTCGCAAACACCTAAGTACATAGCGCCATCAAACATATCATGACTCATGCCGATTGCTGTGGTCATAGCAATTAAATCACGACTAAATAAGGACATTTCCATCCCTGGTTGGCCTTGTGTAATACCATCACACATCGCTGGAACGCCACCTGCGAATTGAGCAACACCGCCAGCTTTAGCAACGGCAGCTTTGATTAAATCAGGAGCGTCTTTATAAGGTTGATGAGCTGATAACATATCATTATAAGAAGAAATGATAGCTATATTCGCTTTAACATCACCTGTTAAATCTGCTTTTTCACCAGGGCTACAAGCTGCAAAACCATGAGCTAAATTACCACAAGCAAGTTTTCCACGGTTAGGGCCTTTTTTGGTAAGGCCATCAATATACTTTAAATAAGCTGTTCGAGACGTATGGCTACGATCGATAACATCTTGGGTCACTTTTTCTACAATGGGGTGCATAATGGCTCCTCTTGGAAATCTAAAAATTTGTATTGCTTAATTTTACATGGCTGTTAATAAGCCACAGGGTATAAAGAGTCACATACCACTAACTTATTAATAGTATTGTTAATTATAAAGGTAGGAGGGGCCTATTGGCCGCGATTGCTCTTGATCCGGTCGCGGCCAATAGGCCCCTCCTACCAGTTAAACAAACTCAGGCTTTTCTAATTTCTTATAGGCCTGTGGTTTGTTAGAGATATGTAACTTTAAGTAGAATATTATTATCTACTCGATTATTCTTCCCAGTCTCGTCCATCACGTGCTAATAAAGCAACAGATGCAACGGGACCCCAGCTACCAGCTGGATAGGGTTTTGGTGATTCATTTTGGTGTTCCCATGCATCTTGGATAGAGTCAATCCAAGTCCATGCTTGTTCAATTTCTTCTCGGCTTAAAAATAAGGTGGGATTACCTCGCATAGCTTCAAGTATTAATCTTTCGTAACCACCAAAAACAGGTTTTTCTTTGTCTGAATCAGAAAAACTTAAATCGAGTTTAGTTTTTTGTAATTTAATATTACCGTCAATAGAAGGTACTTTATTGAGCATTTGTACCTCAACACCTTCTTGCTGTTGCAAATGTATGATTAATTTATTTGCTGGCAGGTCTTGAAAGCTGTCTTTAAAAATATTGTGTGGTAATTGTTTAAAATTGATTACAATTTCTGTCCGTTTATTTTGCATACGTTTACCTGTACGCAAATAAAAGGGGACATCGGCCCAACGCCAGTTATCAATATCAACACGGAGTGCTACAAAGCTTTCGGTAGTGCTATCAGTATTTGCACCTTCTTCTTCTAAATAACCAGGAACTGATTTTCCATTAAGAAAACCAGAGGCATATTGACCTCGTACAGTTTTTTCTGCGACATTATTAGGAGTGATGGGGCGTAAAGCTTCCAGAACTTTAACTTTTTCTCTACGAATACTTGTTGCTTCAAGGTTAACAGGTGGTTCCATAGCAATAAAGGTCAGAATCTGTAATAAGTGATTCTGTAGCATGTCACGCGTTTGTCCTGTATGGTCAAAGTATCCCCAGCGACCTTCAATTCCAACTTCTTCAGCAACCGTAATTTGTATGGAATCTATGGTGTTATGGTCCCAATTACTAGTAAAAATAGAATTGGCAAAACGTAGAGCTAGTAAGTTAAGTACTGTTTCTTTTCCAAGATAATGATCTATTCGAAAGATTTGGTCTTCATTGAAAACCTCAGCAAAAGCATCATTAATTTCTTGAGATGATTTAAGGTCATGTCCTAATGGTTTTTCCATAACCACTTTTGATTCATCTGTTAATACGCCTGATTGCTTAAGTCCTTGGCAAATATGCTTAAACAGAAAAGGAGCAACAGAAAAATAATTGATTAAAACTCTTTTTTCGCTATCAACAATGGATTTTAATTGTTGATATTGATCCATTTTTGTTAAATCAATCTGTAAATAAGCTAATCGGCTTGAAAACTTTTTCCAGATAGTTGCATCAATAGGTTCGTTTAAAAACTCTTCTAAACTTTCTTGAGCGGCCTGAATAAATTCTTTACTATTTATAGCATGCAAATCCACCCCAGTTATATGAGTACCTTCTTCAATGAGCCCAGATTTTTCAAGACGATATAAAGAAGATATAAGTTTGCGAGTAGATAGATCTCCTAGCGCACCATAAATAATTAAATCACAAGGTTTAAACGATTCTTGATTTTGCATGTATTGTTGAATATAGAGTTTTATCTAAAAAAATAGATAATATTGAAAAACTTGGCAGTATTATACGTGGAATTGGAGGGAATAACTAAAACAGCTGTTTTGTCAGGGTTGACGAGCTGTTAAATGTAGGACTTAAAATTTAAATGTTTCTTTAAAATTGGATGGTATACAGATAATGAAAAAGATGCGTTTAATTTTGTAAACGCATCTTTTTTT
>Ga0105355_10004385_pt1 | contig 12107 bp, 5 predicted proteins | sample GOMGulsemesocosm_2_FD_83508 | JGI IMG/M metagenome (GOLD analysis project Ga0105355, IMG submission 83508) | Methane-oxidizing microbial communities from mesocosms in the Gulf of Mexico - GOM9C Gulf of Mexico | ecosystem: Environmental > Aquatic > Marine > Cold seeps | place: Gulf of Mexico... | reverse complement strand
AATTTGCTTTCATTATCATAAATCATAGGCTTTTCCTATAAGAATATATTTGTATTTTAAAGTTTATCACGCTTAGACTTGAACAATCTTAATTTATAAGCTAGTTAAATTTAATTATATTTAGCTGCAATACATTAAAAATAATGGTAAAAGTAAAATTACCAATACTCTTTATGAAACCAATAAATAAGCTATATGTGGTCTTGGTACTATAAATATGTAACTTTAACATACTTTTATTGCAATTTTATTCTTAAATAACAAATAAAAAAAATAAAATTATTTTTTAAAAAAATCAATTGATACTTATTCAAACATTTTACCCCAACATCTGTGGCTTGTCTCTGCAAAATTCTGTATTCAAGAAGTAGCCATAAAATTATCTTTTCTTGTAAATATAATAATTTTTATAGAAAAGGCTTGTTTAAATTGAATCTTTTTTATTTAAGTTTCCCAGAAATAAAAAAGATAAGGCCCCATTAAATCAATGTTCTTTAAAAAAGAAGAGAAAGAGAAATAGTAAAATATATTATATTTAAACCTGAAAAGTTTTAATTGTTAGGGGAAATTACTAGTTTATAGCTAGACTTGATTCTAAAATAAGCCCCAAAAAAATTTATTCATTAAGAGTAAGACTAAAAGTTCTGATTATTTATTGGGTGTAAATGAGTAAATATACTTTTATGTAAAGAGCAGGAGCTTAAAAGCTCTCCCATTCTTCATTATTTTTATTTTCAAGTAGCTCTTTATTTGCTGGTTTTATTGTCGTTCTTGAGGAAGGTGCTCTTCTTTCTTTGTATTTGCTATTACTTATATTTTTAGATGGGTTTCCTCGAACATTTTTATTTGTCGTTGTGGCATATTGTATAAACTCTTTCTTGTTTGCATTGGATACAATAAGTTTTGCAATGCCATCTGTTTCATTGGCTATATCTTGAGTTTTACTTGAAATAGCGGCATTTTCTTGTGTTTGTTTATCAAGTGAAGCAACTGCATCATTGATTTGTTCAATACCTGTTTGTTGTTCTTTACTTGCACTTTCAACATCTTTAATTAAACTAATTGTTTTAGCAATATTGTCATTAAGAGAAGAATAACCAAGAATCATTTTAGCTGCTATTGATTTACCATCATTTGCTTTTTTAGTTGCATTCTCAACCAGACCTTTTATTTCATCTGCCGCTTCAGATGATCTTGATGCAAGGTTTCTGACTTCTTGAGCCACAACAGCAAAACCTTTTCCTGCTTCTCCAGCAGTTGCTGCTTCAACAGCTGCATTAAGTGAAAGAATATTTGTTTGAAAAGCAATTTGATCAATAACGGAGATTGCATCATTAATAGCGCTTACTTGCTCATCAATTTCATTCATAGCAGTAGTTGTATGTCCTGCAAGGGACTCCCCTTCCTTTGCAGAAGTGTTTAAGCCGTTAGCGTACCCTGCCATTTTTACTACATTTTCTGTATTACTAATAATACTTCCTGTAATTTCTTCAAGTGCTGCTGATGTTTCTTCAAGAGCACTGGCAGATTGATTTGAATTGGTATTTAAAATATTTACATTTTCCAATAATACTTCACTGCTGTTTCCAAGGGTTAAACCGTTATCTTTATTCTCTACTAACATTTCATTAATAATATCTGCAAGGGCATTTAAACCTTCTGCTGTTTTACCTGTTTGTCCTTGAATTCTATGTGTAAAATCTAGCTTTTGGTAAGAGCTAAGTGCGTCAGTTACTTTATTTAAGTCTTCTGTCACATTTTTGGCCATTACTGCTAACATTTCATTAATAATTGTTTTTAATTCTTCAAGCCCAGCATTATCCGTTGATTTTTTAACCGTTTGTTTGATTTTTCCCTCTTTTACAAGAGAAACAACTCTTTTTACATCATCAATTAATGCAGCATCTTGGTCTTTTAATGATTTGATTTTTGTGATGTTTTGATTAACGGCTTCTGTCATTTCCCCAATTTCGTCATTCGTATGAACATCAATAGTCCCAGAATAAGCTATTTCATTGTTTAAATATTTAAAAAAATTAATTAAAGAATCTTTAAAAATATACATATTTGGAATTAATTTTCTATTAACATAAAATAAAAGTACAAAGAATAAAAAAGAAAATCCTGAAAAAGTAAATAAAATTAATAAATAACTTTCATTGGTATCAATAGCGCTTTGCACCTCTTCTGATGTTCTTTTTTCTAATACTGTCATAAAATCATCAATGGGTTTTACGATTTTTGCTTTTTCTGCATGGTATTTATTTGAGTGGGTTAATTTAACTGCTAAAGCATTATCTGGATTTTTTTTAATTGTGAACTTACCCTTTGCATCTTCAAATAAACCTTTCGCAGCATTCATTGCTATTGTCTCTAATTGAATAAGGTCATTGGAGTTTTTTTGTGCTTCACTTAAATACGCGAACTCCGTTTCAGTAAATCCAGCATCTTTCATCATTTTATTTAATGATATTTTTTTACCGTCAGGTTTAGGTTTTTGTCCATATTCCAAAACTAAATCCCAGTAAATTCTGTTGTAATTTTGAGGTCTTTCTTTTTCTCCATTTCTAATATTAATAATATCCCAGTACATTTTTTCGTACTTAGTATCACTTGTGGCAGAAAAAGTTCTGGCTAACCTTGTTAAATCATCAGAACTTTGTCTCATTTCATAGGCTAATAATAGCGACTGTACTTTTCTATCTTGAATTTTCTTAACAACACTTGCTTGATTATTAATCAAACTTACTAAGAATAATATTGTAGCAATTACTACTATTCCAGCTAACATTAATGATCGTAAAAATAACTTAAAACTCATAACTTATCTCCTATTGATAGTTTTTAAATACATAAAACAGACGTATTTTTTTTATTTGATTTAGAGTATTCAGTAAAGTAACTTTTAATAATGTTAAGATAATTATATATGAGAAGTAGTTAAGTCATTTTTAATATATCAAAAGTGATTTTAGAGTGACAATATTATTTCTTTATTAATTTAAGAGGCAAGTATATTTTTAATAAATATTAAAAAAATACTTGAGAAGAAATATAATATAGTAAAGATGCTATTGTAAAATACTTATCTCTGCCATAATTCCTTTATATATAATATATTTATTATTTGTATCAAAGCTTATTTAACTAATATAATATATAACAAATATAATAGATGAAGAAAGGATAATATGAAAAGATTTATAAAATATTTCTTTCTTATCTTAGTATTATTTTCTTCGACTTTATTTGCAAGAACGTTAAAAATTGCAACTCCTTCTGATTTACCTCCTTATTCTTTTATTAATGCTGAAAATGAAATTTCTGGTTTGTTTATTGACTATTGGCTTTTGTGGTCTAAAAAAACAGATGTTAAGATTCAATTTATTCCTTCTTCTTGGAATGAAAGCATAGCTAACATAAAAAATAAAAAAGTTGATATTCATTCGGGTTTATTTAAAACCTCAAGTAGAAAAGAGTATTTGAAATATTTAAAACCAATTTATAATGCAAATTCTCATATTTTTGTATTAAAAAATAAAAAGATAAATAAAATAAGTGAACTCAATGGAAAAACTTTGGGGTTTATAAAAGGGACATTCTTCGAAAAATATTTTGCTAAGAACTATCCCTTAATACATACAAAAACCTATCTTGATTATAAAGATTTTAAAAACGATGTACGAAATAATAAAATAGATGGCTTTATTGATGATGATGTTATTTCATGGATGAACATCATTAGATATTTTGATTACAATAAAGTAAAAAAAATAGAAGACTTTTCCTTGAATAAGTGGTTTTATGCAGGAATTAAGAAAAATGATAAAAATTTAGAAAAAATTGTACTTATGGGTATGAATAAAATACAAAAAAAAGACTTAATACAATTAGAAAAAAAATGGATTCTTAATAAAGAGCTACAGTCACTTTCCTTGTTAAAAGAAAATGATATTTTAAGTATTGAAGAAAGAACATATTTAAATAATAACTCAAATGTTAGCCTTGCTTTAACAAAAAAATGGAAAGGTATAAGTTTTTATAATGAAAAGATGGAAATATCTGGTTTTCATGTAGATTTATTAAATCAAATAAATAAAAATCTAAATACCAAAATAGGGTATAAAGTCTTTGATTCCTGGTCGAAAGCCTATATAGCTAGCAAAAGTGGAGAGGTAAATGGGATATTTGGATTGTCATGGAGAAAAGAGAGAGAAGCATTTTTTTCTTATTCCTCCCCCTATTTTTTTACTCCATATTATTTAGTGACACGGAAGTTAGATAGCTCTATTAAGGATATAAACAATTTAGATAATAAAATAGCAATTGTACAAAAAAACTCCATTGCTGTAAATATACTTCAAGAAAAACAAAAAAAAGTAAAAATTATATATTCCAACAATCAAATTGACATACTCAATAAGATTGCAAATAAGACGGCTGATTTTACTATTCAAGATGATCCTTATGAATATGATTTAGAAAAATATAAGCTAGAAGTAAAAAAAACGTTTTTTCTTAAAGAGGGTGAATTTCACATTGGAACAAAAAAAAACGATAAGGTTTTTACCTCTATTATTGATAAAGGTCTTAGCTCAATTAGTAAAAAACAAATGCAAGAAATTAAAAATAAATGGGCAAATAAAAAGATAAAAAAATCTGTTTTTACTGCTGAGGAATTAAAATATATTAAAGAATCTCCTGTTCTTAATATTGGAATTGAAGAGTGGCAACCTGTTCTTTATACTACTGATGGCAAAAAAATGCAAGGCTTATCAGGAGAGATTTTAGAACTTGCTTTTAAAAAATCATCTTTAAAAATCAACTTAGTAAAAAATAATTGGTCTAACTTATTAAGCGATTTTAAAGACAAAAAAATTGATATTTTACCTGTGGTGTATTATGTAAAAGAAAGAGAATCTTTTGGCCTATATAGTGATCCATATTTAAGTATAAAAGATTATATTTATGTCAAAGAAGAGAATAAAGATGTCTCTTCTTTCAAGGATTTAAAAGGAAAGAAAATTGCACTTATTAAAGGGTATGCAAGTGTAAAATTTATAAAAGAAAAATTTCCATCTATTGAGATAATTGAGGTCTTAAATGTTGAAGAAAGTATTTTAAAACTTATCAATAATGAAGTGGATGCGATTTTTGAAGCACAAATTGTTGTTGAACATCAATTAAAAGAATTATTAATAAAAGGCTTAAAAGCAATACCCCAAAATGTCATTAAAATAAATAAGATACATATGTTTTCCAAAAAAGATGACTTTGTTTTACAAAGTATTTTGCAAAAATCTCTGTATTTAATTTCACTAGAAGAAAAAAATAGAATTATTTCAAAATGGTTAGGCACAGAAAAGGTAAAAAGTGAGTTAAATATTATATTTGAGAGAAAAAGAGAGCCTTTTATATTTTCTAATTCTTACTTAAAAGGCATTGAGTACGATTTAATAAAAGAGGTTTTTAAAGATTACAAAACTAAGATTAATTATTCTAATGTTATTTTTGACAATCTCTATGATACTTTTAAAAATAATGATGCCATCGATATTGTTTCTTCTATTAAAAAAAGAGACGATGCTTTTTATTATTCAGATGATTTTGTTACCTTAGGAAATGTTTTTATTACAAGAGTAGAAGACAATATTACCATTAACAGTATTAAAGATTTAAAAGACAAAAAAATAGTGGCTTTTAGAGATGCTTATAAAGTTTCAAGTAAAGAATTTTATTCTATGTTTAATCCTAAAATACGAACGGATAATTATAAAGAAGTAGAGGCAGAGGATGCAGTAAGAACCTTCTTAAATAAAAAAGCGGATATCTTATTTTTGGATAATAATATCTTTAAATGGCATTTGAAATATATAAAAGAAAGCTCGATATCCCAGTATAAATTGGATTACTTAAAAGGTTCTAACAATACACTAAAACTTGGGTTTAAAAATGAAAACCTTAGAAATATTTTTAATAAAAACCTAGCAAAAATTAAAGAATCAGGCAAGTATCAAAAAATTATTAATTCATACATTTTGTATGATAAAAAAGCTAAAGTTGAAGTACTTACACTTTTATCAAAGTTATTATCAAAATATATTTTTGATGGTAATAGAAGTGAGATTAAAAATATTATAAATATTTTTAAAACAATGTTTTATTTGAAAAATATTGAAGTTTATGATGATAATAATAAACTTTTATATTCTTCTTCAAAAGCATTACTTAAAGATGCAATGCTTTTTGATAGTTTTTATTTCCTTTATAATCATCCTAAAAAAGTAGGCTTTTTAAAGGCAACATTTAATGAAAAATTACTCTCATCTTCCACAACTAGTCATATTCCAGATATTAAAATGTTTAAAAATCTTAGCTCTTATGAATATGTCAAAAATATATATAAAGAGTTTTCTTATTTAACAAATAAAATAGTGTTTTCTACAAAAGAGAAACTTTTTATAAAAAACAACCCTCTTATTACATATTCTGACACTCGTTTTGAACCTTTGGTTTTTATTGATAAGAATAAAATAAGTGGTTTAGTAATAGATTATATAAAATTAATTGAAGATAAAACATCCTTAAAATTTAAGTTTATAAAAAAAGATACATGGGCAGATACCATAAAAAGTTTTGAAAAAAAAGAATTAGATATTTTACCTTCTTATTCGAGTTTAGCATTAGAACTAAAGGATTCAGTTTTATCAAATAGTTATGAGGGTTTTAATTATATTCTTATTACAAAAGACGATGAATCTTTTACCAATGATATAAATGATTTGAAAAATAGGACCTTGGCTTTGCCTAAAAACCTACCGGTTTATAATTATATTAAAAAAAACTATCCTTTTATAAAAATAATTGAAACAAATACACTAAAAGAAGCTTTTGCTTTAGTTGCTAAAAATAAAGCGTATGCAAGTATTGAACACTCAGCTGCTGCATCGTATTACCTAAAGAATTTTTTCCCTTCTTTAAAAATCACGGGTGTTTTAGAGAATAAATACAATCATAGTTTTTTAGTACAGGAAAATAAAGCTGAGCTCTTATCTATAATAAATAAAGTACTTGATTCTATTAGTTTTGAGAAAAAAAATGAGATAAGGCATAAGTGGATTAAAACAAAAATCAATACAGCCGTTGATTATACAATCATATATGAACTGATTTTTGTTTTTGTGCTTATTCTCTTAATAGTTTTATATTTTTTAAATAGAATATCTAAAAATAAAAATGTTATAGAAAAAATAAATCTAAAACTTAATGCCAGTGTAGGGGATTTATCACTAATAAAAAATGAACTTGAAAATTCAAATGAGACATTACAAAGTACCATACAAAATTTAAAACAGACTCAAAATCAATTAATAGATGCTGAAAAAATGGCTTCCTTAGGTAGCTTGGTAGCAGGGGTCGCACATGAAATCAATACTCCAATAGGTATTGGACTAACAGGAATATCTCACTTGGAAGAACTTACAAAAGAAATAAATAAACAATATACAAATGGCAAAATGACTAAAAATGAATTTGAAGAATATTTATACAATAGCAAAGACTTGAGTTTTTTGATTCATAGAAATCTTGAAAAAGCAGCTGGCTTGGTTCGCTCTTTTAAACAAGTAGCTGTTGATCAAAGCAGTGAAGAAAAAAGAAATTTTAATCTAAATAAATATTTAGCTGAGATATTACAAAGTATTCATTCTGTAACTAAAAAATCAAATATCAAGATAGATATATCTTGCGCTAATGATATTAGAATTAATTCTTATCCAGGAGCTTATTCTCAGATTATCACAAATCTAATAATGAACTCACTGATACATGGTTTTAAAGAAAAAGAAAAGGGTAATATTAGTATTAATATTACCAAAGAAAACAGAGATCTTAAGATTCTTTATACAGACAATGGAAAAGGAATTAAAAAAGAAAACTTAAGTAAAATTTTTGATCCCTTTTTTACAACGAACAGAGATAATGGTGGCTCAGGTTTAGGATTAAACATCATTTATAATATTATTGTATCCAAACTAAATGGTAGTATTAAGTGTATAAGCGAAGAGCAGCAGGGGGTTGAATTTATTATTATAATTAAACTTACCGATAGTGCCTATATTAATAAAAAAAATAGTAAAGATTTCATTTAAACTACTTGAGATTTATTTTAAGTGCATATTATATACTTTGTTCCTCTTCCAGCTGTATTTTCTTTTTGATAAATACATTTTTTATCTAATAGTTCTTTAATATCTCTAGTCGCTGTTGCTGAACTAGCTTTACTCATTGAAATATACTTTGCTTTTGTTAAGTCACCTTCAAAGTTATTAACACCTATATCCAAAATTTTATTTAAAACTTTTTGTTGACGTGCATTTAAATTGTCATCTTTATGAATATCCAAAAAATTTGTTTTAATCTTAATATATGTTAATTTATTTAATGTTTCATTTATTGATTCTATAAATGTTTCTAAAAACCAAATAAGCCAAGTAGTTATGTCTAAAGGATCTTGTTTCTTTTTAAATCCAGTAGTTGCTTCTAGTGCTTTGTAATAGTTTTTTTTATTTTTATTTATTTCTTTTGAAAAAGAATATAATTTTGAATTAGAAGATTTTTCAATTCTAGTGAATATTAGATCTCCAATAGCTCTTGAAATTCTTCCATTCCCATCATCAAAAGGATGAATAATTAAAAACCATAAGTGAGCTATTGCTGATTTTATTAAAGTATCTTCTGTTTTATTAAACCATGTTAGAAAGCTATGAACTTCATCAAAAAGAATATCACTAGGAGGTGCTGTGTAAAATAACTTTTCACTACTTGTTCCTCTTGAACTTACAATATTCATTTCACCTTCATCTCTAAAGTCTGCAACATTAATTTTAACACCTTGACTATATCCACTAGGAAATATAGCAGCATGCCATGCTAAAATCTTTTCTATTTTTAATTCTTGTGTGTAATTTTGGTTAATGTCAAATTGAATGGATACTAAATTATCTGTTTTATGTTCAGTATCTTCATATCTATAATCAGCAATGCCAAGTTTTTTTCTTATGGAAGCTCTGACACTTTCTCTTTTAAGATAATCACCTTCTATTGCAGAAGTACTCATTGTTTCATCTATAATCGCTTCTTCTTTAAAGTCATCAAGTTTTTCTTTATTAAGTATGCTTAAATATCCACTTAGTTCACCTTGTTTATAAGAAGCATGTGTATATAATTTTTCAATTATATCTCTGTCATAGGTAAAATTTGGATAGTTTTTTTGTTCCCAAATCCATCTTTTTTTAAGCACTTGTGATCCTTCTCTTCCCCTAATTTTACTAATGATGCGTATTTTTAATATTTACACATCATTTTTGATTCGTAATAATAACACAAATGATGCGATAAGTAAAGTTTTGCACATCATAAATGATTTGTAAATTAAATTATACTTATTCAAAAGGAATATATTTTGATTCAAATTTATCTCTAAGTGTAGATTCACATTAGAAGTGCAACGTTTAAGAAGTCAAAATTGTTAAAAAGTAGAGATTCCTTCCCCAGGGTGTAAAATTGAGTTTATTAGATTTTGTTGGATGATGTTTTGGCGGAGGATTGAACTATACGATACTGTGGGATGTCTGGAAGTTTAAATTTTAAAGTATCCCATAAATATGTAGTCTTTTATTTTAAGACAAATAGTTATTTAAACGATCACTTGAGTTAGACATGAATCATATCTTTTAGTATTTTTTCATTTGAGTTAGGAATGAAATCAACTTTTGTTTTAAATATATTTTCAAGTTCTTCTTTTATAGAATCAATTCTTAAAAGTTTTGAAAATCCACCTTTATATTTTTTGGAGAATTTATCGTAATCAATTTGATAGGCAATATCTATATCACTATATTTCTTTTGTGACTCTCTTGCATAAGATCCAAATAGACCAATAAGAGATAAACCTTCTTTTTCATATTTAGGTTTTAAAGTTTTTAATGTTTTTAAGATTTCAAATTTTGTCATAGTTCCCTCAATTGATATATAAAAATATTATAACATAAAATAAATCTTGTCATATTTTGGTTCTAAATAAATACATGCTGTAAATGCTACTTAAATTTGATCTTTACTCATTGTTATTAGATCTCATAATTAATGGCTTTTTATTTGCTCTTGGTCTATCTCTATCTTTTTTAACAAGTTTAGCTCTTTCTTCACTTGTATAACAAGAACGTGCTTTTATTAATAAAGCAGATAATTCTTTATAAAATATATTTCTTTTGTTTAATTCATAGATTCTCATGTTTGCAAATTTCTTACCAACTATAATTCCACCCAGTTCAAATTTATCTAGTTGTTTTTTTATTACAGAGGGACTTAATTCATAAAAATCTGCTATTTCTCTTGTATATGCAGTATCTCTTGCTAATAAGTATTGAAGTACTTTTTCTGCACTCTTACTCCCTAATAATACTTCAATCATATTATCTCCTTATCTATACTACTTAGTAATTTATATGTTCTATATAATAGAACATTAATACATAAAAGTCAAATAGAGAATATTTTTAACCATGCATCAATTTTATCTTCTGCCCAAACGGTGATTCTTGGACTTAATTTTATTCAAAAATATAGATATGATTGTAAAGATAAGGAGCTTTCTTTATTAGATAGTATTTTGGTGGAGATGTGGAGGATTGAACTCCAGTCTTAAAACAAATCAAATTAGCGTCTACATGTTTAGTAAAAGATTGATTAAATTCACTTTATAAAAGATCAACCTGCAAGGCTCTTATAAAGCTAAGATTCTAAATGTTTTCTAAGAAGCAAATCAACTTTCTTAAAATAAGCTATTGGGGGTGAGCCCATTTAGTTCTACCTATATAGCATCAGTAGAATGGACCTCCTAGTCTACGACCCAATAAAGGGGAGTCTAAATTAAAACTTACGCTGCTGCGTAAGCTGGAGAATAATTATTATTATTTGCGTTTAAAAAAAATGAACCGTCTAACGGCATGTTCAGGCCGACATGCAACTAATCCTCTTTGCTCCAATCGATACCATGTCATCCCCGATTGTAGTGTTTGAGTGTTGAACGCGAATTATAACCTAAAGGAACTGAAAAGCAGATGAATTTATGCTCTTACAGTCCAGGAGCTTTCCACATTGAAGTTGTAAGGTTCATATCTACTAATTTTAATTGTTCTTCATAAACAGCTGTCCACTTTTCTCTTATTATTTTGTAGGTTTGAGTATTAGCCTTATTTGCTTCGTAAGTTTTGTTCCATTGAACTAATTGCATTGATGCGTCTTCTAAACTTGCAAATATCCCAGCTCCAACTCCTGCACTCATAGCAGCACCTAATGCCGTAGCTTCAGTAACTTTTGGAATCTTGATTGTGCATCCTGTTACATCTGCTAGAATTTGAGGCCACAAAGTACCTTTACTAGCACCTCCTGCAAATACTATTTCATTAATTTCAATATTTGAAAATTCTTTTATTTTCTCTAAGTTTATAGCTGAAACAATGCAGGCATTTTCTTCTAAAGATCTAAACATTGAGAATTTATTACACGTACTAGCGTCTAGTGAGAGATTGATAAAACTAGGGCTTGCATGATACCACTTACCATATTTCATTGAATCTGAAAAGATAGGAAGAATTCCATGTGAACCTATTGGCACTTCTTTTGCTTTTTCTTCTAGAATTTCATAAACATCTTTATTTTGCTCTTTTGCTTGTAGTTTTTCTAAATCACAAAAAGCATCTCTAAACCATTTCATTACAAGGCCTGAGAAAAAAGTAATTCCTTCTGCTTGAGAAAGCCCATTAATTACATGCGGGTTTACTCTTATATTCATAGAAGAAGGTGGCGGAGTGTTTTTAGGAATGTTTACAATTTGCTGCCAAAAAGAACCGCCTAAGATTGCAACATCTCCCTCTTTTACTACGCCTAATCCAGCACTTCCTAATTGAACATCTCCTCCTCCCATTACTACTTTTGTAAGGGTTTTAAGACCAGTTAGCTCAGCTGCTTCTTTACTTACAAAACCAATAGATGTTCCTGTTTCATAAATAGGAGGAAATATATCATCTTTTATTCCAGCTCTT
>Ga0105355_10004384_pt1 | contig 12109 bp, 6 predicted proteins | sample GOMGulsemesocosm_2_FD_83508 | JGI IMG/M metagenome (GOLD analysis project Ga0105355, IMG submission 83508) | Methane-oxidizing microbial communities from mesocosms in the Gulf of Mexico - GOM9C Gulf of Mexico | ecosystem: Environmental > Aquatic > Marine > Cold seeps | place: Gulf of Mexico... | reverse complement strand
TGTCAGCCTTTTTTATGTTCAGGACGAACGGTATGCCGTGGTGCCATGGATGGCAAAGAACGGCGATGTTCACGACTGCAAGGATGCAGGAGGTAGAGCGAAGAAGGATGCCAGAGCCGAGGACTAAAGGTATGCCGTGGTGCCATGGATGGAAAAGAACGTCGATAATTAATTTTAAATATTAATACAAAGGTAAGTAAGTAAATGAGAATAGTCATTGGCATGTTGTTTGCCATTTTCTTTTGCTGCAATATTTTGGCAGCACAACAAGCAAAACCTGCTGTACAGTCAGCTTTAGCTTCCAAATCAATGTTATTTGATATTGTTAATGTCAATGATGAGTTTATGGTTGCTGTTGGGGAACGTGGCCATATTATTCGCACTGAACAGGCATCCAGTTGGCAGCAAATGAATGTGCCTAGCCAATCAACTTTAACCGCAGTCACTTTTGTTAATAACCAGTTAGGTTGGGCTGTAGGCCATGATGGTATTATATTGCATTCAAATAATGGTGGTTTGTCTTGGACAATTCAGCAGTATTTACCTCAGTTGCAAATACCGCTGTTAGATGTTGCTTTTATAAGTGAAACAGAAGGTGTTGCCTTAGGGGCTTACGGATTATTCTTTAGAACTTTAGATGGTGGAAGAACTTGGCAGCAAGAATTTCATACCTCATTACTTGCTCAAGAAGATATAGATTACCTTGAGGAATTAAGGAAAGAAGATGAACAACTTTATATTGAAGAACGTGGCAGTATTTTACCTCATTTTAATCGAATATTCCGTGCAGGTCGCACTACCTACTTAGTGGGTGAGCTAGGACTCATTGCTAAAAGCAATGATTTTGGCAAAACATGGCAACGCTATGATGAGATTTACCAGGGATCCTTTTTTGATATTGTTCGCACTCAAAAAGGAAATTTACTTGCGGTAGGTCTAAGAGGGAATAGTTTTCGTAGTTTAACCAATGGCACGCCTTGGCAAAAAACTGAAACAGCAGTCACTTCATTATTAAATAATATTGTCTTAACTGAGCATGGTCATATATTTGTTTTAGGTAATAACGGAGTACTGCTTGAAAGTCGTGACGATGGCCAATCATACATTAAACACCCACAAAGTGATGGTAAAGCATTACTTGCCGGGGTTATTTTTAACAAACAACTGGTGGTTGCATCAGAAGTTGGTATCAAAGTTTTATCGGTAGTAAATTAAGATGAATGTAAACGCGTTAATCAATCGATTAGAAATAATTGTATTTAGACACAGAGCCATGGTCTTGGCTTTGTTTGTTTTGTTAAGTGCTTTTCTTGCTTTTCAAGCATCAGAAATCAAACTTGGTGCATCTTTTACCAAAAATATTCCTTTAAATCATGAGTATATGCAAACGTATTTAAAGCACCGTGAAAATTTTGGTGGGGCAAACAGTGTTTTAATTTCAGTGTGTCATCAAGACGGTGATATTTTTAATGAAGAATTTTTCACCGCTTTAAAAGGGGTGCACGACCAATTATTTTTTATTCCTGGTGTCAATCGAACACAAGTAAAGTCTTTGTTTTCGCCTAGCACAAGATTTGTTGAAGTGGTTGAAGATGGTTTTTCTGGTGGTCCGGTTGTTCCTGCCGATTTTAAAGGAGATGACCAAGGGCTCAATACCGTTAAAGCTAATATCGAAAAAGCCGGTATCGTTGGCCGAATTGTTGCTGATGATTACAGTTGTGCGATGGTTAAAGCATTATTAATGGAGCATAACCCTAATACAGGAGAAAAACTGGATTCTATAGCCCTTGCAAACATTTTAGAAAATGAAGTGAGGAAGCCTTTCGAGAAAGGTAATATCACGGTACATATCATTGGTTTTACTAAAATGGTTGGTGATGTCGCTGAAGGCGCTAAAGGTGTTGTCACCTTCTTCGGTGTAGCTATAGCGATTACTACGGTGATGGTGTTTTTATTTTCCCGTTCAATTTCATTAACACTTTTACCTATTGCTTGTTCATTGATTGCCGTGGTTTGGCAAATGGGTTTACTATCAAGCTTGGGCTTTGGCTTAGATCCCATGTCAATCCTAGTGCCTTTTTTAATTTTTGCTATTGGGGTTAGTCATGGTGTACAGATGATTAACTCGATTAGTAAAAGTGTTTCACAAGGTTTTTCAAGCAAAGAAGCGGCACAGTTTAGCTTTAGAGCACTGATTATTCCGGGTGGTGTAGCACTCTTGTCGGATACCGTTGGGTTTATTACCTTGTTATCAATTGATATAGGTATTATCCGAGAATTAGCGATAACAGCATCTTTAGGTGTCGCGGTGATCATCTTCACCAATTTATTATTATTACCGGTATTGGTTTCTTTTTGTAATGTTAAAGGCAAAGCGTCACAACACGAAAACAATGACAAAAGTACTTGGCATTTTATGGCAAGCTTTACTGAGAAGGGACCAGCTACCGTTATATTAATGATAACTGCGTTATTATTTACGGCAGGGTATTACCATTCCCAGCAGCTTAAAATTGGTGAATTACATGCTGGAGCACCTGCTTTACATGAAGACTCTCGTTATAATCAAGATACGTTTTTAATTACTGACCGTTATGCGATTAGTGTTGATTACATGTCAGTGATTGTTGAAACGAGTGCCAATGCCTGTACTGACAGTAATATTCTTAAAACCATGGATAGCTTTCAATGGCGAATGGAAAATATTCAAGGTGTTCAATCTGCTGTAAGTTTGCCTTCGGTGATGAAAATTATAAATGCCGGTTATTATGAAGGTAATCTTAAATGGCGCATCATTTCACCTAACCAATATACCCTCGCACAAGCTCTATCTAATGTTCCTAGTTCCACAGGTCTATTAAATAATGAATGTAGTGTTATGCCGGTTATATTGTTTTTAGAAGATCATAAGGCAGAAACCATCAATCGTGTCGTTAAAGAAGCTAAAGTTACGATAGAGGAACTAAATAATGATAGTTTAACCTTTAAGCTTGCTTCCGGTCCTATTGGCGTTATGGCTGCAACAAATGAAGCAGTGGCCGCAGCGCAATTACCTATGATGATTTACGTTTATGCAGCGGTCATTATCTTATGCCTTATGAGTTTTAGAAGTGTTAGAGCGACTATCGTGGTTGTTTTACCTCTTTTTGTTGTTTCTACGTTAGCACAGTGGTTAATGACAGTGCTTGATATTGGTTTAACGGTTTCTACGTTACCTGTTATTGCTTTAGGCGTAGGCATTGGCGTAGATTATGGTATTTATATTTTGTCTACGATGAGTGCAAAACTTAAAGATGGTTTGTCGGTCAGCCAAGCATATCTAGATGCATTGGTGGAAAGGGGCAGTGCAGTACTTATCACGGGATTAACTTTAGCTATTGGCGTTTCTACGTGGTTTTTCTCAGATTTGAAATTTCAAGTAGATATGGGAATATTATTAACCTTTATGTTTTTGGTTAATATGCTTGCTTCAGTGACTGTTTTACCAGCAATCGCAAGTTTTTTATGGAAAGATAAAAAATAATTCTACTTTTTTTAAGTTATTCATAATTGCATAAATACACACGAAAATGACCGAAAGGTCATTTTCTATTTATTACAAGTGAATAAACACTTATCGTTATAAATACTTCTCATCACTTCATATCTCCAAATTGGTCTGAACAGCAAAAAATTGCTCGCAATCGCTTAAATTTATTAATAAAATTGACAAAATGGTCTATCATTTTAGGAAAGGTAGATTCTGATAGATAAAAACATAAAAAAATAAAATATAAAAACATAAAAATACAATACAAATTATTTCAATCGTTTTATCCAAAAAGGAAAACGGCATGGCGTTAGTAAACGGTTTACCCTCAGTGATACTTTCTAATGTAGCACAGTTAATAAAACAAAAAGTTTCTTCAGATACAGCTCCTTTAGTTGAGCAGTTTGCTGAATTACTTTATCAAAACATTTCAACATTGGACTTAGCACATCGCAATGATAGCGATATGTACGGCGCAACGTTAAGCTTGTGGAACTCCCTTAATGATCATCAAGATGAAGCTGAAATCATTAATGTTTTTAATCCGCAAGTATCAAAACATGGCTGGAAATCAAGCCATACAGTTATTGAAATAATTGTGAAAGATATGCCGTTTTTAGTGGATTCAGTTCGAATTGCCCTGAATCGATTAAATGTCACCCCCCATTTAATGTTGAATAGCCCAATTAGAATTATCAGAGATAAAGATAATAATATTGAGAAGTTGTCTGCAGCATCTGATCAAAAAATAAAGTCCACCTCATTAGAAACGGTGTTCTTTATTGAGATTGACAGACAATCAGATCAAGCAACCTTAGATTTGATCGAAAGTAAATTACGTTCAGTTGTTAGTGATATTGCAATTACAGTTAATGATTGGCAACCGATGAAAAATCGTTTAAACGAAGTGATAAACGAAACGAAAAAAGCTAAAGTACCTTGTTCTAAACAAGAGCATAGCGATGGCATAGAGTTTTTACAGTGGTTACTTGATAATAACTTTACCTTGTTAGGTTATCGTTCTTATGATGTTAAAACTCTAAAAGGTGACGTTGCTCTAGCTGCCAATGTTGAGACTAGTCTTGGTTTAATGAAGCAATCAGATGGCACTAAAGAAAGATTATTATCAGGTTTAAGTGAATCAGCACGTGAAATTGCTTTAGGTGATAATTTACTTATTTTAACTAAAACCAATTCACGTTCGCGAGTACATCGTCCAGCACATCTTGACTACATAGGTATTAAACGTTTTGATGGCAAAGGTAACGTTATTGGTGAGGAACGTTTTGTTGGTTTGTTCGGCTCAGCTTATTACACCAATAGTGCTTTAGATTTACCATTGATTAAATCAAAAGTGGCAGGTGTTTGCCAAGCGTCAGGTTTTGCCGTTGGTACACATGCTTATAAAACGTTAATTAATATACTTGAAACTTATCCTCGTGATGAAATATTGCAGACAAACACCGACGAATTGCTGAAAAATGTTTTAGGCATTTTTCAAATGCAAGAACGTGATTATTCTGGGTTGTTTGTACGCAGAGATGCTTTTGACCGTTTTTATTCTTGTATGGTCTATGTACCAAGAGAGCGTTATAACACGGCACTGCGGGTTAATACACAAGCCTTATTAAAAGAAGCCTTTGGTAGTGATCAAGATGTAGAGTTCACCACCTATTTCTCTGAATCCGCACAAGCAAGAACACACTATATTGTTCGCGTAAAAACAACAAAAGCAGAAATCAACGTGAAAGAAATTGAAAAGAATTTAAATGATGCTGCCCGCAGCTGGGATGATAAATTAGCGGCTGCTCTTAACTCACATAAAGGTGAAGCACAAGGTAAAGCATTAAGCCAAAAATATGTAAGTTTCCCTCAAGCTTATAAAGATGAAGTACTTCCAGGTACTGCGATTGTTGATATTGAGAAATTAGAAGCTATAACTGATGAAAATCAATTAGAAATGCTTTTTTATCAACCTCAAGAAGAAAAAGCTGATAGTCGATTTGTAAAACTTAAACTGTTCCACACAGGTGAGCCGTTACATCTTTCTGACGTATTACCTATTTTAGAGAACTTTGGTTTAAGAGTGATTGGTGAAAGCCCGTACTTAGTTCGTACCCGAACAGGTGAGATGTGCTGGATCTTAGATTTTTCAATGCTTCTTACCGGTAACGGAAAATTCAACCTAGGTAAAGTGCAAAGCTTATTCCAAGATGCTTTTGCAAAAGTATGGTCAGGTAAGTTAGAAGATGATGGCTTTAACCGATTAATTCTAGGTGCAGAATTAGCAGGACGAGAAGTTTCAATTTTACGTTCTTTTGCAAAATATGAACGTCAAATAGGTGGCACATTTAGCCAAAATTATATCGAAAATACTTTCGCTCGTTACCCTAATATTGCAGAGCAATTAATTAATTTGTTTAATTTACGTTTTGATCCTAAAGCTAAAACAAGTGAAAAAGCGGTTAATAAAACGCTTACTGAAATTGAAAGTTCATTAGATAATGTTGCAAACTTAGATGATGACCGTATTATTCGACGCTTTGTCGAAATGATTAATGCCACCATCCGGACCAATTATTTTCAGCCTCATCCAGAGACTGGCGAAAAGTCTTATATTTCATTTAAGATTACTCCCTCAGCTATCTCGGATATGCCTCAGCCAGTACCGGCTTTTGAAATTTTCGTTTATTCTCCACAAGTAGAAGGTGTTCATTTACGTGGTGGAAAAGTAGCTCGTGGTGGTTTACGTTGGTCAGATCGTCGTGAAGATTTCAGGACAGAAGTTTTAGGTTTAGTTAAAGCACAGCAAGTTAAAAACAGCGTCATTGTTCCTGTAGGTGCTAAAGGGGGATTTGTCTGTAAACAACTGCCAACGGGTGATCGAAATGCCATGTTTGAAGCAGGTAAAGAGTGTTACAGAACGTTCATTCGTGGGTTATTAGACATTACTGATAATATTATTGATGGCGAAATTATCCCACCTAAAAACGTTGTTCGTTTAGATGAGGATGACCCTTATTTGGTTGTTGCCGCCGATAAAGGCACGGCAACTTTCTCGGATATCGCCAATGGTATATCTGATGAGTATGATTTTTGGATGGGAGATGCTTTTGCTTCCGGCGGTAGTGTCGGGTATGACCATAAAGCTATGGGCATTACGGCAAAAGGTGCTTGGGAATCAGTAAAACGTCACTTCCGTGAAATGGATATTGATTGTCAAACAACTGACTTTACCTGTATTGGTATAGGCGACATGGCGGGAGATGTGTTTGGTAATGGTATGTTGCTATCAAAACATATTCGTTTACAAGCAGCGTTTAATCATCTTCATATCTTTATTGATCCAGCTCCTGATGCTGCTTCAACATACGTTGAGCGAGAACGTTTATTTAACTTACCTGGCTGTAGTTGGGAAGATTATAATAAAAAGTTAATTTCTGAAGGTGGCGCTCTTTTTAGTCGATCAGCAAAATCCTTAAAACTAACCCCTCAAATTAAGAAAATGTTGGGTACACAAAAACAAACGATGTCGCCAAATGAATTGATCCAAGCGATATTGAAAATGAAAGTTGATCTACTATGGAATGGTGGTATCGGTACTTATGTTAAATCTAGCGGTGAAACACACCTTGAAGTAGGGGACAGAGCGAATGACATATTACGGATCAATGGTTCACAGCTTAAAGCTAAAATTGTTGGTGAAGGTGGTAACTTAGGTTTAACGCAGCTTGGTCGAATTGAATATGCTTCAACGGGTGGTAGAATTAATACCGATGCTGTTGATAATGCCGGTGGTGTTGATTGCTCTGATAATGAAGTAAATATTAAGATTTTACTTAATGGCCTTGTTCAACACGGTGATTTAACGGTTAAGCAACGTAACAAAATTCTTTATGACATGACTGATGAAGTTTCTGAGATTGTTTTAGAAGATTGTTATCGCCAAACTCACTCGCTGTCTATTGCTGATTTACGAGGTGTTAAACAGTTAAAAGAGCAAACACGATTTATTCATGACTTAGAACGTTCTGGAAAATTAGATAGAGCTTTAGAGTTTATTCCTAATGATGAAGAACTTGCTGATCGTTTAGCACAAGGACAAGGGCTGACACGTCCAGAGCTTTCAGTTTTACTAGCTTATAGTAAAATGGTATTAAAAGAAGAACTTGTCTGTCCAGAAATTACCGACAATGTTTACCATGATCGTTTACTTATCGGCGCATTTCCTCAACAATTGCAAGACAAATACAGTGAAGAAATGCAAGGGCATCCATTACGTGCGGAAATTATTGCTACAAAACTTGCCAATAATATTGGTAACGATATGGGCTTTAATTTTGTCAATCGTATGTATGAAGAAACGGGAGCGTCTGTCTCTGAAATAGCCAATTGTTATGCGATGGCAAGTGCCGTATTTGAAATGTCAGATGTTTGGCAATCGATTAGTGATCTAGACAACAAAATATCAACGGTGGTACAAACTGAAATGTTATTCCAGTTGAGAAGAACTGTGCGTAGAGCGACACGTTGGTTCTTACGTCATCGTAATAAAAGTTTAGATATTGCCAAATCTATAAGCTTCTATAGTGAAACGTTTAAAGCGATGTCAGATAACCTCCATGGTTATATGATCAAAGAAGAAGTTGAACAGTTAAAGCGTGTAGAAAAGGATTTAATTAACGCTGGAGCGCCTAAAACCGTTGCTAAACGTATTTCACAATTAAGTTCACTATTCTCTGTGATGGATTTAGCTGAGTTATGTGATAACGATGGTCGTTCAATTGATTTAGTTGCTGATGTCTACTTTAAACTTGGAGCAAGATTAGATTTACATTGGTTCTTAGATCAAATAACAAAACAGCCTGTTTCAAATCACTGGCAAGCATTAGCGAGAGCTTCTTTTAGAGAAGAACTTGATTGGCAGCAACGTTCCATTACAGCCGTTATACTTCGCAGCGATGTTAAAGGAAAAGATGTTAAGGCAATGCTTGATAATTGGTTTGACAGTAATAGCAAACCATTAGGACGTTGGCAGCATATTCTCGATGACTTTAGAATTGGGCAAACACATGAGTTTGCTAAATTCTCAGTGGCTCTTAGGGAGTTGATGTTATTAAGTTTAAACTGTGATCCAACTAAATAAATGATAGAATCCCCGCACTAGCGGGGATTTTTATATACGGTTCTAAGATGTCCATGTCTTCACGGCATTAGTACATCCAAGCACGTCGTTGTGCAAGAGTGCTAAAACTCATTCTCACGTATTTTATTAGTTATTTAATTTTGGAGTTATATGTTTTATTCGGCTATTCGTAAAGTGCTTTTTCAATTTGATCCTGAAACGATTCATGAAATAACCATAAAGAGTTTGAAAAAAACCGGTGCTACCCCTTTGAACTTCCCTTATAAGCAAAGGGTAGCAAACAAACCAGTACAAGTGATGGGTATTCATTTTCCTAATCCTTGTGGTTTAGCCGCAGGCCTTGATAAAAATGGCGAGTGCATCCGTGCTTTTGATGATATGGGCTTTGGTTTTGTCGAAATTGGTACTATTACACCTAGGCCACAACCTGGTAACGATAAACCGAGAATATTTCGTTTACCTGAAGCTGATGCGGTTATAAATAGAATGGGCTTTAATAATAAAGGCGTGGATTATTTAATAGATCAGGTTCGCAAAGCAAAATTTAAAGGGGTCTTGGGTATCAATATTGGTAAAAATAAAGATACTCCTGATGAGAATGCTAAAGATGATTACATTCACTGTATGAGAAAAGTTTATAACTTTGCAACGTATATCACCATTAATATTTCATCGCCCAATACTCCTGGCTTACGTTCATTACAATATGGCGAAGCTTTAAATGAGTTATTATCAGCTTTAAAAGAAGAACAAACTACACTTGCTAAACAATTTGATAAATACGTGCCAATTGCCGTTAAAATTGCACCAGATCTCACTGAGCCTGAAGTGCTTTCTATTGCTGAATGTTTAATTGAAAATGCTATTGATGGTGTGATTGCGACAAATACCACACTATCTCGAGAGGGTGTTGAAAACTTAACTCATGGTGATGAACAGGGAGGCTTGAGTGGCCAACCGGTAAAAGATAAGAGTACACAAGTGATCAAGTTATTAGCGACAGCATTAGATAATAAACTACCTATTATTGGGGTAGGCGGCATCGCCAGTGGTGAAGACGCAAAAGAAAAAATAGCAGCAGGCGCTAAGCTTGTACAAATATATACGGGGTTTATTTACCAAGGCCCTGAATTAGTAAAAGAAATTGTCAGGGCTCTTTAGCGTATAGTTACCAACGCTATAATTTATAAAATATGATAGCAGGTCTTTGATTACTGGATACTCAACGGTATTAGTAATTTAAGGCCTGTTTTTTTATCAAAAATTTATCATTTCGAATCACAGGGTCCACACCTGCTACTCTAAGACAAGTTGAAGTTTCCTCTATATGAATTTTATGATAGTTAAAGGCCACAGACATCGCCTGTAAAGGACTGGTTTGTTGACCATCAACTAAAATTCGTTTGTGGTTGGTAGTTATAATTTTTCTTAACGCTTTTGGGGTAGATAAGTGCATGATAGAAGTTCCATTCCATTAGTTATTTAAGTAGTTCAAAGCGTAAAAGATTTCCAATAATGACTATTGGGGTTTTACAACGCTGAAATACGACTACTGTGGCATCCTTCTGTTCCGAATATCAGGTTAACCACTAAGAACAAGACTAGAAGAGATTTTTGAAAGATCAAATATAAATATCATTAAAAATGGAATAAATAGAGCGAAAAAAGTAATGCTACATCTCATCTAAATCATTGTTACAGAAACAAAACATTTTATTTACAAGTTTGGTGATATTAGAATTTAATGCAATATATTTGAAATAATAGCAACAGTTCAAATTGCTTATCGACTGGTTGGATACAGTATATTACCTAGGTAATATACTGTTTAAACCGAGAATTAATTATTTGTAGGAATGGGTAATGATTGGGTCGATTTAGGTGTGGATTGTTGAAAACGTTCTATTTTTTCCAACCGTTCAATCAATAACGTGACCGACATCTCTAATTGATTAACGTTAGTTGCAATTTCCATTTGTTGTACATCTCGACCCGATGTCTTTTCTTTAAGTGTGGTGAATTGTGATGTTAATTGTTTAATTTGATCTTGTATATTACTCGCAGCAGATATTTGATCTGCTAATGCGGTCATATTAAACTCTGCTGACGTTACTTTGTCATTAATCGTATTTATGTTTTTTGTGGTATTAGCGAGTTGTGCAGCCTGCTTTGTGTTTACGGCTTCCTGATTATTATTTAGTGTGTCTTGTCTTTTCTTTGCTGAACGCAGATCTTTGATCTCCGTTTGGTTACGTCGCCATGCAGATGCCCAAAGCTTATCCATTTCTTCCCAGAGTTTTTCCGTTTTGCTACTCATTGCTTCTAATTTTGCTTTCAAGGCTATGGTTGATTCACCCATTTCTTCGCCAGTAGCAGACAGTTGGTTTTCTAAGCTGATAATACGTTGCTCAGAATGAGAGATTAAGTTTTGTAATTTTATATTTTCTTGATAAAAGAACCAACTAGCCGCAATAAGCACTAAATAGATAAATACCGTGAAAAAATTATTAGTATTCGATGTTTTAACTGTGGGAACCGCAACAGCAGGTTTGGTATTTATTGCATTTCTCTGTGTTGATTTTATTGTACGAGATGTTTTAACTTGGTCTTGATCAAGTGTAATGCTAGGGATTTCTGGTTCAACACGGTTTGACAAAATTATACCTATTAAGAAGAGTAAACAACTGAAAGCTAACTTTAAAACAAATCAGCGTGATTTTTAACTGCTTAATGCAAAATAATTAATATATTTAATAAAAAAGCCGATGATTATGAGAAATCATCGGCCTTTCTTTGTGTTTATTGCATTAGCTTTTGTTTAAGGGTTAATAACTGTCATTATGAACACTCATTACTGCTCGACCAGATGGATCTGCCATTTTGCTAAATGCTTCATCCCAAGCTAAAGCTTCAGGTGTTGAGCATGCAACAGATTTACCGCCCGGTACACAATCAGCTGCAGTAGCCAATGGGAAGTGCTCTTCAAAAATACTACGGTAGAAGTAGGCTTCTTTAGTATCAGGGGTATTTACCGGAAATTTAAATGCAGCACTTTCAAGTTGTTGATCCGTTACTTGAGATTCAACATGCTCTTTCAAACCATCGATCCACGAATAACCCACACCATCAGAAAACTGTTCTTTTTGACGCCACAAAATTTCTTTTGGTAAGTAACCTTCAAAAGAAGAACGTAAAATCGCTTTTTCCATTTTACCGTTCCCACACATCTTATCTTCTGGGTTGATGCGCATTGCAACGTCCATAAAGTTCTTATCTAAGAAGGGGACCCGAGCCTCAATACCCCAAGCAGACATAGATTTATTGGCTCGAAGACAATCAAACATGTGTAATTTATCGAGCTTACGGTTTAGTTCTTCATGAAATTCTTGTGCATTGGGAGCTTTATGGAAATATAAATAACCACCAAATATTTC
>Ga0105355_10004381_pt1 | contig 12115 bp, 16 predicted proteins | sample GOMGulsemesocosm_2_FD_83508 | JGI IMG/M metagenome (GOLD analysis project Ga0105355, IMG submission 83508) | Methane-oxidizing microbial communities from mesocosms in the Gulf of Mexico - GOM9C Gulf of Mexico | ecosystem: Environmental > Aquatic > Marine > Cold seeps | place: Gulf of Mexico... | reverse complement strand
CGCAGGAGCAGTTATCGAGAATAACTACATACGAAAATAAATGCCTTGCTTACATGGATGTAAGTACTTATGTTCACAGGATGGCATGAACATGTGCCCTAACCTATTTATGCTCGTAAAAAGTAGACCAGTTACTTACCTAGATTGGTATAAAGTGCTCGCTTCATTGAGTGAGCACTTATTTTTAGGCCTCTAAGCGAACTATAGTAGCGCCTAAGCCATTGAGTTTTTCTTCAATCTTTTCATAACCACGATCAATATGATAAATACGATCGACAACGGTTTCACCATCACTGACTAAGCCAGCAATCACTAAACTTGCCGAAGCACGCAAATCTGTCGCCATGACTTGTGCGCCACTTAAACGCTCTTTACCGTGACAAATTGCGGTATTACCTTCAAGTTCAATGGTTGCGCCCATACGTTGTAGTTCAGGTACATGCATAAAACGATTCTCAAAAATTGTTTCAACCACATTCGCACTGCCTTGAGCTAATGCATTAAGCACACAGAATTGTGCTTGCATGTCTGTTGGAAATGCAGGGTGCGGCGCCGTTTTGATACTAACAGCATTGGGCTGTTTGCCATGCATGTTAAGGCTAATCCAATCTTCACCAATGGCAATGTCAGCGCCCGCTTCAACTAATTTAGCTATCACAGGCTCTAACGCCTTAGCATCAGTGTTTAAACAGCGGATGTTGCCTCGTGTAATTGCACCAGCCACTAAGAAAGTGCCTGTTTCAATACGATCAGGCATCACTCGATATTGCGTAGCATTGAGTGATTCAACACCTTCAATAGTAATAGTCGCTGTGCCAGCACCTTTTACATTAGCGCCCATAGCAATAAGGTAATTAGCTAAATCAACGATTTCAGGCTCACGAGCACTATTTTCAAGCACTGTGGTTCCTTGGGCTAAGGCCGCTGCCATCATTAGATTTTCAGTCGCTCCAACACTTACCATATCCATGAAGATGTTAGCGCCTTGAAGACGACCATCAACACGCGCCTTGATATAACCGTTATCAACAGTAATATCAGCGCCCATTTGTTTGAGCCCTTGCAAATGAAGATTCACAGGACGAGCGCCAATGGCACAACCACCAGGTAGTGACACATCGGCCTCACCAAAGCGAGCTAGCAACGGCCCCAAAACTAGAATTGAAGCGCGCATTGTTTTAACTAAATCATAAGGTGCACAGTATTGATTGATGCTACAAGCATTAACACTAAACTCGTTATTTTCAAAAACGACCTTAGCACCTAAGCTCTTTAATACTTTACCCGTGGTTCGAATATCATTTAACGCAGGCACATTGGTGATTACCGTATCGCCAGTTGCCAATATAGTCGCCATTAAGATAGGTAATGCCGCGTTTTTAGCGCCAGATATAGTTACATCACCTTGCAGCTGTTTAACCGCTGTTATCTTTAATTTTTGCACGAAAACGCCTTAACTAAGTGGATTTAGTAATTGCTCACGTTTCCATTTTTCAGGCGTGAAAGCTTTAATAGAAACCGCATGAACTGCGCCAGAGGCAATAACATCATTTAATGGTGCATAAATCGATTGCTGCTGTTTAACACGGCTCATGCCGTCAAAAATTGCAGATACAGCAATCACTTGGTAATGACCATTTTCGCCTTTAACATGCAGTTCATCTAATGATAACTGCTCTGTAATTAACGCTTTAATTTGTTCGATTTCCATTACAACCTCGGATATATAATTTTTAGTTTTCTAGCAACTGCTGGGCATTATAAAGCGTAATAAGTTTTGTTACTGCGGTAGTTACACCAACAAAACTCAACTCAATGCTGCTTTTGTCGCAATATTGTTTTAACTCGATTAAATAGGCAAGCCCTGCACTATCAACTTTCGTTAACTGGCCTAAATCAATCGTTAACCCGCTATTATACGTCTGCAATTTCTTTTTAATAGGTAATAATGATGTAACTGTCGATTGCGACAATTTTCCTACTAAAGATACCGACTTATCATCGATGTTCTGCCATTGTATCGTCATTATTTAGCCTTAGATTCAACAGATTCGGCTGATTTTTTACTAAGTACATCAATTAAATAATCAAAACCTTTTCTCTTAATAATAGAGTTAAATTCTGATTTTTTTGTAGATACCATGCTTATACCGTTACCAGCAACCATATCATAAGCCTTCCAATTACCAGTTTTCTTACGCTTACGTAATTTAAACTCGATAGTAATAGGAGGTCGCTGTGCATCAATGATCCTTACACTGACACTCGCAACTTTCACGCCTGAGAGATCAGTGGCCGGTGCGTAAACGATTTTTTGATTGTCATATAAAGTAAAAACATTAGCGTAGGTTAAAATTAAATAACGACGAAATGCTTCACTAAAGGCGTCAAACGTCTTCGTTTTTCGAATTTTACTATAATGTTTTTTACCCAATACCATTTTTGCTGCGAGGCTATGGTTGATATATGGCATTAACTCTTCTTCAACAATCACCTTTAAGTGATTTAAATCTTTATTAATCAATTCACGATCGGCTCTAAAGCGAGCAAAGGTTTTTTCGCTGGCGTTTTTAATGAGCGCATGGGGATCTTTCATATCAAATAACGGCTGCTTATCATCTGCATTCGCTTGATTAGAAACTGTTAGTGTGCTCGTTAAAAGTACCACTGATAATGCAATTTTTTTAATATATGATGTCATGTTATTGCTCCTAATCTTCACTGTTACCGTAAAGAAATTGTCCAATTAAGTCTTCTAGAACCATGGCTGAACGCGTATCTTCGATCGAATCACCATTGGCTAAAATTTCAGTTTCTTCATCAACAAAGCCCGGCGTTAAGCCGACAAATTGCTCCCCTAATAATCCTGAGGTTAAAATAGCCACAGAACTTGAATCAGGAAATTTATTAAAGTCACTATTAATGTTCATCACCACTTTAGGTGAAAAATCACTATCGAGTGTAATCGATGCAACACGGCCTACAACGACACCACCTACCTTCACAGATGAACGTACTTTTAGGCCGCCAATGTTACTAAATTTTGCCGTCAGCTGATAACTTTCACTGCTACCACCTAGTTGGCTGTCTGCTACTTTTAAACCAAGCATTAATATAGCCGCAATACCTGCTAATAAAAATACGCCAACTAATAATTCAATTTTCTTGCTCATTTTACTGTTCCTTGTGCCGAATTCGGCGATTAAAACTTATGTCTTGCATGGCTATTGGCACCATGCTGGGGGAATTTGTTAACCAAACATCACGGCAGTTAAGATAAAATCTAGTCCTAGAATTGCTAGACTAGACTGTACAACTGTCGATGTGGTGGCCTTACTAATACCTTCAGAGGTTGGTACTGCATCATATCCTTTATGCAGTGCAATCCACGTCACGACAATAGCGAAAATAATGCTTTTTATGCCGCCATTAACGATATCTTCTTGCCACTCTACTGATGCTTGCATTATTGACCAAAACGCGCCGCTATCAACACCTAACCAAGCAACACCGACAAGATGACCACCAATAATACCTACAGCCGAAAATATAGCGGCTAATAATGGCAAGCTAATAACACCAGCCCAAAAACGCGGCGCCACTATTTGATGTAGAGGGTCTATAGCCATCATTTCAAGAGAGCTTAATTGCTCTGTCGCTTTCATGAGGCCTATTTCAGCAGTTAATGCTGAACCTGCGCGTCCTGCAAAAAGTAATGCAGAAACAACAGGACCTAACTCCCTAAGTAACGATAAAGAGACCATTTGGCCCAAGCTTTGTTCCGCGCCATACCCTACTAAAATGGTATAGCCTTGGAGTGACAACACCATGCCAATAAACAACCCTGAAACTACAATAATGATCAGTGACTGAACACCAACCACATAAAGCTGCTTTATTAATAAAGGTAAAATTTTTAAACCACGCCCTGAAGGTCGTAATGCCCCCATTAGCATAAACGCGGCACGACCAAGACCAGCAACAGTAGATAGTCCATTACGTCCGATGTTGCGTATTGAATTAATCAACATTATTGAACAATTCCTTTTTATAATCTTCACTTGGAAAATGGAATGGGACTGGGCCATCTGGCTTGCCCTGCATAAATTGCACAATTTGCGGCGATGTTTCTTGGCGAAGCTCTTCTGGCGTACCTTTAGCAATCACTGTTTTATTTGCAACTATGTAAACATAATCGGCAATACTAAGTACTTCATCAACATCATGTGAAACCACAATTGACGTAACGCCCAATGCGTCATTAAGCTCTCGAATCAAACGAACGATAACGCCCATAGAGATAGGGTCTTGTCCCGTAAAAGGCTCATCATACATAATAAGATCAGGATCAAGAGCGATGGCTCTAGCTAATGCAGCACGGCGCGCCATTCCCCCTGACAATTCTGAAGGAAATAACTGAGCAGCGCCTCGCAAGCCAACAGCTTCGAGTTTCATCAGCACAATTTTTCGTATGATAGCTTCAGGTAAGTCTGTATGTTCACGGATAGGAAACGCGATATTGTCAAATACGCTCAATTCAGTGAACATAGCGCCAGACTGAAACAGCATGCCCATCTTACGCCTTGCTTTATAAAGCGGCTTTCGGCCAATACCGACAAATTCTTGGTCATTGAATTTAATACTGCCGGAACTAGGGCTAATTTGTCCGCCGATAAGGCGAAGCAATGTTGTTTTACCTATACCGCTGGGGCCCATAATAGCTGTAACTTTACCGCGCGGTACGGTGAGATTGATATCGTTATAAATAACGCGATCTTCACGACTAAAATTCATAGCCGAAATCTCAATAATATTATCTGTTAACTTCAAAAGTTTATTGTCCTTAATGGCGCTTTGATTGTTCTAACGTAACGGCACGAATTCTAATCGATTTACTAAGCCTGTGACAATCATTGTTGATGTAAATTCGTTATTAATGCCATATGTGACCGAATAAAGTTAAAATAATTCGCCGCACTAGGAAAATAACAAATTGTCACTAAATATGACGGGCATTTCTCGCCAATGTTATTTATTCATCAAATATTGTAGTTATCTCAAAATAACCTACATTTAAGCTTTATTTTTGCCGACTAAATAGGGACAATTACCATTTTAGCTCCTGAGGACACATACACTCCCATGATTTTAAGTATTGCAATCTTACTGGCCGGCCTCGTTGGTTTAATTTGGAGTGCCGATAAATTTGTCTACGGCGCTGCCGCTATCGCTCGCAACTTCGGTTTACCACCACTAATTATTGGTCTCACTATTGTTGCTATGGGCTCATCTGCACCTGAAATAATGGTCGCATTTACCTCATCACTCGACGGTAACAGCAATACTGCAATAGGCAACGCTTTGGGCTCAAACATTACTAACATTGCTTTAGTACTGGGCGTCACCGTATTGCTACAACCATTATTAGTACACTCACAATTACTTAAACGTGAGCTACCTATTCTGCTAATCGTCACATTTATAGCGGGCTATATTCTGTGGGACCAAATCTTAACCTTTGCTGAAGGCATTGTGTTAATTAGCTTATTTTTCATTACCATTGGTGGTTTATGCTGGTTGACCTTGGTAGAAAAAAAGCAAAACGATCCACTACTTAATGAAGCGCAAGATGATGTGCCAGAAGGTGTATCAAATACCATGGCAGGTGTTTGGATTGTCGCCGGCATGATTTTACTTCCTATTTCATCTCACTTTGTTGTAGAAGGCGCTAGTGATATTGCGCGTTACTTTGGCTTGTCAGAACTTGTCATTGGCTTAACGATTATTGCTATCGGTACCAGCCTGCCAGAATTGGCCGCCTCAATCGCCAGTATCAAAAACAATGAACATGACTTAGCCTTAGGTAACATCGTTGGCTCGAATATCTTTAACATTTTAGCTGTGCTGGCCATGCCTGCATTGATCAACCCAGGTGGCTTTGATGAAGCAGCAGCCGGCCGAGATTTATATGCCGTAGTTGGCTTAACCATCTTACTATTTATGATGTGCTGGCATATGTTTGGAAAACGTAGAGTTACGCGCATCGAAGGTGGTATATTAGTGGCCATCTTTATTGCCTATCAATTTATTATCTTTAGTTAACGAGTAATTAATGCCTAGTTATCAAGAATTTCGCCAATGGGGTCAGCAAGTCTTAGAGACGGAAATTGGCGCGCTGCAAGAAATAACGCAATACATTAATGAGGATTTTGCCCAAGCCTGCCAATTGATATTGTCCTGTAAAGGCAAGGTCATAGTCATGGGGATGGGAAAATCAGGACACATCGCCAATAAAATTGCAGCAACGCTCGCAAGCACTGGCACCCCAGCTTTCTTTGTTCATCCTAGTGAAGCAAGTCACGGTGATTTAGGCATGATAAGCCGTGACGATGTTGTCTTAGCTATTTCAAATTCAGGCAGCTCGAGTGAGATTTTAACCTTGTTTCCTGTTATGGAACGCGTTGGTGTTCCCGTTATCAGCATGACAGGTAACAGTCATTCGTCGATGGCAAAATTGGCGCAAATTCACTTATGCATCGCGGTGTCTAAAGAAGCCTGTCCCTTGGGACTGGCTCCAACGTCTAGTACCACAGCAACATTAGCCATGGGAGATGCGCTAGCGGTTGCCCTGCTTCAAGCTAAAGGGTTTACGGCCGATGATTTTGCGTTATCACACCCTGGTGGCGCTTTAGGGAAGAAATTACTATTACGCGTTATGGATGTGGCACATACTGACAAACAGCTTCCTCTAGTCACGGGCGAAACAAGCATTAGCCATGCGTTAATTGAGGTCTCTGAAAAAGGGCTAGGCATGACAGGTGTTATCGATGAAAGTGGTGCGCTTATTGGCCTCTTTACTGACGGTGATTTACGTCGCACACTTGACCAGCGCATCGATTTCCATACCACACCCATTGCACAAGTCATGACTAAAAACCCAAGGGTTTTGGATGACAACATCTTAGCCGCGAGTGCTTTAAAGGTTATGGAAGATTGCAATATTAACGGACTATTCATTGTGGAAAATAACAAACCCATTGGTGCATTAAACATGCTGGACATGCTCAGAGCGGGGGTTATTTAATGACTCAAGTCAACACAATTTATGGTCAAATCCCAGAGTCAGCTTGGGTTAAGGCAACTCAAATTAAGCTGCTCATTTGTGATGTAGATGGCGTGTTCTCCGACGGTCGTATTTATATGGGCAACGACGGCGAAGAATTAAAAGCTTTTCATACCAAAGATGGTTTTGGAGTGAAGTCATTGATTAACGAGGGAATCGATGTGGCGATTATTACAGGCCGTAAATCGTGCATTGTAGAAACTCGAATGAAGAATTTGGGAGTTACTCATTTATATCAAGGACAAGATAATAAATTTACCGCTTATCAAGAGCTCATGAATACGTTGAACTTAATGCCACATCAAGTTGCCTACATTGGTGATGATGTTGTTGATAAAGTCGTTATGGATCATTGCGGACTTGGTATTGCAGTTAATGATGCGCATCCAATTCTACTTAATGATTGTGACTATAAAACGTTCACACCCGGCGGTTTTGGCGCTGTACGTGAAGTGAGTGATTTATTACTCGCTAGTCTTAATAAACTGGAAGATGCGAAAGGCATGAGTGTATGACTAGAGTCATTGTTTTAATTGGGCTATTTTTTATATCCTGTGCTTTATTCTTCTGGAACCCCTTTTGGTCAGTAACCAAGCCTAAACCAGAACAAACACAGGATTTATACTTACCTGATTTTACTGCTCAAAATATGACATTAAAGCGCTTTGATGACGCAGGATACTTATCATCATTAGTGAAAGCTGAAAAAATGGAATACTATAGCGACAATGTTACAACGTTTACCAAGCCCAGTTATATTATATATCCCAAACAGGGAGCACCACGTTGGAAAATAGATGCAGACAATGGCATTTTTGATCAACAAAATCGTGTGGTATTAAATAATAATGTTGTTATCAGTGCTATTGACCCTAATGAATCATTGCAAAAGCTTTATACCTCTTATTTAGAGATAGACTTGAAACGTAGATTGGTCACCAGCGATAGAATAATAAAGATTGTAGGGAAACAATACAAAGCCACTGGAACAGGCCTTAAAGCAGATTTAACTTTGCGACAATTTGAATTAATTAAAGATATACAGGCAACTTATGAAACTATTGAGCCTTAGTGCATTATTACTAATAAGTGTTTTGAGTCATTCAAACGCTTATGCACTAAATGATGACATTAAACAAGAAGCACAAATTAGTGCCAATAATCAAAATTTTGATCTGGGTAAAAGCATTGCCATATATAAAGGTAATGTAAGAATCACTCAGGGATCTATAGAGATACTTGCAGACTACTTAAAAGTGTTTAACCACGGACGCAGTGGCGAGGAAGTCATGGTATTTAGTGGTAAACCAGCACAATTTTCCCAAACGATGGATGATGGTGCTCGCATTTCAGCAAAAGCTCAAGATATTAGATTTGAACGTGCGACTAACCTTATTAAGTTAACCACACAAGTCGCCGTTAATTGGGGAGGCAATGTCGTGACGGGTGATGCCATTAGCTATGATATCGAAAAGCGTATTCTTGATGCCGATGGTGACCTCAATAAAGAAGAACAAGTTACTACGATATTGCAACCCAAAGTGCAGCCTAAAAAAAGCGACGAAAAATAATTTCATGAGCAAACTTACTGCAACACATTTAGCAAAAACCTATTCGGGCCGTCAGGTCGTCAAAGACGTTAGTTTAGAAGTATCCAAGGGGCAAATTGTTGGCTTGCTTGGCCCCAATGGCGCAGGTAAAACAACCACCTTTTATATGGTGGTTGGTTTAGTGCCAAGTGACAATGGCACTGTGACTGTTGGCGAAACGGATATCACGCTAATGCCAATGCATCGCCGAGCGCGTCAAGGCATTGGATATTTACCTCAAGAGTCATCAATATTTCGTAAACTGTCTGTTTTTGACAACATAATGGCGATTTTGCAAACGCGTAAAGATCTTAATAAAAAGCAGCGATTAGCCAAACTAGAAAGCCTATTAGATGAATTCCATATTCAACATATTCGTGACAGCTTAGGCATGGCATTATCTGGTGGTGAACGCCGCCGCGTCGAAATTGCACGTGCCCTTGCCGCCGATCCTGAGTTTATTTTGCTCGATGAGCCCTTTGCTGGGGTTGATCCCATCTCTGTTATTGATATAAAGCAAATAATTGAGCAATTAAAAAATCGCGGACTAGGGGTGTTAATTACCGATCACAATGTACGTGAAACCCTTGATGTGTGTGAGTTTGCTTACATTGTAAGTCACGGAGAAATGATTGCTCAGGGCAAGCCAGAAGAAATATTAACAAATCAAACGGTCAGAGATGTTTATTTAGGTGAGCAATTCAGATTATAGTAGGTACAGTTTCATTACGAAAATAATAACGGATTTAAATGAAAGCGTCATTACAGTTAAAATTAGGTCAATCTCTTACCATGACACCTCAGTTGCAACAAGCGATACGCTTATTGCAACTTTCTACGCTCGACCTACAACAAGAAATTCAAGAAGCACTCGACTCAAATCCATTATTAGAAGTGGAAGAGAATTTCGAGTCTAACGACAAAGCTGAAGCAACACAAAACGAACAAAAAGCAGAAGAATTTTCAAGTAAGGACGATTACGAAGCCAATGAAAGCGGTGATTACGAAAATAGTAATGACGCCAGCTCTATTGATACCTCACAGGCATTAGAGCAAAACACAGTTAGTGATGACATGCCAACAGATACAACTTGGGATGATTATATTTCAGCTGGTCCATCTGCTCCTGCACCTTCTTCATCTAGTGCTGGCCCTGAAAGCGATTTCACTTATCAAGGTGAAACAACAGAGAACCTGCAAGATCATCTATTATGGCAAGCCAATTTAACGCCCTTTTCTGATACAGATCGAACCATCGCTTTCGCGATTATTGATGCCATTGAAGAGTCTGGTTACCTAACCCAAGATTGCGAAGATATTTTAGTAGCCATGGGCGATCCAGAAGTTGAACTCGATGAAGTTGAAGCCGTTTTAAAACGTGTACAACATTTTGACCCTGTAGGCGTTGCCGCCCGCACTCCCAGTGAGTGTTTAGCTATACAATTAAAGCGCCTTGATATGTCAACGCCTTGGCGTGATGAAGCCATTTTATTGGTTGAACAATATATGGACCTATTAGCCTTACGTGATTATCGCACTCTAGCACGTAAAACGAAGCTAAAAGAAGATCAACTAGGTAATGCCATTAAACTCATTCAAACGCTTAACCCTCACCCTGGCAACACCATTGTGAAGGAAAAAGATGAGTATGTTATTCCTGATGTATCGGTTAAAAAAGTTAAAGGCCGTTGGGTTGTTGAGTTAAATCCTGACTGTATGCCAAAAATTCGTGTCAACGAACAATATGCCGCCCTAAGTAAAACGAGTAAAACTAGCGGTGATAGCCAGTTTATACGTGGCCATTTACAAGAAGCTAAATGGTTTATTAAAAGCATAGAAAGTCGTAACGAAACGCTGCTTAAAGTATCAAATTGTATTGTGATGCAACAACGTGGTTTCTTTGAATATGGCGAAGAAGCCATGAAGCCGCTAGTATTAAATGATGTAGCCGAAGCCGTTGAAATGCATGAATCAACGATTTCACGTGTGACAACTCAAAAATATATGCATACCCCGCGTGGTATTTTTGAACTTAAGTACTTCTTTTCGAGTCATGTAAGTACGGAGAATGGTGGGGAATGCTCATCCACTGCTATTCGCGCAATTATCAAAAAGCTAGTTGCAGCCGAAAACCAAAAGAAACCACTGAGCGATAGTAAAATTGTAGATTTGTTAGCGGAACAAGGGATAAAAGTAGCAAGAAGAACCATCGCAAAATACCGTGATGCGCTATCTATCCCGCCGTCCAATCAAAGAAAGAGCTTATTGTAAGCTCACCTATGGAGGATACACTTTATGCAAATTAACTTAACTGGTCACCATGTAGAAGTCACAGACTCTCTGCACGAATATGTACATAGTAAATTTAGTAAATTAGAGCGTCATTTTGAGCACATTAATAACGTGCAGGTTGTTTTAAATGTAGAAAAACTCCAACAAATAGCCGAAGCAACACTTCATTTATCAGGGGGCGAAGTCTTTGCTGCCTCCTCTCACGAAGATATGTATGCAGCAATCGATTCCATGATAGGAAAATTGGATCGTCAAATTATTAAGCACAAAGAAAAACAGCAACGTCATTAATCTTAATCAAGGTCCATTTTTATGGGCCTTGTAAATCCAGCCTTGCTCATTGCACACACGCCTTACAGCACATCTAATACTAATACCAATCAAAGGTATTTTTACTGCCTAAATTCCCTTTAAAACAAAACAAGCGACATTTGTCGCACATAACACTTGCCAACCTGTGACATTTGTCGCATTATATTGTCATCTTATACCAATCTAGGTAAGTAACTGGTCTACTTTTTCACGAGTATAAATAGGTTAGGGCACATGTTCATGCCATCCTGTGAACATAAGTACTTACATCCATGTAAGCAAGGCATTTATTTCCGTATGTAGTTATTCTACATAGAGAATAAATAACGCAGTCATCATCTATTTAGACCATTAAAAATGATCAGATATTTTTCTAGGTTGGTATTACGTTAATAGGAAAAGATCATGCAGCCGACGGCACCTGAATTAGAAATATTAAAACTGTTATGGCAACAACAGCCACGTACAGCTAGAGACATACATGATCAAATTGAGCCAACTTTTCATTGGAGCTATTCGTCAACACGAAAAACACTCGAACGCATGAATGAGAAAAGCCTCATTGCGACCCAAATCAAGGGTAATAAAAATATTTACACGGCCAACGTAGACAAAGTAAAAACATTAGCGGCTTTTGCCCAGGATTTTGCAAAAAGAGTATTTGAAATAGACGGTCCACTGCCTGTTGCTATGTTCAGTGATAGCCGTTTAATCGATGACAGTGAAATAGCCGATCTTGAGAAGTTATTGGAAGGTCTAGCGCAGAATCAAAAAGAAGAGTGAACATGGATTATCAAAT
>Ga0105355_10004379_pt1 | contig 12117 bp, 13 predicted proteins | sample GOMGulsemesocosm_2_FD_83508 | JGI IMG/M metagenome (GOLD analysis project Ga0105355, IMG submission 83508) | Methane-oxidizing microbial communities from mesocosms in the Gulf of Mexico - GOM9C Gulf of Mexico | ecosystem: Environmental > Aquatic > Marine > Cold seeps | place: Gulf of Mexico... | reverse complement strand
CAGCAGCCGGTGGGAATGCCGCTATGTGTCATTACAATCATAATAATGGCGTACCTGCACAACTGCCAATGGACAGTATTTACCTGTTTGATTCAGGTGCTCAATACCTCGATGGAACAACAGATATTACGCGTACTGTGGCGATTGGTACACCAAGCGCAGAGCATAAGAAAATGTTTACCCTAGTATTAAAGGGCCATATCGCACTTGCTCAAATGAAATTTCCAGCTGGCACCTGTGGTGGTCAATTAGATTCACTCGCACGTCAGTTCTTATGGCAGCAAGGTTATGATTACGACCACGGAACTGGTCATGGTGTTGGTTGCTTCCTTAACGTACACGAAGGTCCACACCGTATTGGTAAGAACTCAAACGGGGTTCCTTTACTACCAGGTATGGTTGTATCGAATGAGCCAGGCTACTACAAACAAGATGAATACGGTATCCGCTGTGAGAACCTAATCTATGTTGTGGCTAAAGACAGCGGTCACGATGGTAAGACATTCTATGAATTTGAAACCCTTACCTTGGTTCCTTTTGATTTGCATCTAATAGATCAACAACTACTATCACAGAACGAAGTAAACTGGATCAATGCCTATCATGCACAAGTAAATAAAGCATTATCGCCATTGTTAACAGGTTCTGACTTACAGTGGCTATCTCAGGCTACACACGCTATTTAATTACATATTAACTAACCAATCTAAGCGATTAGATTGGTTATGCATTAAAGGAGTTGGCATGACCCAACCACAAATCGCCATTTTTAATGAACAAAGCCAAAGCTACCATCACTTAGAATATACCTTTAAAGAAGATGTTTACTTAGCAAATATTCAACGCGCATTACAAACTGCGTTATGTAAACAAACTGATGATATTCACATTGTTGTGGCTTTTGGTCGTAATGCGACGAATACCCTATTACCTGATTTAGAGCTAAGCGCATTTGATGACTTTACCGAAATCGCTAGTCCACACGGTAAAAAAGCAATCGCGACTCAAGGTGATGTCATGTTCTGGATCCACAGTGACAATGCCAGCCATACTTTAGAGCAAGCATTTCATATTCAAAAAGCACTGACTAAAATCGCTGATACGCAGCTAGATATCTCAGGATTCCAATATCACAAAAATCGTGACTTAATTGGTTTTGTGGATGGAACAGCCAATCCCAAAGAAGATGCACGCCAGTTAGCATCATTGATTCCAGAAGGGCAATCAGGTGCAGGTGGTAGCTTTGTACTATCACAAAAATGGGTTCATGATCTAAGTAGCTTCAATGCGATGCCAGTACCAGAGCAAGAGGCCGTTGTAGGACGAACAAAAGAAGACGATATTGAGTTATCAGGCGATGCGATGCCAGAGAATTCACACGTTAGCCGTACCGATGTATCGGGGATGAAAATTTATCGCCGTAGTTCTCCTTATGGTAACGCATCCGAACACGGACTATACTTTTTAGCATTCGCATGTGAACAATTACGCTTTACGACTCAACTTCAACGTATGTATGGAGTGCCAGATGGCGTAACTGATAGACTCATTGATTATTCAGATGCGGTAACAGGATCATACTGGTTTGCCCCTTCTCAAACAGAATTAGATACATTGATGAATTAACCGCATTCAATCGGGAGCGATGATTATGTCTAACGTTATTTTGTATATAGCTACTAGCCTTGATGGCTACATAGCCAAAATGGACCATGACTTATCATGGCTCTCGCAAGTTGAAGTCAAAGGCGAAGACTACGGCTATCAAGATTTTTTGGACAGCGTCAGCGCTGTTGTCATGGGTAATACGTCATTTCAGGTAATTAAAGATTTTGGCAATTGGCCATATAAAAATAAACAATGCTTTGTTGCCTCTCACTCTCCCGATATAACACCAGATAATAACGTCACATTTATTACCGACCCAGCAACGACGATTAGAGAGTTAAAAGCCAATTCAGAAGGTAATATTTGGCTACTTGGTGGCGCGAACTTGGCTGATTCTTTATTACGTCTTGATCTTATTGATGAGCTAATACTATCAACAATCCCCATCTTGCTGGGTAATGGTATTCGCTTATTTAATGCACCTCAGCCAGAGCTTGGCGTAACTGTAGTTTCTTCTCATTGCTATCCATCGGGACTTATCCAAACACATTATAAAATAATAAAAAATAACCATAATTCATGATTAATACCGATAAGTAGACATTATTAGTGAATAGTACTTTTTTATTGTAGTTATTAATCACCCCACATTTTTTATTATTCATAACCAGTACAGTGATAAAACATAATCTATCAACATCTTATTTAATCCGCTGTAGATGCTACATAGGTTGAGTCTTGATTTAATATGAGGAGTGAGTGACATGGCAAATGATATGAAATTAAAAGCAATTGTGGTGGTTACAATCATGGTGTTAGCAGCTTGGGCAAGCATTGCTATCAACTAATGGCTTATCAATATGATCGATGCCGAATCAAATTAATACTGCGGCATCATCTTACTCTTATCGACTTCACTCCCTTCCTTTTAAGTAATCTCGAAACAAGAGTTAACCTACGTTTTCCTATATTTACAGTTTAACTGCATTAGAAATTAAAGTAATATTCTGTTATTCATCGTTTTATTATAAAACAAATATTCTTTTCATGATTCAATGCTAAGTATAAGAGCCCTGCCCATGTCTAAATGGTTAACAATCGGTGTGAGTATTATTTCTGTCGCCGCAGTCGGTTATTTCAATTTTTTCTATCAACCTCAGCAGGCTCTCGATCTCATTCAACTGCCACTACAAGAAACATGTCGTATTAACCAACAAGAGTGTCAGGTTCAGCTTAATTCAGAACAAACAATCTCACTATCGCTAACGCCATTTAATGCAAAACCGATGACACCATTATCCGTTAATCTAAACGGTTCTAAAATTAACAGTGCCAGTATTATCATTAACGGGGTCAATATGAGTATGCAGGGATTTCCAGTTAAATTAGCAGCCGTAAACGATGAGCAATATTATGCAGAAACAGCGCTCGCAATCTGCATATTAGGTGAGATGCAATGGCAGGCAGACTTAACCATCACAGTTGCAGGTCAATCTTATTTAGTACCATTTCAATTTAACACGACGACCAATTAATTCAGGATGAACAAATGCAAAAATCAATAATAACAACGCTAATCGCGACTGCTATTTTTTCAACAGCACCAACTTTCGCTGCCGAAAAAACGAATATCATGATCATGGATTCTTGGGTTCGTGCTGCGCCACCATCAGCAAAAGTACAAGCTGCTTTTTTCACTGTAATGAATCACAGCAATAAGCCAATTGTGATTACGGATGTAAAAGCACAAGGGTTTGGTCGTAGTGAACTACATTTATCCGGTAAGAAAGATGGCATGATGACAATGCAAAAGCAGCAACAAGTAACAATACCTGCAAATGCTGTTTTCCAATTTAAGCCGGGTAGCTACCATGTCATGCTATTAGAACCAAACAAGATTGCAGCACCTGGAGAACTGGTCAATGTTTCGTTCACTCTGCTAAACGGCGAAACTATCAGCACCAAAATGCCAGTGAAACGCGATAACAACAAAGCAAAAATGGATCACGGAAAGATGGACCATAGCAAAATGGACCACTCGAATATGAAACATAACTAGTTTCAACAAGGATTTAAGTATGAAAAAGTCTAAGGTTATTATCGCGGCGGGCATTATTGGCCTTAGTGCAATTGGCGCAATGGTTGCCAATAATATACAGCAACCAAGTTTACCGACATTTTCGACCGCTTACGTGCAACCGAAACAAACAGCATTGCCCGAGTTTACACTTGGAGACAATCAAGAATACACCAAAGCATTATTTCAAGATAAATGGTCATTGGTATTTTTTGGTTATGCAAGCTGTCCCGATGTTTGCCCTACTGAACTTTATAATCTCAACAACGTTGCGAAGATAATGACAGATGCTGGTAAGACGATGCCTCAAGTTGTATTCATCTCTGTCGACCCACAGCGTGATAATAATGAGATGCTGACAAGTTATGCGCATTTTTATAATGACAACTTTCTAGGGATGACAGGAGCCAGTAGCGAAATAGATAAATTAGTTGCCAGCTTTGGTGTTATTTATCAAAAAACATTTTTAGCCACTAATGGGAAATATGTTTCGGTCCCTTACACAAGTCCAATACCTGAAGACCAACGAGAGAGTTATTTAATTAACCACTCTTCTCGGTTGTATTTAGTTAATCCTCAAGGACAATATGTTGCGGCTTTTGCACCGCCACACAGTGCGAATAAAATTGCGGAAGACTTACTCAAACTATAAGTCCGCCCAAGTATTAAGCTATTGGTAATTGCGTAGTATTTTTTAACCTTTCCATCGCAAATGAAGAGGTGACATCCGTCAGTCCATCTACGCAATTAACTAATCGTTTATAAAACACATCAAAGGCAGCCATGTCTTTCACTAACACCTTCATCATGTAATCGTATTCACCGGCCATACGATAAAATTCAATCACCTCTGCAAAGTCATCAACACTCACCACAAATTTTTTAAACCAACTATCACTGTGGTTCTGCGTTTTAATATTCACAAATGCGGTCAGTGCTAATCCCAGTTTTTGCTCATTTAATAATGCAACGCGACGTAAAATATACCCATTATCTTCTAGGCGTTTTAATCTTTTCCAACATGGCGAAACCGTTAAGCTCACTTTGTCTGCTAACTCAGCAACAGACAACGATGCATCGCGCTGAAGCAAGTCCAGAATCAATTTATCCTTCGAATCAAGCATAGTGAAGTAAATCCTTTCTTTAAAATCCAATAATAGCAATATATATGAAATCATATTCCTGCTTAAAAACAATATAATTATTGTATTAAATATCCCAGCACTTATATAGAGATACCTTATGAATACAAAACTTGTCGCCACATTATTATTTGCCTCTGTATGTTTGATCTGGGGTACTACCTGGATGGCTATGGAAATGGCTGTACATTCAATTCCACCAATCACAGCTACAGGTCTACGTTTTGCACTAGCAGCGCCACTATTAATTCTAGCCGCTCGTAAATTAAATATTCCGCTGATGTTTCCTAAAGGCAAGAAACTTGAATTTGCGCTAATCAGCGTATTTTATTTTGCTGCTCCATTTACCTTAATGATTTTTGGTGAGCAGTATATTTCATCTGGCTTAGCTTCTATTATCTTCGCCACAATGCCAGTTGTTGTATTAGCGTTCGCAGTATTGGTACATCGTCAAAAAGTACATGCGCACCAATTATTGGGTCTTGCAGTTGCGCTATTTAGCTTAATCACCATTATTAGCAATGAGATGGGTGTAAGCGCAAATGGCAGTCTTATCGGTGTTGGAGCCTTGGTATTAGCGGTATTAATGCACGCGACTATTTATACCAGTGTACAAACTCGCTGTCAGGGTATTCACGTATTAACGTATAACGCATTACCTTGCCTTGTTGCTTCAGTACTCTTACTCGCAGTTGGTGCATTCGTAGAACAACCTGACTTTGCTACATTCACATTAACGTCTTGGTTATCGGTTATTTACCTTGGTGCTATCGCTGGTATTGGTGGCATTATGGCTTACTTCCAGCTGAATAAAGTCGCAAGCCCGTTCCAAGCATCAATCTGTTTCTTAGTATTTCCAGTAATCGCTCTTGGTTTAGACAGTGCAATCAACGGCAGAACGATTAGCCACGAATCATTAGTGATGATGCTAATGCTAACAGCGGGTGTTTTATTGTGTAAATTACCGATTCAATTTATCACTAAGTACGTAACTAAAACAGCGGCTAAAGTAGAGAAAACATCATAAAGGTTCATACAAAATAAATTTATATCACCATTTACTAAACCAGTTTATACCTGTGTAAATAGAGAGAAAACTAAAATGAAAAAAGTACTATTATCAATAATGACAGGCTCTGTCATGATGGTTGTTCCATTCGCGAATGCGGATAGTAATTTTACTTATGTTTCCACAGGCTTACAGTTTGGTAAAGCTGATAATGCACTATTTAGAGATAATCAAACGGAAAGCGCACTCGGCGCCTTCTTTGATGCATCATGGAACTTTTATGATAATGTCTTTGCCCGTTATAGTATTAGTTACAGTTCTTTTGATGGTAAAGAATGGTCACACTCTTGGTATAACGGGGGCAACTACGGTTCAGAATCAGGTCAAGATTATTTCTCTACAACAAGACAATATTATTCGTTAGGTTATTTTATTCCGATGAATAAATTTACCCCCTACATATCGTTAGGCTATGTTGATTACAAACTATCAGGTTCAACGTATGAATCATCTGGACAAGCCTCGCCTGGAACCATCGATGATTATAGCGATACAGTAGGTGGTGCAGCGGGTGAAATAGGGACCTATTTTCAAGTAACTGAACATTATAAAATGAAATTTTCATATAATTATGCGGCACTAGAAGATGATGGCGCTAAAGTTAATATTAATGAATTTTATTTTGGTAATGACTATACGTTTTCTGATAATTGGTCTGCTGTCGCGAATATCAGCTACCGAGATATAGCCACTATCAATACCAATGAAATATCGACACAGTTTGGTGTGAAATATAACTTTTAAAACGGCCACGTCCGCATAGTAAAATAGAGGCTGCTTCACTCTATGTGATAGCAGCCTACCGTATTATTTTAATGCCGTTAATGACCTATCCCAATCTTTCCAAACGACTTCCAAGCCCATATCCTTAACTAAACCAGCCATCTCAGCAGGTGAACGGTCATCATCAATTTCAAACTGTTCTAACGCCTTGTCAGTATCATCAGAGTAACCACCCGGTTGTGTTTTCGAACCTGCACTAATACTGGTTATGCCCAACGGGATGACATTGTCACGAAAATGTTCAGATTCTCGGGTCGATAATGATAATTCGACATCAGGATTAAACAATCGATATGCACAAATCAATTGTACTAACTGGCGGTCATTCATAATCGACTTAGGCTGAAACGCACCCTCACACGGTCTTAAGCGCGGAAAAGAAATGGAATACTTTGTTTTCCAATAACGCTTCTGTAAATAATCCAAATGCGCTGCGACATGAAAACAATCAGTGCGCCATTCGTCTAAACCAATTAACGCACCAAGTCCCATTTTATGAATACCCGCTTTACCTAATCTATCTGGTGTTTCAATCCGATATTTAAAATCAGATTTTTTACCCTTAATATGATGTTCTGCATACGTGCGCGGATTATAAGTTTCTTGATACACTAATACCGAATCAAGACCGAGTTCTTTTAACTCTTCATATTCAACTTGCTCTAATGGCTGTACTTCTAACGACAAGTGAGAAAACTGCGATTTCAATTCGTTAAATACTTGGCGAAAATATGGCATGCCCACTTTACGTTCTGACTCACCTGCAACTAATAACAAATGATCAAACCCCATCTGTTTAATGGCTTTCGCTTCACTGTTTAATTGCGTCATATCCAGCGTAGTTCGACGGATCTTGTTGTGCATCGAAAAACCGCAATACGTGCAAATGTTAGAACACATGTTCGACAAATATAGCGGCACATAAAATTGGATAGTATTACCAAAACGCTGCCGAGTTAACTCAACACTACGCTGTGCCATTTGTTCTAAAAACGGTTCTGCCGCAGGTGAGATCAAGGCTTGAAAATCATCAAGATCGAGCCTTGGTTTAGTTAATGCTCGCTCAACATCCACCGCTGTTTTAGCATAAATAGATAAACGGATATCATCCCAATCTAATTTTTGTAATTGCTCATAAAAGCTCATTTCAATACCTTAGGTTGGCGTGATTATAAATCTAAAAATGCAGTCAACGGACTTGAAGCAACAGCCGTTCTTGCCTGAGAACCTAATCCCGCTAAATAAGCCTGACGACCAGCTTGCACGGCTAACGCAAATGCTTTACTCATTGCAACAGGATCTTTAGCCACTGCTATCGCAGTATTAACCAATACGGCATCCGCCCCCATTTCCATGGCTAATGCTGCATGTGATGGCGCACCAATTCCAGCATCAACAATGACTGGTACTGTAGACTGCTCGATAATAATTTCCAAAAACTCTGCAGTACGAATACCTTTATTTGAACCAATAGGCGCACCTAATGGCATTACAGCGGCAGTACCAACCGCTTCCAAACGCTTACATAATACCGGGTCTGCATGTATGTAAGGTAATACATGGAAACCATCACGCGCCAGTTGCTCTGTGGCTTTTAATGTTTCAATTGGATCTGGTAGTAAGTATTTAGGATCTGGGTGTATTTCCAGTTTGACCCAGTTAGTTTGCAACGCTTCTCGCGCGAGCTGTGCTGCATATACCGCTTCTTTAGCATCACGGGCACCCGATGTATTGGGTAGTAAGTTCATGCCCGCTGCAATCAAGGGCTTCAAAATATCATCATCTTGATTAGCTAAATCAATACGTTTTAATGCCATTGTTACAAGTTGTGATTGAGATGCGATCAAGGCCTCAGCCATTATTTTTTGATCACTAAATTTACCCGTTCCAGTAAATAAGCGTGATGAAAATGTTTTATCAGCAATAATAAGTTCATCGCTTGGTAATGATAATGTTGAATTTACGTTGAGTATTGACATTTAACCCCCTGCAATAGCTTGAAATAAGGTAACTTGATCATTTTCTGACAATTGAAAATCATCCCAATTCTTGCGACTAATAATGGCTTGATTAACCGCGATCGCGATACCTTTATCTGGTTGTTCTAATACAGTCAGTAATGACGATACGGTCGTCACTGCTAAGGTTTTAATTTCATCATTAATGATTAATTTCATCTTATATTCCTATCCTCATCGCACAGTTAATTCGGCGATAAGATTATTTAATTCTTATTAATTAGCCGAACACACCGAACACTCAGGATCTTTTATTACCGAGAAATTTTGCCATTGCAGCGTTTTTCCATCAAAGCGCATTAATCGATTAAACGAAGAGACGGGCATTCCAGTTAAGCACTTGATTGCTTCCAACGCTTGTAATGATCCAATGACGCCAACAAGCGGACCAAGTACACCTGAAGTACCGCAATTGTTCACATCCGTCGTTTCATTAAAAGGATATAAACAGTGGTAACACGCTGAATCTGATTCTTGGGCATTAAACGAGATCAACTGCCCTTCCATCCGAATACCAGCACCGACAATTAGCGGTATTTTATGCATAACGCAGAGCTTATTTATTGTTTGTCTTGTCTGCATGTTATCCGTGCAATCAATGACTAAATCAACTTGTTCAAACACCTCAAGCATTTCGTTATTCGCACTTTTAGGTGTTAACCGCTGCGCGAATGCCGTTACTTCAATATGTGGATTAAGCTGTGTTAACGATGCTTTCGCTGCGCTTACCTTTTCTTGCTTCAGCTGCCGTTGACTGAAAATAATTTGACGTTGTAGATTACTCAACTCAACATGATCATCATCTGCCAGATACAAACGACCAACACCCGCCGACGCTAAATATAGAGCCACGGGAGCACCAAGACCGCCAACACCCACTATTAATACCTTGGCATTACGTAATGCTAACTGCCCCTGTTCACCCACATCTTCAAGCAGTAAATGCGAGCTATAACGCATGTATTCTTGATCACTTAACTTTTCCATAATCGCCCGCTCATATTAGCTTCCAATACTGACTAAATTCGGTTGTGGTTCGACAATGCTTAACAACTCTGCAATGGCTTTTTTATAGTCATCCGCTCGTGTTATTGCCGTCACAACCGCCACACTACCAACACCAGTCGCTGCAACCTTAGGTGCTCGTTCAATGCTAATACCACCGATAGCCACTAACGGATAGTCTTGCATTAGGTCAGCATAGCGTTGCAAACGAACTAACCCTTGCGGCTTTGATGGCATGTCTTTTGTTACTGTTGGATAGATATGACCAAGGGCGATATAACTCGGTTTTATTTGATGAGCACGTAAAATTTCATAATAACCATGGGTACTCAGACCTAGTTTTAAGCCCGCTTGTTTAATGGCTACAAAATCTGCAATCAACATATCCTCTTGCCCAAGGTGAACACCATAAGCACCGTGCTCAATGGCCAGTTGCCAGTAGTCATTGATGAATAGACGGGCTTGATACTGACGGCCTAAAGCGACTGCCGCTTTAACATCTTCAACGACTTCCGCTGGTGTTTTATCCTTGATACGTAATTGCAGGGTTTTTACTCCCTGTTGCAATACTTTTTCTAGCCATTGCACCGTATCAACAACCGGATACAAACCGAGTTGATTAGTATCACAAGGGGCAAAGTCATACGCTAATTGCATTTGCTGTGCGAGGCCAAGTTGATCACCTAGAGGAGTATTCGGTAATACCACCTGCGGGAAATAACAACGATTGCTCGGCCATATTTCAGAAGGTTGATTTAAATAAGCTCTCGCGACAACTAATGCATCATCAATAGGATAATCCTGCGCAACCACAGTAGCCAGTACGGTAGAGAATATCCCTGAATGACTTGCCTTTGTAGCTACCGCGCTCGATGACGAAAGTAATACCTCGCGCAGTGCATCAACATAAATATCTAAAACAATGTCCTGCAACCCATTTTTATTAATATCAAAAACGACAGCTTTAACACAAACACCCTTCACTCCTAAAACAAGTAATGAATTCATTGCTTGTTTTGTAGTACTAAACAGCTCGGCCGCAGATGATGCCAATGAATGTTGTTCTACAATCAATACGTCGATAAGTGGCAATAGGCGTGCTTTTATCACCTTAACCAACTCAGTATCTGCCGTTATATCCGTTAAAGAAATTGATAACGGCTCATAAATAATACTCACAGCTGGATGCTGCTGTTTATATTCTTTTAAGAAACTAGCGAGCACCGTAATATGTGAGGCTATCGCTATCTCACCGATTTTAATTGCCGATGCGACTGGAGCTGCGTGTAATATGGCTAACTCCGCGGCAAACTCTCCATCAGATAATTGAGCTGTAGAGACATGATAGCCACGTCCATCTAGTACATTAATCGTATTAATATCAACTTGAGTCGCAGCATTATCACGGGCAATAGTGCCCGCAATAGTCCAAATAATGGCTTGAGTCATTAAATAATTATTCCACTTTATCGGTGTTAGATTCAGGCACACGACCATTAACGGCATCATGTGTGGGTGGCAGGTATAATTCCGCTCCGTGTTTTTTAAATTCTTCTGACATTTGCTGCATGCCCGTAGCTGCATCAACGACAACAACCTCATCAAGTAATTGAATACTGATTTTTTCTTGTTCAGCTGTGTAATCACGAACATCTTGCGAGATCTTCATTGAACAGAATTTCGGTCCGCACATAGAACAGAAATGCGCAACTTTACCGGACTCTTGTGGGATATTCTCATCGTGGTAAGCGCGTGCAGTATCTGGGTCTAGTGCTAAGTTAAATTGATCATTCCAACGGAATTCAAAACGCGCTTTCGACATGGCGTTATCACGGATCTGTGCACCTGGGAAACCTTTTGCTAAATCTGCTGCATGCGCAGAGATCTTATAGGTGATCATGCCTTGCTTAACGTCTTCTTTATTCGGTAAACCTAAGTGTTCTTTTGGTGTTACATAACACAGCATTGCACAACCGTACCAACCGATTTGTGCAGCACCAATACCCGAAGTAAAGTGATCATAGCCCGGTGAAATATCAGTAGTCAGTGGACCTAATGTATAGAAAGGCGCTTCATGACAAATATCGAGCTGCTTTTCAACATTCTCTTTAATCATATGCATTGGGATATGACCAGGGCCTTCGATAATAACTTGTACATCCTGCTCCCAGGCAACTTTTGTTAACTCGCCTAAAGTTTGTAATTCTGCAAATTGTGCTTCATCGTTTGCATCTGCAGCAGAGCCAGGACGCATGCCATCACCTAAAGACAGTGATACGTCGTAAGCTTTACAAATCGCACAGATTTCTTCGAAATGGTCATAAGCAAAATTTTCTTTATGATGTGTTAAGCACCATTTTGCCATGATCGAACCGCCTCGAGACACGATCCCTGTAAGACGTTTTGCCGTCATTG
>Ga0105355_10004371_pt1 | contig 12128 bp, 10 predicted proteins | sample GOMGulsemesocosm_2_FD_83508 | JGI IMG/M metagenome (GOLD analysis project Ga0105355, IMG submission 83508) | Methane-oxidizing microbial communities from mesocosms in the Gulf of Mexico - GOM9C Gulf of Mexico | ecosystem: Environmental > Aquatic > Marine > Cold seeps | place: Gulf of Mexico... | reverse complement strand
AGATTTGCCCGTTATAGCATCACATTAGGTGGTTTAATGGTGCTTATGACACTGTTAATGATTTTTGGATATTTGCTTTATGTGGTTGAGCCAGTGTTTCGCGATGCTAGCATACATATAACCCATCAGCAGAAAATTGATGAATCGAGCAAGGTAGTTGCAACGGGTAGTGATGAACTCAATGAAGTTGGTTATTATTATACGGATGATGGGCAATTGCATTTTTATCCGCTAATAGAAACGAGTCCAGCTAAAAGCGTTATCGATTTACCTCTGGTGCAAAACCAAACCATTGCAAGTTTCTCACACACCAATTCAGATATTGTATTTGGCTTGAATGATGGTTCTATCTTGCTCTCACAGCCTAGCTTTACGATGAGTTTTACACAATATGGTCGCCGTATTAGCCCACAGGTTCGATACCCGTTAGGTGAGCAAAGTTTACAGATAGATCCTGAGAATAAAGCACTAACAAAGTTATCGTTTCAACGAGATGAAGAGCAAGTTACTGCCGTTGCTTTAACACAAGATAAGCGTTTGGTCGTTGCCACATTAACGGCCGAAGAAAACTTCATGACCGAAGAGGTGGAGTGGATTAGCGAGATTAATGAGCTAAAAGGCATTCCAACTACGATTAGCAAAATACTAATCACACCAGATCAGCGTTTGTTGTTTCTACTCAGTCAAACTCAACTTTATATTTACGACTTAGCGAGTGGGAAATTTGATGCACCGCGTCAAGTGGTAGAAGTGAGTGAAGCAGGCGCCAGTGTGACAGATATCAGTTTGCTTTCTGGTGGCAGCTCTATTCTGGTGGGTAATACCAATGGTGTTATTAGCCAGTGGTTTGAGACTAAAACACAGCGTGGACGACGTTTAACGAAGATTCGTGAATTTGCAGTTGAAGGCAGTGTTGAAAAAATAGAAGCAGAACCTTTTAGAAAAACCTTTGCTGTTTTAAATGCTAAAGGGGATATTCGATTATTTCATAGCACCAGTGAAGCGGATTTATTGGCAGAGAGCTTAGTTAATAAAGCGACTCAGCTTAAGTTTTCGCCCCGTAATAACGCACTGATTTTTACGACGTCTAACAGCATTGATTTCTATAATCTAGATAATGAACATCCTGAAGTTACATGGAGCGCATTATGGCAAGAAGTTTGGTATGAAGGGTATCCTGAAGCTGATTACGTATGGCAATCAACATCAGCCAGTGATGACTTTGAACCTAAATTGTCTTTAGTTCCTATTTCGTTTGGCACCATTAAAGCGGCGCTATACGCCATGCTGTTTGCAGTGCCTATTGCTATCGCTGGCGCTATTTACACGGCCTATTTCATGCCGCCAAAGTTACGAAAAATAGTTAAGCCAACGGTTGAAACAATGGAAGCACTACCCACTGTTATTTTAGGATTCCTTGCGGGATTGTGGTTAGCTCCCATTATTGAAGATTATTTACCCTTCGTATTTATGATCTTGTTTGTCGTGCCATTAGCGGTGGTGTTATTTGCTTATGCACATCATTGCTTACCGAAAAAATGGCGTAATAAACTTAACGAAGAATATTCAACGTTAATGCTTATACCGATTATATTGCTTGCCAGTGCTGCCTGTTATGCTTTGAGCCCTGTGATCGAAGCGCAGTTTATGGGTGGCGATGCTCGCATGTTCATTAGCAATGAACTAGGTATCGATTTTGACCAACGTAATGCACTCATCGTTGGTATCGCCATGGGTTTTGCGGTTATTCCAACAATATTCTCAATTACTGAAGATGCTATTTTTAGTGTGCCGCAACATTTAAGCAACGGCTCATTGGCTTTAGGGGCAACACGCTGGCAAACGCTGGTTGGTGTTGTGCTGTTAACGGCTAGCCCAGGGATTTTCTCTGCGGTCATGATGGGGCTTGGACGCGCAGTCGGCGAAACCATGATCGTATTAATGGCTACAGGCAATACGCCAATAATGGATTGGAACATCTTTGAAGGCATGCGTACTTTGTCAGCAAATATCGCGGTAGAAATGCCTGAGTCTGAAGTGGGCTCAACCCATTATCGTGTATTGTTCTTAGCCGCCTTTGTACTCTTTATTTTCACCTTCTTCTTTAACACTGTGGCAGAGCTGGTTCGTCAGCGACTGCGCGATAGATATGGTTCGCTGTAATGACTATTGGAACAAATAAAGTTGGAACTCAAACCGATGGGACTGGCTCAATGAAAAAATGGACGAAAAGTGGTTCTCCGATGATTTGGTTAACATCGGGTGCCGTAAGTGTCAGCTTAATAGCGGTACTTGGCTTATTAGGATTAATCGCCTGGCGAGGTTTGGTCTATTTTTGGCCAAGCACGATATATCAATTTGAAGTAACTAATCCGCGCGGTCAGGTTGAAGTGGTCATTGGTGAGGTTTATGAGACCGACATGATTCCTGCGCAGCGGTTGCGAGAAAACGGACACTCAATAAATGATGAGGTGGAAGAAGTCGCTTCACTGTTAGTTAAAACAGGTAACCGTGAATTAGTGGAACTTGATTTTCGTTGGTTGTTAACAACAACGATTAAAAGCCAACAAGTATTACCTAATTTAGCTGTATTTGAGCGTAATAAAAACGGTAATTTTTATGGCACCATGAGCAGCATAACTGTTGATGGTAAAAAAGTTACTGGTGACATGAGTACATTAATTGAAACCTTAGACGAAAGCTTAGAGCGCGTTGAATCGTTGCAAGAGCAAGCAGACAATCTGCAAAATGATAAGATTAATGGTCTCAACTTTCAGTTAGAGCGCTTACGCTTAAAAGAGCGCCGCTTTGAGATTGATAATGAGTTAACCCCAGATCGCGCTGCGGATTTAAAGGTGCAGCGTAAAACCCTTAATGATGAATATTTGCTGCACGAAGCTCAGTTATTCATGTTTCGTAACGCAATGACCCGTGATTTTGTCACTGTTAAAGACATGCGTGGTCAATTCGTTAATATCAATTTAAGCAACTTATTGAGCTTTAATTTACCCAACCAAATGAATGTGTTGACCAAAGCAGGCCATTGGTTTGTAAATATTGGCAACTTTGTCATGGACGACCCGCGGGAAGCAAACACCGAAGGCGGGGTTTTCCCAGCCATATTCGGGACCATCTTTATGGTAATGCTGATGGCAGTCATAGTGACGCCATTTGGTGTTGTTGCAGCTATTTATTTGCATGAATATGCTCAAAAAGGGATTGTAACTAAGTTTATTCGAATTGCTGTGATTAACCTTGCTGGTGTGCCATCGGTGGTTTACGGTGTATTTGGTTTAGGTTTCTTTGTTTACATCTTAGGGGGAAGTATTGATGACTTGTTCTACCCTGAATCTGCACCATCGCCAGTATTTGGCAGCCCAGGCGTGCTGTGGTCCGCATTGACATTAGCTATTTTAACGCTGCCAGTAGTCATTGTATCTACCGAGGAAGGGTTATCTCGCATTCCTATTTCATTGCGCCAAGGTAGTTTAGCGTTGGGCGCGACTAAGGCTGAAACATTATGGAAAGTGGTGATACCTATGGCGAGCCCTGCCATTATGACCGGACTGATTTTAGCCGTGGCCCGCGCTGCTGGTGAAGTGGCACCCCTGATGTTAGTGGGTGTTGTGAAAATGGCGCCAGCCTTACCGGTTGATGGAAACTTTCCATTCTTCCATTTAGATAGAAAGTTTATGCATCTGGGTTTCCATATATATGATGTAGGTTTTCAAAGCCCGAATGTTGAAGCGGCTAGACCATTAGTGTTTGCGTCATCATTTTTATTAGTGACAGTGATTGTTGGTCTGAATATGGCGGCAATACGCATTCGAAATATATTACGTGAAAAGTATCGTTCATTAGAGCACTAGTGCTTAATGAATCATCAAATTTAAAGCAGGATAGTTAAGATGATTAATCTTGAATCAACACACTTAGAATCAGCAAATAAGAATTTGCTAGACTTGGCTAATTTAACCGATGAGCAAACGGCATTTTCAATTGAAGGGTTAGATTTATACTACGGTGAAAAGCAAGCCCTTAAAAACGTATCTATGCGTATACCTAAAGGTCAGGTAACCGCATTTATCGGACCCTCTGGCTGTGGTAAATCAACACTCTTACGTTGTTTAAATCGCATGAACGATTTAATCGACAATTGTAATATTACGGGTGAAATCAAGTTAGAGCAGTCTAATATTTTTGACCGTAATGTAGATGTTGCTACGCTCAGACGTAAAGTCGGCATGGTGTTTCAGCGTCCAAACCCATTCCCTAAGTCTATTTATGAAAATGTCGTATACGGGCTTCGATTACAAGGTGTTAAAGATCGTCGCCGCCTAGATAAAGCAGTAGAAGAGTCATTGCGCGGCGCCGCGTTGTGGGACGAAGTTAAAGACCGTCTTCATGATAATGCATTGGGGTTATCTGGCGGTCAGCAGCAACGATTAGTTATCGCACGTGCTATTGCCATTGAACCTGAAGTATTATTGCTTGATGAGCCTACTTCGGCCCTCGATCCTATTTCTACCCTGGTTATCGAAGAGCTGATCACTGAGCTTAAAAAGAAATTCACCGTTGTTATTGTTACGCATAATATGCAGCAGGCCGCGCGCGTTTCTGATAATACGGCATTTATGTATATGGGCGAATTGATTGAATATAGCGATACCAACACGTTATTTACTACGCCATCTAAAAAGCAAACTGAAGATTACATCACTGGCCGTTACGGTTAATAGGACAACATCATGGATAACTTAAATTTAAAACGTCACATTTCTGGCCAGTTTAATACTGAACTTGAGAACATTCGTAACCATGTATTGCTCATGGGCGGCTTGGTAGAAAAACAATTAAGTGATGCTATTTCTGCTATCAGCACCTTAGATGCGGGGCTCGCGGAGCAAGTGATTAAAAATGACCGTAAGGTCAATTCGTTCGAAGTCACTATCGATGAAGAGTGCACGCGTATTATTGCTAAACGTCAGCCTGCAGCCGGTGATTTACGCTTAATTTTTGCCATTTCAAAAACTGTGACTGATCTAGAACGTATTGGTGATAATGCCAAAATGTTAGCCAGTGTTGCGCTTGAGAAAAATGCGAGCAAGCAAGGCAAACTCTTAGTTAGTCTTGAAAACTTAGGTCGCCAATGTGTCAGCATGCTGCATAATGTGCTGGATTGCTTCGCGAGAATGGATGTTGAAGCGGCATTTGATGTTCACAGTGCTGACAGCTTAATTGATTCTCAATATGAAAGTTTAATGCGTGAATTGATGACCTATATGATGGAAGATCCACGCGCTATTCCTTCAATTATGGAGGTTATGTGGGCTGCTCGTGCACTAGAGCGAGTAGGGGATCGTGCACAAAATATTGCTGAATATGTAATTTACTTTATTAAAGGTAAAGATATTCGTCACCTTGATGATGACGAAATTGCGCAGTTGCGTCTGTAACTGTGTTTAAGGAGCCTGTTCAGGCTCCTTTTCTAGCGTGAAAATATTTAGATATTTAGATATTTAGATATTTAGATATTTAGTGGTGTTGTTTTATCTCTTATCCAATTTTTTCAACCAGCCATATACAACTTTAGCTAACTGCTGTTCTTTGCTATAGGTCGATTTTAAATATTGGCGATAGTTCTTTTGTTTTTCTTTCATACTCATTTTTTTACGCGTTGCCATTATTGAGTCCGTACGCTGGTTTTTCATATGGTATATATCAAGCAATGGCATCTTCAATTGACTAAGTTCTGTTGACAGTTGTGTGAATGAGGTAGGGTAAGATTGCTCTTTTTGTGACATTACAGCGCCAGCAGCATCAAGTAGAACGATGGCTTTTACTGGATGCAAGTGTTGCTGTGTCAGGGCATTAATTAAATACGCTACTTGTTTACCTTGAATTATCAAAATAACATTTTTAGAACGAGTCGCGGCCCATTTTTGCGCGCTAATCACACGAGAAATTAGCGCCGCCGCATAAGGGGATTCACCATTCATGCTTTTGACAGATTCGGCCTTTTCACTTTCTTGTACTGTTGTTGCCTTTGAGTCTGTTGCTGGTTCTTGTGCTGTATTAAGTAATGTAACCTTGGGCGCATTAATGGCTAAGGTGCTCCAGCCATATTGGTTGATGTTGGTGCGTAGCGGTTCAATGTCGATCGTGTAATTAATTGGGGCTGAAACGTCACTTATCAGGATCGCCACACCACGATGTGTCGCGGCAAGATAGTCTCTTTTTAGTGCCAAAAACTTGCCGCTTTCATGTTCAAGCCACAGCACTTCTTCACTGGGAAAGTGGCTGGCTAATTGCTGCTCATTATTTAACGCTGGTTTAATCGCGTCGCTAATGTTTTTAACAGGTGCCGTACTTGTTGCCATTGCAGATATAGGCATGAGTAATAAGCAGCACAGTGCCATTGATGTCTTTTGCATGATAGTGATTGGACTATGCATTATAGCTCCCAGTGCTAGTGGCTTTTGGTAAATAATATTAATTATATTAGTGTTAAATACAGCAGGCATTATAGCAATGTTTATGCCATTGAGATTAACTTAAAACGGGCAAGGCGTCGTAAAGGTTATGGGCTGTTCGGTAATAGGGTGATTAATACTTAAAGTGTGTGCATGCAAGCATAATCGAGGAGCCATAGGGTAAGCGTCAGGCTTACCATAGAAGCGATCCCCTAATATTGCATGGCCTATTTGTTGCATATGTACACGTAGCTGATGAGAGCGTCCTGTAATGGGAGTTAGCTCAACAAGAGACGAGTCAGTGAATTTTTCAAGCACTTCCCAGTGGGTTAATGAGGGCTTTCCTACTTCGTGATCCACCATTTGTAGAGGGCGATTAGGCCAGTCACAAATAAGGGGAAGGTCAACGCAGCCCGTATTTTGCTCTGGGTGACCAATGATTTTAGCTAAATAGGATTTCTTAGTCGACCGTTGTTGAAATTGTCTTGAAATACCACTTTGTGCGGCTTTGTTTAATGCAAACAACATAATGCCAGAGGTATCCATGTCTAATCGGTGCACGATTAGCGCTGTTGGCAATACCCGCATTAATCGTAATGTGACACTGTCTCTATGTATTAGCTCACGGCCGGGCACTGATAACAGGCCACTAGGTTTGTTTACCACGACAATGTCGTTATCTTGATAAACAATATCAAGCCAGGGTGAAGTAGGTGGGTTATAAACAAAAGCCAAAAGTGTACCTATGAGAATTGAGATATTAAAAGCGCTATTGTAGCGATTTTTTATAATAAGAGTATGTTTGGTTCTTCTTTTTGTGGTGAAATAACAAAAAGCTTAAGCAGATGTTGAGTTATCAAAATAATGAGTGAATTATGCAAAAGATATTTATAGTCGGTTTGATGGCAATCATTAGCAGCGTGAGCTGTTTAGTGCATGCACAAGAAGAAGATGATGTAATTCAGCTTTATACTCAGCGACAATTATTAGCCCTTATTGCTACAAACACCCATTTGCAGCAAGTACGCAAAGATGATTGTCAGCTAGTGGAAGATATTAAAGCCCGTGCTGAAATTGTAAAACTACCCAGCTATCAATTTTTATATGGTGATATGTTAGCCTACGGTGTGTGTGTGCCTAAAGATGCCAAATATGGTGTTTATATGATGGAGCAAAGTGCGCATCAAGGGCTTGTTGAAGCGATTGAACAATTGGGACGTTATTATCATATTGGCCAGTTTTTCCAAAAGGATGTTAAACGCGCGCTTAGATATCTTACTGAAGCGGCTAGTTTGGGCAACGTAAACGCGCAATTACGTTTGGTTGACATGCTGGGTAATGAACAAGGTAGCCCAAGGGATTATGAAAGTGCTTATCATTGGCTTCATAATTCGATTATCAGCAGTGAAAAAAAGCGCATGCGTGCTCAGTCATCGTTAGAAAAACTTGCCTTGTTAATGCCTGAGAGAGTGATAGAGCGCGCTAAAAGACCGTTATTAAAATAGGCTTTAGGTTAGAAATGCTATTTACTCACCGTAAGTTTGCCATCGCTGTTCTTGTGTTTTTTGCTGCAATTGCTGGTGGCTATGTTGAGCATTTTAAAAACTTTTTAGACTACCAAGCGCTATTAATGAATTCCGATAGTATAAAGTTGCTAATAATTATATATGCGTGCGGCATATCTGGCGTCTTGATTATTGCTTATCCTCAATCATTTAACCGTGAATATTCCCCCCGTTTTAGCGCCATGAAAGAAAAGATGATGACACGTGGTCTATGGCTGGTCATCGGTTATGGACTATTATTCATTTTTTTTGGTGCGATAGAACTGATGAATATGTAAGAACCTTCAATATATCGTTAAAAAATACCATGATATATGATTCATTTTTAGGCAGCGTACTATATATCTGTTATACTGCCGCCAATTTTTCAATATTGACGATACTTAATGTCTAAAAACTTCTCTGCCGATCAAGATCCCCATTTTGAACGCGAACAACAAAACTATGAAAATCCTATCGCGAGTCGCGAGTTAATTCTTGAATTACTTAAGAATTCTGATGCGCCGTTAAAACGCGAACAAATTGCTCAAGCATTTAATATCACAGAACCTGATCCTCTTGAAGGATTACGTCGTCGCCTGCGCGCGATGGAGCGTGACGGCCAAGCGGTTTATATCCGTAATGGTAGTTATGGCTTGCCTGAACGTATGGATTTAATGCGCGGTAAAATTATTGGTCATCGTGATGGATTTGGTTTCTTCCGTCCTGATGACGGCGGCAAAGATTTATTTATCGATCAGAAACAAATGCACACTGTTTTTCACGGTGATACTGCACTTGCTCAGCACAGTACATTTGGCCGCGGTAAACGTGATGCTCGCATTGTACGCGTTGTTGAATACGGTAAAACTGAATATGTTGGCCGTTTCTTTGTTGATGGTGACATTTCATTTGTTGTGCCAGACGAAGCGCGCATTGCACAAGATATTATCATTCCAAATGATAAAGTTAATGGTGCCCGCAACGGTCAGGTCGTTATTGTCACTATCACTAAGCGTCCAAGTCGTAATCAAAGCCCATTAGGCATTATCTCTCAAATTATGGGTGATGAAATGGACCCAGGTATGGAAATCGAGATGGCATTACGAAATCACGATTTACCCCATGAGTTTTCACAAGCTGTGCTTGATGAAATTAGTGGTCTAGCCGAGGAAGTGCCAGAAAGCGCTAAAGAAGGTCGTGAAGATTTACGTCACTTACCATTAGTGACTATTGATGGTGCAGATGCTCGAGATTTTGATGATGCAGTTTATTGTCAGCGTAAGAAAAGTGGCGGCTGGCGCCTATGGGTAGCTATTGCCGACGTAAGTAGTTACGTTGCTAAAGGTAGTGCACTCGATGAAGAAGCTATAGCTCGTGGTAACAGTGTTTACTTCCCTGCCAATGTTATTCCAATGCTGCCAGAAGTTTTATCAAATGGCTTGTGTTCATTAAATCCACACGTAGACCGCTTATGTATGGTTTGTGAAATGACCATTAGTGATGCCGGTAATTTATCGGGTTCTAAATTCTACCCAGCTGTTATGAATTCTCATGCACGATTCACCTACGACAAAGTGGCTTCCATTTTAGACGGCGATAAAGTATTACGTGACGAATACAGTGAACGTGTTCCTGAGCTTGAAGAGCTTCATCGTTTATACAGTGTACTTAATGCTAGACGTTTAGAACGCGGCGCTATTGCTTTTGAAAGCAGTGAAACGCAGTTTGTATTTGATGAAAACCGTAAAATTGACAAGATAGTGCCCTTAGTTCGTAACGACGCGCACAAGATGATTGAAGAATGCATGATCTTAGCCAATGTTGCCTCAGCGAAGTTTGTTGAGAAAAATGAAGGACATGCATTATTTCGTGTTCATGATTTACCGGGTGATGAGAAACTACTTAACTTCCTCGCGTTCTTAGGCGAGTTAGGATTATCATTAGATGGTGGCGACAAGCCTAAACCAAAAGATTACGCTAAATTGTTAGAGCTGGTGAAAACGCGTGATGATAGTGAGTTAATTCAAATTATGCTGCTGCGCTCAATGAAGCAAGCTGTATACGCCCCTGAAAATGAAGGGCACTTTGGTTTAGCACTCGATTACTACAGCCACTTCACATCGCCAATACGTCGTTATCCTGATCTTATTTTGCACCGCACAATCAAAGCATTGTTGGTTAAGCAAAATAAATTAGATAAAACACTGGGTAAACGCATCGGTGCACATGTTTACGAAGAATCTGACATGTCTGAATTGGGCATGCATTGTTCGATGACAGAGCGCCGCGCCGATGATGCTACACGTGATGTAAGCGATTGGCTCAAGTGTGAATACATGCTTGAGCATGTTGGTGATACTTTCGCAGGTACTATCAGTACAGTTACTAGCTTTGGTTGTTTCGTGCGTTTAGACGATGTTAACATCGAAGGCTTGCTACATATTAGTGCGCTTGCGGAAGATTATTATCATTTTGATCAGGTTAAAGCACGTCTTGTTGCTGAGAATTCTAATGTGACTTATCACATGGGTGATCGCATTGAAGTTAAAGTGGCATCAGTGAATCTTGATGAGAAGAAAATTGATTTAACACTGAGCTCTTTTGAACCTAAAAAACGTCGCAGCTCTCGTAGCACAAAGGACTCTCGTGGCTCAAAAGAGTCTGGCGGTGGTTCAAAGCATGGCAAAAAACCTTCATCAACTAATAAACGTAGTTCTGGCAAGAAAGAGGGCGATAAGCCTGCTAGAAAACCAGTTAAAAAAACGAGTAATTCGAAAAATCGTGGCGGTAAAAATAGTCGCGTGAAGCAAAAATAGCGTATTAGAGAGTAATTAAAAGTAATGAGTAAAAACGATTTATTATTCGGCATTCATTCAATCGAAGCCGTATTAAACAACGAACCTGAGCGTATTTTAGAGATATTTGCGCTTAAAGGCCGTGATGACGAGCGTATGAACCAAGTGATTAGCTTGGCAAGGCGCCATGGTATTAGTGTCTCATTTGTTGGCAAAAACAAATTAGAAGACCGTGCAGGCGAAGAGTCTCATCAAGGTATTATTGCTAATGCTCGTGCAGCTAAAGTTAAAACTGAAGCAGACCTAGATGAAATTTTAAATAATACGGACCAGCCATTTTTGTTAATTCTTGATGGTGTTACAGATCCACATAATTTGGGTGCCTGTATCCGTAGTGCTGACGCTGCTGGTGTTCATGCGGTTATCGTGCCTAAAGATAATGCGGCATCATTAACTCCTGTTGTTCGTAAGGTTGCTTGTGGCGCAGCAGAAACTATGCCATTGATTCAAGTAACAAACTTGGCGCGTACTATGCGTGAAATTCAAGAGCGTGGTATTTGGATTTACGGTACGGCTGGTGAAGCTAGCCAACCTTTATATGAGACTAAAATGACAGGTCCTATTGCTATTGTTATGGGGGCTGAAGGTAGTGGCATGCGACGTTTAACCCGTGAGCATTGTGATTATTTAGTATCATTGCCAATGGCTGGTAGCGTATCAAGTTTAAACGTATCGGTAACAACCGGTATTTGTTTGTTTGAAGTGGTACGTCAACGTGGTTTATAGAGTGCGGATAACATAATGCGATTTGCATGATGTTATTAAAGCCTACTTATTTTTATAAGTAGGCTTTTTTTATAACAAAGCCTACGGTAGACCCCCCCATTATTTAATACTCGTATAGCCCCATTAATTAGCATAATTAATGGAGATTATTAAATGTATAGCGTAGATGTACATCTACATATTTTACCCGCTACAGTTTGGGCTAGAGGACATTTAGTGTTGTCGTGTACTATCTTTACTTGCCTTTAACTACTCACATCCTCGTTAGCGCTAGATGCGCGTTTCCGGGTTACTCTAAAACTAGTGCGGATAATCTTAATGTATTAGCTATATTTTGGCTTTTACATCGCATTATATAATTTTATTAGCCATGATTTTCGTTTATTGATTGCTCTAAATAGATAATTCGCCTATAATTCGCGTCCAAATTCGGCTATCCATAGTTCCTTGCCCTCATACTGGTCCAGCCGAGCCATGTACGGGCTAATAAACCGTAAGGAAATATAAATGCGTCATTACGAAATCGT
>Ga0105355_10004369_pt1 | contig 12130 bp, 13 predicted proteins | sample GOMGulsemesocosm_2_FD_83508 | JGI IMG/M metagenome (GOLD analysis project Ga0105355, IMG submission 83508) | Methane-oxidizing microbial communities from mesocosms in the Gulf of Mexico - GOM9C Gulf of Mexico | ecosystem: Environmental > Aquatic > Marine > Cold seeps | place: Gulf of Mexico... | reverse complement strand
GTGTGCATCTGTTGAATGTGCTGTGGCAAAAGTGGTGTTTTACGAAGAGCGGTCATGGTAGAAACTCCCTAATTAAGTTGAGTGGCAGTGGCTTACAATTGCACGCATAACGGTACTGAAAAACAGTTACACACCAATTCAGTCGCCATTCTTCATGAGCCTTGAGCCAGAAGCTCTTGCAAGCACCTGAAATAAATATTCAATAAATTTGCAAAAAATATTCACGTGAGTTGACCCGCAAGCGCAAAAATGCAAATCATCCTTATGCAACCTTTGGTTGATTTTGCGATATTGCGTTGATACCCCACCACATCTACCCGAATCGGCTGGGATATCCTGCACCCTCCAGCTTGCCCCCGCAGCCAACATCGGCGATAGATCGTCGCAAGCCTCAACAGGAGACGTGAGATGAAAATCGCCAGTTTTAACATCAACGGCATCAAGGCCCGCGCCCTGGCGCTGCCGGCCTGGCTGGATGACGCGCAGCCCGATGTAGTGCTGTTGCAAGAAGTCAAATCGGTGGATGAAAACTTCCCGCGTGAGCTGTTCGAAGACCGCGGCTATAACGTCGAGACCCACGGCCAGAAAGGCTTCAACGGCGTAGCAATCCTGTCGAAACTGCCACTAGAGGACGTGACACGCGGATTGCCCGGCGACGAGGACGACGTGCAAGCCCGCTGGATCGAGGCAACCGTGGTTGGCAAACAGGCCCTGCGTCTGTGCGGACTCTACCTTCCCAATGGCAATCCGGTGGAGATACAGGAAGACGGCTCCCCCGTACCCGGTGGCAAATACGATTACAAACTGCGCTGGATGCAGCGCTTGCAAGCACGGGCCGAGGAATTGATGTCACAGGACGCACCAGCCCTGATGGCCGGCGACTACAATATCATCCCACAAGCCGAAGACGCCAAGCGCCCCGAGGTCTGGGTCGAGGATGCGCTACACCGGCCAACCAGCAGGGCCGCTTATCAGCGCATCGTCAACCTTGGCTTCACCGACGCCTTTCGCGTCCGCCACCAGGGGCCCAGTCACTATTCTTTCTGGGACTATCAGGCAGGTGCTTGGAACCGGGACGACGGCATTCGCATCGATCATTTCCTGCTGACGCCTCAGGCGGCCGATCTGTTGCTGGATTGTCAAATCGACAAACAGGTGCGCGCTGGTGATAAGCCTTCGGACCACGTACCGATCTGGGTCGACCTGGATCTCTGACACCAACAAGCGAGTGTCACATTTGTTACCTCGCTACTCGGGTGGGCCTGAAACCCCTTTTTCCAAACCTACGTCTGCGGTGCAGTCACATCGTGTCGATAGATCCAATCAAACTGGCTGACCATCCGCTGCGGGGCAAAGTGCCCGCCAAGCTTCAAAATTAAGTGTGCAGGCCAAGACAAAGGCGCGCGCAGGTGATATTTCCAGGCATTGCTATTGGCAGCCGCAACAATGCGTTCGGTACGCGCCTGCCGCTGCTGCTGATAGTGCTGCAATCCAGCCTTGATATTCTTGGATGATGCTAGGGAGGCGCTGAGCTCCCAAGCGTCTTCCAGCGCCATATTGGCCCCTTGCGCCATAAAGGGCAGTGTTGGATGCGCCGCATCGCCAAGAATGGCTACGTTCTCTCGATACCAGTGCTTGGCCACGGGATGACGGAACAGCCCCCACAAACGAACCTCGTCAACAGCCGAGATTAGGCCTGCAGCGGTGCCGCCGAACTCTTTGAAGGCGGCCCGCAAATTGGCCGGATCATCGCTGTGGTTCCAGCCTTCATCAGCCCAGACATCGCGTTCCTGCACTGCAACGATATTGACCTGACTACCATCGCGCAGAGGATAAGCGACCAGATGCTTTTTTGGCCCCATGAACACCTGCGCCTCGGGCGGCAGGTTCAACACATTTGGCACCGTCGCCCGCCAAGCCACCTGACCGGTGAACGAAGGCTGGCCGGGTTCATTCAAGGCTTTGCGGATCTTTGAGTGCAGCCCGTCGGCTCCGATCACCAGATCACCGCCACATTGGGCGCCGTTGGACAGATGCACCACGGGCGTCGAACTTACTTCAATCCGCTCAACCTTTTGCAGCAGACGCACCTGCACCCCGGCCCGACGCACCGCATCCGCCAGAATTGAAATCAGATCCGAGCGATGCACAAAATAGAAGTTCTGACCGGTGGCATATTGATCCAGATCCAACCGAACCACCTGCCGCCCTTGTTTATGATGACGCAGAACCACGGCGCGCGCACGCTGCGAACACCAAGCAAGATCATCGTGCAATCCAAGCGCAGCCAACACGGCAACCCCATTGGGCGTGATCTGCAACCCGGCGCCAACCTCAGAAATCGCCTCGGCCTGCTCCAAGACCGTCACCTCGGCACCGTGCTGACGCAAAGCCAACGCCGCCGTCAGCCCGCCGACGCCACCGCCGATGATTGTGATTCTTTGACTCTTGAGTTCCATTGCGCCCAACTTCACTTATGCCCGCCTCACATAAACGAAAAACGCCGGGACAACAGGCCCCGGCGTTGATTTGTTTCAAGCAGACACACTAACGTTAGTCGTCGCGGTGTACCTTTTCACGGCGTTCATGACGTTCTTGCGCTTCCAGGCTCATGGTGGCGATTGGACGGGCATTCAAACGTTTCAACGAAATCGGCTCACCAGTAACATTGCAATAGCCATATTCACCTTCGGTAATGCGACGGATTGCTGAGTCGATCTTGGACACCAGCTTGCGCTGACGGTCCCTGGTTCGCAGTTCAAGAGCGCGATCGGTTTCTTCACTGGCGCGGTCGGCAACATCCGGAATATTGCGGGTATTATCCTGCAACGCCTCAATAGTGTCGCGGCTATCCGCCAGAAGGTCTTCCTTCCAGTTCAATAGTTTGCGTCGGAAAAACTCCAACTGCCTTTCATTCATGAAAGGCTCATCTTCGGCCGGTCGATAGTCATCCGGCAGAAACACTTCTTGCTTCATTTCGGCTCCTTCGGTCTGGCCATTTATGCTGGTCATAGTGCACTCCCAAACATGTGGCCTCCCCCTCTGCCGCAGCATTTATCTGCTCCACCCGAGATTGTCACTACACAATAGTAACTGTACTGGGTTAAAAGCAGCGTAACAGCAACATGTCGCAGGCATTGCGGTACTCAAGGTAGGAATAATATGCGATTTCAGGGCACTAAAGACTATGTCGCGACCGACGACCTGAAAATCGCAGTAAATGCGGCGGTCACGCTCGAGCGGCCTTTGTTGGTCAAGGGCGAACCCGGCACCGGCAAGACCGAGCTGGCCCGACAAGTTGCCGACGCCCTGGGGCTCCGAATGATTGAGTGGAATATCAAATCAACTACCCGCGCTCAGCAGGGCCTGTACGAATACGACGCCGTGTCGCGCCTGCGCGATAGCCAACTGGGTGATGAACGCGTTCACGATGTGCGCAACTACATCAAACAGGGCAAGCTCTGGGAGGCGTTTGACGCCGACGAACGGGTGGTTCTGTTGATTGATGAGATCGATAAGGCCGACATTGAGTTCCCCAATGACCTGCTGCAGGAACTCGACAAGATGGAGTTCTACGTCTACGAGACTGGCGAGACTATTCGGGCCAAGCACCGCCCGATCATGATCATCACCTCGAACAACGAAAAGGAGCTTCCGGACGCCTTCCTGCGGCGCTGCTTTTTCCACTACATCCGCTTTCCCGATGCCGAGACCATGAAGCAGATCGTTGAAGTGCACCATCCCGGCATCAAGCAGGCGCTGCTGGCCACGGCTCTGACCCAATTCTATGAGATCCGCGACACCGCAGGGTTGAAAAAGAAACCCTCGACATCCGAGGTACTGGATTGGTTAAAGCTACTGCTGGCCGAAGACCTGACACCCGAAGATCTGGCGCGCGACGGCGCGGATGCACTGCCCAAACTTCATGGCGCTCTGCTGAAAAACGAACAAGACGTGCATTTGTTTGAGCGGCTGGCCTTTATGGCCCGCGGCAAACGCTGACCCCGCGTTGCTTGCCATGCAGAAATGGCAGTGGCACCATGCTTAAAACCCGCGCGCAAATCCATCCTTTTACCGAGTGGAAGTTCTAACGATGACAAGCACCGCGACGATCCGGGCACTCTGCGCCAACGACCGCCCCGAATGGGCTGAGATGTGGCGCGACTATCTGGCGTTTTACGAGACGACAGTACCGGATGATGTCTATGACAGTACTTTTGCCCGGCTGATTGGTGAGGACCCGCAGGATTTTTCTTGTTTTGTGGCCGAAAAAGATGAGCGACTGGTGGGACTGACTCATTACTTGTTTCACCGCCATGCCTGGACCTTGGAAAACACCTGCTATCTACAGGACCTCTATGCTCGCCCGGAAACACGAGGTACTGGCATTGGCCGTGCCCTGATCGAGGCAGTCTATGGTGCTGCTGATGAACGGGGCAACGGTTCGGTTTATTGGCTGACACAAGAATTCAACCAAACTGCACGCAAGCTGTATGACCGGATCGGAAAACAGACCCCCTTTATTCGATACCAGCGCAAATGATCCACCGCGCGGTCCTTGTTTTGGCCATACTGGTAGCCGGGTGTGACACGGTTCCGTTGGAACAGCCGCCAACACGGGCGCGTATTGCCGACAGTTCCTTGCCCCCGATCAAGGACTTCGCCAGCGCGCATCCTGTTGCGCCGCAACGCTCCAATGCCGACATGGCGCGTGATTTTCTTGACCTGCATTTCAAGCTTGAGGGTGGCAGTACCCTGCCCGTCTTCACCCGTTTTGAGGGGCCAATAACCCTGCGAGTCACGGGCCGCCCCACCAGCAGCCTAAATGCGGATTTATCGAAATTACTGTCAAGATTGCAACACGAAGCAGGCATTAATATCCGCCGCGTCGATGACGGCAGTGCTCACATCACAGTTCAATCCGTCAGCCGCGCCGAAATTCGCCGCGCCTTGCCCAAGGCAGCCTGCTTTGTGGTGCCCAACGTTAGCTCACTAGCGGAATTCCGGCGTAACAAGCGCAACCCCAGCACCAATTGGTCACAACTGCGCCAGCGCAACAGGCTGGCGATATTCCTGCCCAACGATGTCAGTCCACAAGAGGTCCGCGACTGCCTGCACGAAGAACTGGCGCAGGCGATCGGACCGCTGAACGACTTGTACCGGCTGCCCGATTCAGTCTTCAATGACGACAATGTCCATACCGTCCTGACCGGCTTTGATATGCTGATCCTGCGTGCTACTTATGCGCCCGAACTGACCACTGGCATGAGCCGCGCCGAAGTGGCTGCGCGCCTGCCCACGATCCTGTCGCGCAACAATCCGCGCGGCGACCGCCTGCCCTCGGCTCCACTGCAGGAAACGTCACGCGACTGGATCAAATCAGTAGAAGCTGCGCTTGGCCCAGATACAAACGGCGAGGCTCGCAAACGGGCCGCAAGCCAAGCCGCCGCCACGGCTCAGCGGTTGGGCTGGCAGGATCACCGTCGTGCGTTTAGCCACTACATTCTGGGCCGCATGATCCAGGCCTCGGATCCCAGTTTGGCGCAAAAGCACTTTCAGACATCAATGCATTTCCTTGGCCAGTCCACCAACACCCAGCTTCATCGCGCCCATATAACGGCCCGCATGGCGGCATATGAGATCGCACGTGGCAACGGTCCTGCGGCACTCAAGCTGGTGCGGCCCAGCGTCACTACGGCAGCGCAGTTTGAGAACGCCGCGCTGTTGTCGACACTTATGTTACTGCAAGCCGAGGCGCTGGAACTCACCGGCGATTTTGAGGCTGCGCGCGCGGTCAGGCTGGACAGTCTGGGGTGGGCGCGCTACGGCTTTGGCTCGGACTGGGCAGTGCGCGCCAAGATGAGTGAAATCGCAGCGCTGGGTCCCAATACTTAGACGAACGGACGAAACATGATCGTAATTGCCGGTTTGATACTTGGGGCCTTGCTAGGGGCCTATACTGCGCGCAAACGGGGCGGACGTCTTGGCGACATTCTGCAATATGCCGCCGTTTACGGCATTCTGCTGGGGCTTTTCGGCATGCTGATCACCATTGTGGTGCATCGTCTGGCAGTCTGACCGATGTTCCAGCCTTTCTTTGAAAACCTTCGCAATGCCTCTGTCCCGGTATCTCTGCGCGAATACCTGACCTTTCTGGAAGCGGTAAAGGCTGGGCTGGCGACATACGATATCGAAGCGTTCTATTTTCTGGCCCGCACCGCCATGGTCAAAGACGAGCGGAACATCGACAAGTTCGACCGCGCTTTTGCCGCGACGTTTGAGGGGCTGGAAGCGATCCCCGCGCAGGCAGTGATGGACGCGGTCGACATTCCCGAAGAATGGATCCGCAAGATGGCGGAGAAACACCTGTCCGAGGAAGAACGGGCCGAGATCGAGGCCTTGGGTGGTTTTGACAAGCTAATGGAAACCCTGAAAGAGCGCCTGAAAGAACAAGAGGGTCGTCATCAGGGCGGCAGCAAGTGGGTCGGCACAGCAGGAACCTCGCCATTTGGTGCTTATGGTTATAATCCTGAAGGTGTGCGCATCGGCCAGAAGAACAGCCGCCACCAGCGCGCAGTCAAGGTCTGGGATAAACGCGAGTTCAAGAATCTTGATGGCGACGTCGAACTGGGCACGCGCAATATCAAGGTTGCCTTGAAACGGCTGCGCCGTTGGGTCCGTCAGGGCGCGCATGAAGAGTTGGATCTGGACAATACCATCCGCTCGACCGCTGAACACGGGTACCTGGATGTCAAAACCCGCCCAGAACGCCACAACGCGGTCAAAGTGCTGCTGTTTCTGGATGTGGGTGGGTCAATGGACCCGCATATCAAAGTGGTGGAAGAACTATTCTCGGCCGCGCGGACCGAGTTCAAACGTCTGGAATACTTCTACTTCCACAACTGCCTGTACGAAGGCGTGTGGCGCGACAATGCGCGACGCTGGGATGCGCAGATCCCCACCCACGAAGTATTGCGCACCTATGGCCCGGACTACAAATGCATCTTTGTTGGCGACGCCTCGATGAGCCCCTACGAGATCGCCTATCCCGGCGGTGCAAACGAGCATTGGAACAAAGAGGCAGGTCAAGTCTGGCTGCAACGTGCCCGTGATCATTGGTCGTCAAACCTATGGATCAACCCGGTGCCCGAAAAGTACTGGGACTATACCCATTCCATCAACATGATCCGCGAGATCTTTGCCGATCAGATGGTGCCGATGACCCTGTCAGGACTGGAAAAGGGCATGAAGGAACTAACCCGCTGATCCACACAACCCGGATTTTTTGAATATTTCGAGCAATTTTCTTCGAGGAAAATTGGCGCGCGCCAAGACGATCCGTGGTTTTTCTCTCTTGTCCAACTCTCTCGTACATCCCATATCTTGCTTATGCTCAGACTGACCCCAATTCTGCTCGCCCTGGCCTATGGCATCGTCATGTACCGGATCTCGATCTGGCGCACTCATAAAGAGTTGGACGCAAAATCAACCGAACTTGCCGATCCGCGATTGAAGGGGTTGACCGACCGACTGGCTGCCTCGCTGGATCTGGCGCGAATTCCGGTGTTCATTTACGAGATTGATCCGGTCAATGGATTAGCGGCGCCGGATGGGCGGATCTTTATCACCCGTGGGTTTTATCGCAAATACCAGTCCGGTGAGGTCAGTGCTGAAGAGCTGGCCTCGGTGATCGCGCATGAGTTGGGTCACGTGGCACTGGGACATGCCAAACGGCGAATGATTGACTTTTCGGGGCAGAATGCCCTGCGCACCGCATTGATGATGATCCTGGGGCGTTACATTCCCTTTGTTGGCGCTTGGATTGCCAATATGCTGACCACTTTGTTGGCGGCACGGCTATCGCGGGGAGATGAGTATGAGGCCGATGAATATGCCGCAGCTCTTTTGACCAAGGCCGGGATCGGAGTTGAGCCGCAGAAGAGCCTGTTCCGGAAACTGGAAGCGCTAACCCAGGAACGCGCCGGCATGGCACCCGCCTGGTTGATGAGCCACCCCAAGACCGAGGAGCGGATCGCAGCGCTGGATCGGTTGCAGGGGAAATGGGCGGGGCGTTAACCCGCCAAGGCTTTGGCCAGTCTTGGCAGCCGGGCTTTCTTCATCAAGGGACGGATCTGCCAGTCTTTACCTGACAGGCGGATTGCTTCAGCCAAGACTTTCTGACCCAGTTGTTGCAGGCCTGCACTGTCTTTCAGCCAGAGACTATGCAGCAGCTCATCTGGACCAAGTCGTTTCAACCCTTCCTCGGCCAGAATATTGCGCGGGAAGTCCTTGTTGTTCATCGTCACCACGGCATCCGCCGAGCCAGAGATGGCCGAGGCCAGCACATGGATATCTGCCACATCCGGGAGCCACAGGCGCGATTCAAGTCCCGGCGCCGGGGCCAGTTCGGCTTGTGGCCAATTGGCCCGGATCAAGGCAATCTCGGCGCAGGCCTGAGCCGATCCCTCAGGCCCCAGTTTTACGGCCGCACGTTCCCACTCGCCCAGGATGCGAGTTGACCATAGTGGCACGAAATGCCCCAACCGGGCCGCGCCCAGTAGCATTTCGCGCATCACCGTCGGGTAAAGAACGCAGGTATCAAGCAGCAGTTTCACGCAATGCGCCTTAGTCGAGTCGGAAGAACACGCTCTTCAGGTAGCCACTTTCGGCCAGCTGAGGCAACTGTGGGTGATCTGCACCGGCGTAACCTGTGCGGATCAGTTGTGCCGAACGACCTGCGCGACCAATACCACGCGCCGAGGCACCGCGGAATTTGCTGAGATCCGCCGCATGACTGCACGAACACAGACCCAGATATCCACCCGGCTTGACCAGAGGTGCTGCCAGTTTGGCAATACGCTCATAGGCGCGCAGACCTGCCTCAAGGGCAGGCTTAGATGGGGCAAAGGCTGGCGGGTCACAAACGACCACGTCAAACAATTCGCCCTCGGTTGCCAAAGCGGCCAGCGTGTCAAAGGCATCGCCCTGACGGACTGTCAGTTTGTCCCCAAAACCACTGGCTTGGGCACCTTTTTCAGCTAATGCCAATGCCGGAGCAGACCCATCGACGCAAAGCGCCGCATCTGCACCACCAGCCAACATGGCCAGACCAAAGCCGCCGACATGAGAAAAGACATCCAGCACCCGTGTGCCGGGGGCAGCCAGTCGCGCCGCAAAGGCGTGGTTGGCGCGCTGGTCGTAATACAATCCGGTTTTCTGACCGCCAGTCAGATCGGCCATATAGGTGGCCCCGTTCATCTGTACTTCGACCGCAGCCTCAGGAGCGGTACCGTGTAGCACCATGCTCACATCATCCAGCCCTTCCAGACTGCGGGTCCGACCAGAGGCGTTTTTCAGCACTACGTCAACACCAGTGACATTTATCAGAGCTTGGGTCAGCAGTTCCAGATGAGCCTCGGCCCAGGCAGCATTGGGCTGCAGCACACATGCATCGCCAAAGCGGTCGATCACCACACCGGGCAGACCATCGGCTTCGGCATGGACCAAGCGATAAAACGGTGCATCGAACAGCTGCTCACGCATTTGCAGCGCACGGCTCAGTCGGGTCTCAAACCAGGCCAGATCAATCTCGGCCATTGGATCACGGTCCAGCATCCGGGCAATGATCTTGCTGTCTGGATTGACCGTCACCAACCCCATTGGGGTCTGCACCTCGTCCTCAAGCACCGCAAGGGCACCAGGGATCAGTTTACGGGTGCGCCGGTCAGTGACCAGCTCGTTGGCATAGACCCAGGGAAACCCGTGCCGGATGGCGCGGGCATTGGATTTGGGTTTCATACGGACGCGGGCGCGCTGGGACGCAGAAGAGGAGGCTGTCATGGCCCCCTCTTAACGACATCATCTGATTAGGGGAAGGCCCTCAAAGGCTGCCCTTACATGTTGTTGAGCATTTGAGAAAAATCAACATTGGCATCTTTGTATCCTTCAGCATTGGTCAATTCTTGCTGAATCACGGCTGCCAGATGATTGGTAATCCGGACCTTTTGCGTCTGCCCACTGGCCATCGCCACCAGTGCTTGCTGACCGCCAAAAGCCTTGAAATCAGCACGCACCTTGCGCACTGGCATCAGCAACGCTCCAGTTTCCGGGTGTTTTACTGCCATCTCGAAACTGATCGCATGTACACCACCGGTGGTATAGCGGGCTTTTTCTGTGAGAGCGTGGAACCGGGTGATCTTAATATCAAGCACGACCGGCACCCGGCCATTCAGCCCGGCAACACCACGTTCCATCGCAGCCTGTACGATCGTCTGCACTTGAACGTGCCGATCTCCAAGAGGGTCTTCACGCCAGACGATGTCTCCACGCGGTAAATAGCGGTTGGCCTCAGAAACTTGCAAATCACGCGGCACTCGCACCAATACCGAGGTCACCCGAACCGGCGTCGCACTCCCAAGAGCATCCACGGCCACAACCGGGATCACATCTGAAGGTTGCAACAGCGGCCCGGTTGGCTGCTGTGCCTGATACCCCGGAGGCACTTGCAATTGCCCACTGGGCTGCGGCTCAAAAGGTGCGTTGCGCGATGGGACATCCACCGCAGCGCAGGCCGAAATGGATAATCCAAGGGTCAGCATCATCAGATTGCGAATAAGAGTCATCAGGTTGCTCCTTGCAGCGACCGGAGACCTCCGGCCAGATTGGTCCAGTTCAGAGTCGCAGGCAATCTGGGCAGCTTTGAGACAAATTTGGCTCAATTTCACGGTATGTTAATGAAGATGAATGCCTCGCCTCTCGCTCCACCCTATTTGTAAGGGGGCCAGCGAGAGGACATTCATCTTTCTGACCAATCAGCGCAGAATTTGTGCGGAAAAGTCTAAATCGTAAAGGGGTGTTATTGCGGCCGTTCGCGGCTGCGCCAGCCACCACGGCGTTTGGGTTTTACGCCGCCTTGCAAACCCTGGCGCAGAACCACGCTCATCGGGTGCGTAGGGCTGTCAGCACCATACAAATCCAGGATCACCTGAATTGCCGCAGCATTATCCTGGCCAATCGGCAGACCCAGTGCCCAGTCTAGGAAAATGCTGCGACACTGTGAAGGAGTGATGCCCTCGATACGGTAAGCCTCAAACATCAGAGACTTTGGGTCCAGTTTAGTATTGCCCAAGATCCGCGCCTTCTCGTTTCAGTGCCTGCGCGATCAGATCACCACAGGCCGTATACCGCATTTCCAACTCATCTTGCAGCGCATTCAGTGTTTCAAATCCAGTGCTGCGACACAGAAATTGGGCGCCACCCTCGCCCAGGTTCTGGGTATCTATCCCGGAACCTGACAAAAGTCGCGCCGCAGTCTGCATCGACCAGAATAGATCATAGCTGTCTTGCAACTGTGTCATCTCCGCGACACTCAGCCAGCCAGTTGCGACGGTCGCCTGCAAACCTGACCCAACATCCCGCTCCGGATTGCCGTCCAACAATGCCCCAACCTGCGAGATCAGTTCAATATCCATCATGCGACCTCCACCCGTTTTGGCATCCCAGACCCCAGTCGGCGTCTTGGCGGCCGCCAGACGTGCGCGCATGGCAACCACCTCGGTCAATACCTTTAGCCGACTGCGAGGAGACGACAGAACTTCGCTACGAAAGGCCTCGATATCCCTGGCCAGCTCTGGTGAACCCGCCACCACCCGGGCTCGGGTCAGTGCCAGATGCTCCCATACCCAAGCCTCGTTCTGCTGATAATGGGTGAAACTGGACAAACTGGTGGCCACTGGCCCTTTTGAGCCCGAAGGACGCAATCGCATGTCGACTTCGTACAGTCGGCCCTGTGCCATCGGAGCCGTCAATGCAGTGATCAGTGCCTGCGTCAGTCGCGCATAATAGGGCCGCGTGGCCAGTGGACGTTTGCCCTCGGACATCTCTATATTCAACGGATCATAGATCACGATCACGTCGAGATCAGATTGCGGATTGATCCGACCAGCCCCCAGAGAGCCCATCGCCATAACCGCCGCTCCGCGCCCGGGTGGTGGGCCGTGTTTGGTTGCAAACTGTGTCACCACAATTGGGCAAAGCACTGCAATCACAGCTTCGGCCAGGTCGGCGTATTGCTCCCCTGCTTCCCGCGCTGTGATCAACCCACGTAAATAGTGGACTCCAATGCGAAAGT
>Ga0105355_10004367_pt1 | contig 12133 bp, 10 predicted proteins | sample GOMGulsemesocosm_2_FD_83508 | JGI IMG/M metagenome (GOLD analysis project Ga0105355, IMG submission 83508) | Methane-oxidizing microbial communities from mesocosms in the Gulf of Mexico - GOM9C Gulf of Mexico | ecosystem: Environmental > Aquatic > Marine > Cold seeps | place: Gulf of Mexico... | reverse complement strand
TTAAAACCTTTGTGCGCGAGTCTGACCCCGCCACTATTAAAGAGGCGATACTGCGTGAATTACTGCGTGGCGGTCAAGTTTACGTATTGCACAATGAAGTAAAAACTATCGACAAAGTTGCCAGAGAGCTAACGGAATTAGTGCCGGAAGCGAGAATTGCTGTTGGCCACGGGCAGATGCGCGAGCGCCAGTTAGAGCAGGTTATGTCGGACTTTTATCACAAGCGTTTCAATGTATTACTGTGCACAACTATTATCGAAACCGGTATCGATGTGCCCAACGCCAATACTATTATTATCCAGCGGGCCGACAAATTTGGCCTGGCGCAATTGCACCAATTGCGCGGTCGGGTCGGACGCTCTCACCATCAGGCCTACGCTTACCTGCTAACCCCTCATCCGAAAGCTATCAGTAAAGATGCAACAAAGCGCCTGGATGCCATTTGTGAGGCAACTGATCTGGGGGCCGGTTTCACCTTAGCCAGCCATGATTTGGAGATACGCGGTGCCGGTGAATTACTCGGGGAGGAGCAAAGTGGCCAGATTCAAGGCATAGGTTTTACCTTGTACATGGAAATGCTCGAGCAGGCGATAGAATCAATAAGGGACGGAAAGACTCCCAACTTGGACAAACCCCTGCAGTTGGGATCAGAAGTTAACTTGCATTTACCCGCGTTAATACCTGATGACTACCTGGCAGACGTGCACACGCGCCTGGTGATGTACAAGCGTATTGCCAGCAGTAAAAATGCTACCGACCTCAAAGAGCTGCAAATTGAAATGATCGACCGCTTTGGACTATTGCCTGAGCCCACTAAGAACTTGTTCCGTATCACCAGCTTGAAGCATTCTGCGGATGCCCTTAACATTACCAAAATCGATGCAGGGGTCGGCAATGGTAAACTGGACTTTGGGGATGAGCCAAAAATAGACCCTATGACCTTAGTCAGTTTGGTGCAAAAACAACCGACAAGATACAAGCTGCAGGGAGCCAGCCAGTTGAAATTCATCTTGCCGATGCCAGGACCAGAAGAGCGTTTTAACGCGGTAGAGGGCTTGTTAGAAAAGCTCGCTAAGGGCTAATTTTTCCTGCTGGAAAATACCTCTAATACAAGCAGCAGAGATAAAAAAGGCGTTAACAGCAAGCTGCTAACGCCTTTTTATTATCTGTTTGAAGCTAATTAATTTTAGCTGACACTGGGCATGCAGATCCTGTTACGCCCTTGCTCTTTAGCTTTGTACAAAGCCACATCAGCAGCTTTAAGTGGGCTGGTTTTAGTTCTGGCAGTGGCCAATCCACCGCTGATCGTCACCGAGACCAATTCCCCACCACCGCCTGTTCCTCTAAGTCCTCGGCCTTTTTTGTTGTTCTTGGTGCGTTTCTTAGAGCGCACTTTCATACTTGCCTGCTCGACACTTTCACGCACTGCCTCGAGCGAAGCGGCAGCCATTTCCAAGTCAGTGCTTGGAAACAGTATGCAAAACTCTTCACCGCCATAGCGGTAGGCCGTACCACCCTTCACCTGGCGAATTTTTTGCGCCACCATCCGCAGCACCTGATCACCGACATCGTGACCATAGGTATCATTAAACTTTTTAAAGAAATCGATATCTAACATAGCGGCGGTATAGTTTTTACCTAGCTTAACCATACGCTCATTCAGTGCGCGCCTTCCAGGGAGCCCTGTCAACTCATCCATATAGGCCATGCTCAGTGAGCGTTTGAACAGCGCCATCAGCAACAGTAATTGGTTCAGTGAAACTAGCAAACTCAACTGCACTTCAGTGGCCGGTGGCATGAGTAGCAGCCATGCGGAGAACACCAGAGAGATCAATAAATAGGCATCAATCAATAAACTTTGCACGAATAACTTAACCAGCAGATACAAGAAACAGGTGCCAAAGACCGCCAATGCAGGTATTGAAATATTGTGCCCCTGGATCAGAAGCTGCGGCCAGCTGATTAACTGATGAAACTCATCGGCTTTAAAAACGTAGAGTAAGACCAACAAGCCGGGTTGGCAGAAGATAAATGCGATCCGCAACAGCCCGCTGATGCTGTATGTGCCACGCTCTTTATAAAAGGCGATCAACAGCATATTGACCGACATCAGCACCAGAGCCAACTGGCTGTAATCTGAATTGGCAAAATCTAATTTGAGAAACGTCCAAACCGTTAAACTGATTAACCCGGCAAACAATATCCGGCTGAAATTAAAAAATCCCACCACTAAAAATAGCAGCCCACTAATAGCTAATGGCAACCAGGGAATAAAAAATGACCACTGCTGCGGAATCAGCGCGGTAAAAGGTAGCGAGTAAATAGCGGCGGTAATCAACAGCACAGGGAGTAACAAAAGTTTGATTGGCCGTAAAAAATCAGACACAGCTTTTCCTTATATAATGCACTAAATTCAGCAAGTTATCAGTTTCAGTTAGGCGCACAGGGCAACAAATTGAGCGCTGCCAGCGGGCGCTGTTATTTTATGTAATTGCAGATAAAGAGGCCAGTACTATTGGCTTAAAAACGCTTTTTATCCCTGCTATTCCACATGCTTTGTGCCATCAGCTGTGCGCTATCAGCGTCGCAACAACACCCTAGAAGTACTAAAGTTGCCGCCAATGTACTCAATAGCGCCCCCTCACCATAGAGATGAGTAATTTCTCCGCGCCACAACTGCGCCAGTTTTTCAACCGACAGCTCGGCATCTTTGACTTCGCGGTTGGCATAAATGCGCGGCCACTGCTGCTCACTGAGCTGAGCGTTCTTTATCCAGCGAATTTCACAATCTGCATCCGGGCGTATTTCAGCCTCACCGCCATCACCGCGAATCGTCAGGCTATTCTCTACCCCTAACAGAGCACTGGTCTGCTGGTGCATAGGGGCATAGGCTGGATGAAAGACACCGTCAATACTGCATTTGGCGCGCAGTGGATTTAACATCCGACAGAGTGTGTGCACCGGCGAGCGCAAGCCGAACAGCGAGCGCATCTCGATAATTTCGGCCACTTTGGGTGCCAGCTGGGCAATGCCCATAAAGGCAAAATTCTTTTCAGCCAGTTGTTGCTCTACACTTTTCCAGCTATCACAGCTAGGCAGTGAAAATTGCGCCAGCACATCTTGGGTATAAATACGCCCGGCAGTATGGCCCCGGGCTCCATGCATAAATACTTTATGGCCGTTTTCGGCCAGCAGCAGTGCGCTCAGCAAAAACCAGGGCAGATGACGTTTTTTACCCGCATAGGTTGACCAATCCAATTCCACTGTTAATGTCTGGGGTACTGGATTGCGTAGGCGCACAGCCTGAATAAAGCCTGCCAATTCCTGCGGCGACTCCTCCTTAATCCTCAATAACATCAGAAATGCACCTAACTGCTCTGGTCGCACCTGATCATCTAAAATCATGCCCATAGCGTCTTGAGCTTCTTCTAGACTTAGCGATCTGGAGCCTTTTTTACCTTTCCCTAAAATCCGCACATACTTTGCAAAAGGATGTTCCTGCACACTGAAACCTATCTGTTATTGAACCAGCGACTATGATAAGCAGCACACCCGCACAAAGCAATTTATAGTCTCGACTGAGTAAATATTTTACGCTGCATCAAGCTTGCGCCTTACCCTATGGATTCTGGGTAGGTATAATTGCTTAAAACTGACAAGCGTGCGGATTTGACTGCGCCGAAGATCAGTAAAAATTCTGAGAGTCGATAATGGCGGCAACTGACAACTGGCCATAACAAATTATCTGAGCAGCTCTCCTATACAAGACCGTCACATAACCACAGGCAATACTGCATGTCTCGCAATAAGATTCAATTCGGCCGCCCAAAAAGCCGCAAAGTTAAACTTTCTGAACTCAACCTGGACATTGACAATCTCAGCCTCGAAGGCCGGGGGGTCGCTAAACATGCTGGCAAAACTATTTTTGTCGATGGCGCCCTGCCAGGAGAAAATGTACGAGTCAAGATAACTAAACAACACAAGAGTTACGACGAGGCAAGTATTGTAGATATCCAATCTGCATCCCCTGCGCGCATAACTCCAGCATGCCAGCACTACAATCACTGCGGAGGCTGCCAGCTGCAACACTTAGCCCCCTCTGCGCAATTACAACACAAACAGAGCGCCGTGTTATCTCTGTTGCAGCATATGGCTAAAATTATCCCTGTAGAGATAGCAGATCCGCTGCGCGCGGATGCATTTAACTATAGGCGCAGCGCCAGAATTGGCGTCAACAGACTCAGCCAAAGCGGAACTGTTATAGTCGGCTTCAGACGCCGTCACAGCAGCAAGTTGCTACAAATTTCCAAGTGCATTGTGCTACCTGAGTATTTGAGCGGCCTATTTGATCAACTGCGCAGCACCTTAGAACAGATTGAAAACGCCAAGGCCATCACTCACATTGAGTACCTGCAAGGGGATGATTGCGGCGCACTGACCTTTAGATGCAAAGCTACCCTGTCAGCAAAATCTCAGGCACTACTGTCAAATATGCTGAAAAAATTCAAGCTACAGGGCTTCCTCAGATATGATCGGGGCATAGAGCCGCTGGCAGGCAATAGCGCAGCGCTGAGTTATAATATCAATGAGTTGCAACTGAATTTTGAGCCCGGTGACTTTTTACAAGTCAATGCAGCCGTTAATCGGCAGATGGTTGACCGGGCAATGGACTGGTTAGTATTGAATGACACAGATCATGTGCTTGACTTATTTTCCGGCTTAGGTAATTTTTCTCTGCCGATAGCCAGCAAAGTGGCACAGCTAGTCGGGGTTGAGGGTAGTGACACTATGGTGCAGCGCGCCACCGGCAACGCCACCAATAACAACATCGATAACTGCCGTTTTTATCAAAGCGATTTAAGTGTCGACATCAAAAATCATCCCTGGTTTGCGCAATCCTATAACAAGATTATTCTCGATCCGCCGCGCAGCGGTGCTCAACAGTTAATCCATAACCTAATTAAAGGCAATGGTAATAGCGAGGGACAAAGCCCCAGCCATATTTTATATATTGCCTGCGACCCCAGCTCTCTCGCTCGCGATGGTCAGCTACTGACCTCTCTGGGCTATCAAATGCAAAAGTTCTGTGTCATGGATATGTTCCCCAATACCGCTCACATCGAAGCTATGGCCCTTTTTTGCAAAATCACTGAGCAGCCTAAAGCGCGCAGAGCCAGCAAGTTGATTCCCCATTGATCAATGTTATTCATCAGGATCAAGACTTATTAGTGGTCGAAAAACCTCATGATCTACTCTCTGTTCCCGGGCGCGGTCCTGACAAACAGGACTGTCTGATCAGCCGCTTAGTCGAGCAAGGTTTTGACAGTGCATTGATAGTACATCGTCTTGATTACGCTACCTCTGGTTTGATGGTGATCGCCTTGAATAAAGCCACTCACAAAGCCCTGAGCAATTTATTCCAAAACCGAGCAGTAGAGAAGAGCTATCAGGCATTAGTCGCTGGTAGCACTGTATATGACAGCGGTGAGGTAGACCAGCCACTGCGCTGTGACTGGGAAAACCGCCCTCTGCAAATAGTCGATTATGAGTGGGGAAAAAGAGCCACTACTCACTGGCAGGTATTAGCGCGCGATGCCGATCACACCCGGCTATTACTGCGCCCCGAAACCGGTAGGTCGCATCAATTACGCGTGCATATGCAATGGCTAGGGCACGCCATTTGCGGCGATAGATTTTATGCCGAGCCACTGGGATTATCCCTTTCGCCACGTCTGTGCCTGCACGCGCAGAGTTTAGCTTTTACTCATCCCAGCAGCGGCGCTAAGATACAGTTTCATTCAGATTGTCCATTTTAAACACCCCGCCAGGTTTGCTAGTCCCGCCAGAATCCATAACGCTAGCGGTTTACTGGCGATCTTTTTTCAGCAAAAAAAAGCCCTCATAATTTGAGGGCCTCACTGATTTTCTCTGTGCTCTTTAGTCGCTTTCTCTATTGAGCTTTTTCGATTAAGCCTTTTCGATTAAACCTTTTCGATTAAACCATAGTCGCGATCAAGTATTTCAATGATCTCGGCTTTTGGGTCTGCCGGCACTTGTACTGCTTTACCGGTAATCGTTTTCGCTATGCTGGTATAAGTCTCACTGACCTGCAAAATATCGGCTTCACTGAGCAAGAACTCTGCGGCCATCGCCTTGCGCTCAGACATTTTATCTTTGTCTAATAAAAGCTGCGGGTCAGGCACTGAATTTAGCAGCATCTGACGGAATCCCTCTTTCGAGTTCTCTACTATATTGCCCTGTTGGTAAGCCTTAGCATCCCAAATTCTCGAAGAGTCAGGAGTCCCCACTTCATCGATATAGATTAATTCATCATTGCCCTGCAAATCTTTGACGTAGCCAAACTCAAACTTGGTATCTACAAAAATCTGCTCTACCCCAGCCAATTGCTCGGTGATCAAGTTAAAACCTTCGGTCAGTAGTTTCTCATAGAGATCAACATCGGCTACGCTATTAAATTTAAATGCCTTAAGGTTGTTAACGATGTTCTCCCGGGAGATGTTTACATCATCTACTTCTGGAACCTCGCTAACGCCGCAAATAATACCTTTGGTAGAAGGAGTAATTAGCAGCTCTGACAACTTTTGATTAGACTGCAAGCCCTCTTCTAAGTCGATACCACAGAAATCTCTGGTGCCTTTAGAGTATGCGCGCCACATACTGCCAGTAATGTAATTGCGGGCGATTGCTTCAACCATCACCGGTTGGGCCTGACGTACAATCCAGATATAGGGATGAGGTACGTCAACAATGTGATTTCCCGCCAGTCCCGCATCATTGAAAGACTTAAACCAGTGAGCGGAGATAGCATTCAACGCTGCGCCTTTACCTGGGACACCTTTTAAGTTGTTCTCGCCACTCCAGATACATTCAAATGCAGAAATTCGATCACTGATAATCATTATTGCCAAAGCGGTATCTTCGGCAATTGGGTAACCCTTTTCACGGATCAGCCGGCTGCTATCCTCTGGGGTAAGCTTGTATACAGATCTCACTTTGCCACTGTGAACTTTGCCACTGACCCTAATAGCCAGATCGTCATTCACATCCATTACTTTATAAGCGCTCATTGGTTCTCCAGTTCTAGATTATCTCTAAATTTAAATTATCTGATTAACATTGGCAGAACTGTGCCATGTTTGTATTTGTTCGACTTACATCGTCAGTATTATTCAGTATGGCTCAGTGCAGCTGGTGATATTTCTCGCTACAAACAAAACACCCACATAAAGTGGGTGTCTGTGGCCTGGCTAATTTTTATGCTCTTGGGATACTGTCTTTAATTACCCAGAGTAATTCTTCTGCAGGTACTGAAGGTGCTTCTAGTCCTTCCCTATCTAGTACGGTGATGAATGTGGCATTACCACGATGCGTCAGCCTCAACCTATAACCGGCCGTCAGCTCATACATGTTAGTGATAGAGTTGAAAAAGCCTTTATTGAAACCTTTATTGAAGTTGTATACCACTTTACCGCCCAGCCAAACTTTAAAGCCTTCCTGGTTAGCGGGGTGTTCTGGATCACTCAGGCCAATTTCTTTGTTTGAGCTGACCTGTCCGATCGCGCTATAGTTAACATCATTGCCGGCTGAGTCTTTCCCTTTGTCTTCATCGTCACCAAACCCAAGGGATGAAAGAGTCAGAGGCCCGCGGTCTCCGTGTAGCCATTCAAGGAATGAACGAGTTTCTTCCTCTCTTGGAGACAGGGAGGTAAAAGTCAGATAAAAAGTTCCTGCTTTACGGTCTTTGGTGCCCACATCAATACTGTTGGCCACTAAAGATCGATCAACTAAACTCCAGGCACTGCTCATGCTGCCAGAGATTTTCAGCGCCGGTTTGCCATTGGCGTTGCGACCAAACAAAACCAAGCCATCGCGTTGTTGGCGTTTAAAGTTACTGGCCAGCAGACCATTATTTAAACTGCCGTTGGTCGCTTTGCTCATAAAGCGTAGCAATTCGTACAACATATCTGTTTTGTAAGATAAATTTTTCGATTCGTTAGCCCAGTCGATACTCTCTACCTGCTGATCTATTGGATAACGTACGTGGGCCATACTAAGAACGGTACGTTGGCTATCCGCTTCATCTCTTTTTAACTGTATTCTAATTTTGTTTTTGTTGTCACCTTTGATATTTTGAAAGGTGAGCTTTTTAAACCAAGTATCAACCGCGTCGTCCTTTTCTGCCTTGACAGTAACCCAATCACTTTCAATGACACCCTGCTGAGGATCAATATTAGAAAGACCTAAGTTATTGAACTCCATAAACTGCTGAGCTTTTGGCCAAATAGCATTGATAGGCGCATCGACTATTAATACTTTAACACTACCCTGCTGCTTAAAATTAACAGTCTCAGTACCTGAATCCGCGTAAAAATATTCCGGGCGTGTAATATTATCAATCGGTGCTGTTTGGGCTAACTGACGCTGTGGAATGTCCATTGCATCTTGAGTTTGTTTTGCCTGTAAATGCGTGGGTATTTTTAACCGCTGACTTTTCTCTGCGTCTTGATATTCTTTAGAGCGATCGTGGATTAAACCACTTTCGCCGTAAAGCGCATTATCAGAGAGAGAGCTACAGCCTGCTAACAAACTAGTACAGAACAACGCCAAAACACTGGTACTTCGCAGCGATCGATTAGTAACTGATGTCACTGCCTGGTCTTGCACAACAAGACGCTCAGTGATTACTTGATGGTTATTATTATTCATCTGCTGATCTCTCATACATCCTCTAACTTTTTCAGATAATACATTACATATGTGGCTAAACGAGTTTGCAGTCGAGCATCGCAGCCTTAAGTGGCGCACGATATTGCTCAGAGAGCGGCGTCAGTGGCAATCGAATGCCATTACCCATTAGGCCTAGCTGAGCCACAGCCCATTTGACTGGTATAGGGTTAGATTCAGTAAACAATTGATTGTGCAATGTCATCAAAGCATCATTCAGCTCTCTGGCCTTGTGAGCATCACCAGATATGGCCACTTCACAAAGCTCTGACATCAATTTAGGGGCGACATTTGCGGTCACTGAGATGTTACCCTGACCACCAGCAAGCATCAATTCAACTGCCGTTGCGTCATCCCCAGAATAGACGGCGAAGCCATTGGGAGCATTTTTGACCAGAGATCGGTTACGGGCCACATCGCCAGTGGCATCTTTAATTCCGATAATATTAGGTACGTCCCTGGCCAGGCGTAATGTGGTTTCTTCACTCATATCAGCAATGGTACGACCCGGAACATTGTAAAGTATCTGCGGTATATCCACAGCTTCTGCAATAGCTTTAAAATGCAGATACATGCCCTCTTGCGTCGGCTTGTTGTAGTAAGGTACTACCGAAAGACAGGCATCCACTCCTAACTGTTTAGCCGCTTTTGATAGCTCAATTGCCTCTTGTGTATTATTCGCCCCAGTGCCTGCAATGACCGGAATCCTACCTGCAACGACATCTACTACCCGCTTGATCACTTCGCAGTGTTCGCTAGGGCTAAGAGTCGCTGACTCACCGGAAGTTCCTACAGCAACGATAGATTTAGTACCGTTTTGTAGATGAAATTCAATTAGCTTGTCCAGAGACGCCCAATCGACATCGCCATTTTCTTTCATGGGGGTAACGAGTGCAACAATACTACCGGTAATCATTTTTATCTCCGTTTCTGATGTCCGAACTGCGTCGACACCACAATGCTTTATATAGGTTACTTACTAGTAACGATATAGGTTACTCACTAGTAACAATGATGGTTACTCACTAGTAACTAAAATAGGTTACCCTGCAAGTCACTGGTACTTTTCAATGGAATCCGGCTATGTAGCGCATCTTGCAGTCAACCGAATATAGGTAATCTAGCGTAAATATTAGCTAGCAGCTAAAAGTACCTCAGTTTAGTGGTCGCTATTCTATAATAGAATGCGGGTCAATGAGTAGTCATTGCCTGCATTTTTTGCCAATGCATCAGCCCTGCTGTCGATTTGCCCGCCAGGGAAGTTTTACATTGTTAATAAAAGTGTTCTTTAGCGCCTTATTCGCTGTACTATGCTGTGGCGATAACGCTACCCCTTTAACATTCAAGTATCTGATTTGGAGATATTAATGACATTATCTGTCGGTGATACAGCCCCACTATTCAATTGTAAAAATCAAGCGGGTGAAGACATTTCTCTGGGAGCACTGCAGGGGAAAAAAGTAATTTTGTACTTCTACCCTAAGGACTCTACCCCGGGTTGTACCGTGCAAGCGTGTAACTTACGTGATAATTTTGACACTTTAAGCTCACAGGGCTATGTGGTACTAGGCGTCAGCAGCTGTTCAGAAAAGAGACACAACAATTTCATCGAGAAAAACAACCTGCCGTTCGATTTGTTGATGGACCAGGAACAACTACTGCAAAATGCCTACGGCGTATGGCAGCTGAAGAAAACCTTTGGCAAAGAATACATGGGCACCGTAAGAACGACTTTCGTCATCGATGAGCAAGGCCTAATAGCGCAGATCATCAACAAAGTAAAAACTAAAGAGCACTGGCAGCAAATAGGCCAATAACTACAGACACCTAACCAGAAACATTATATAGACGACTGTATAAAAACACAGTACTATGCGTTTATCCAGTTTTTGCGTTAGGTTGAACTTTGTCAGGGCTTATACCTCAAAGCTGTTTATCGACAAAATTAACAATCTAATTGGGAGTTAAAACTATGCTCAAAGCGGGAAGTACCGGAAACGTAATAGCGGCACTGTGCAATGTGTTTTTTCCAGGTCTTGGGCAACTGATTCAGGGTCGGCTATTTCTGGCGTTGTTTATCTTCATTACTGTTACTGTAGGCTACTGGTTTTGGTTTTTAGTCTTTCCTGCGATATTCGCCGCTTTAATACATCTGTTTAGTATTCTAAACGCGGCAACCTACAAGAGAGATTAAGCAACACCTGGCAATTTCTGGACCCAATTTTGTTCGATAAACCTAGGGAGAATTTTATGTCTCAGACAAGAAAAGCCAGCGGTCATTGTATGTGCGGAGCAGTCTCTATCACTGCACAGAAAATGAATACAGAAGTAAGTATCTGCCACTGCAGTATGTGTATTAATTGGGGTGGACCTATACTGGCGACTCACTGCGGCAGTGAAGTACAGATAGAACCCGCAGAGAAAGTCAGCAGATACAAATCATCTGCATGGGCTGAACGCGGCTTTTGCACTGACTGCGGTACCCACTTGTTTTATCATATGCCTGAGAGCAAAGAGTACATTGTGCCGATTGGTCTGTTACAGCAGTCACAACAACAGATTAACGTTACAAGTCAGATTTTTATCGACGAAAAGCCTGATTACTACGACTTTGCAAATCAGACCAAGAACATGACCGGGGCACAGATATTCGCCATGTACGCGCCCAAGGAAAATTGATACTTCTCATCTAGATATACGCAGCTACTGGCTGCGTTTTTTTGCCGAATTTCACCTCGTAACACCTTCATCACCCAACCAAATTGTCAGCTGCAACTCTTCAAGATATCCCCAGCGATCAACAGCCAATTAGTGTCCGGCAATAACACTGTGCAACACACTCATATCTCTAATGCTCATGACTCCCGCAGGCACTGAATGTATTCCTTGGGGATCGTACAGTATCGGTTTCATTCCAGCTGCCTGAGCGGCAACTATCCCCAGCAAACTATCTTCTACCACAGCACACTGATCCGGGGAAAAACCCATCTGGGATGCTGCATGCAGAAATATACCGGGATCAGGTTTCCAGGAATCTATCTCATAGGAGCTGTAAATATTGCCCTCAAAGAATTTATGCAGACCGGTAATAGACAAGGCACTGTGAATTTTTTGCCGCGGGCCGCTGGAGGCGACACATTTAGCAAGATTTAATTTCGCCAACATCCGGGCAACGCCCGCACAAGCTTTTAATTCTTTGTTAAAGAGCTGATCAACTAAAATACGATAATCGGCTGCAAAACCATCGCCTAATTGTATATTGTGCTCAGCCTCAATACTTTGTAAAATTGTGGCCAGTTTACCGCCACGATACTTGTGTAACAGCTGTTCTGCTGGTTCCTGCACCGAGTATTCTCGCAATTTCATGTGCAGAGCGTGATTACACAGA
>Ga0105355_10004366_pt1 | contig 12136 bp, 6 predicted proteins | sample GOMGulsemesocosm_2_FD_83508 | JGI IMG/M metagenome (GOLD analysis project Ga0105355, IMG submission 83508) | Methane-oxidizing microbial communities from mesocosms in the Gulf of Mexico - GOM9C Gulf of Mexico | ecosystem: Environmental > Aquatic > Marine > Cold seeps | place: Gulf of Mexico... | reverse complement strand
TTTGCTATACTGGATATTACAGTTGTCAAAATGAACAATAACTCCTTAGGGGGCGACTCTATATGTGGTTATTCCATTAAATTATGCACTTGATTAAAAAAAATAAACATCTTTTAATTTTGTTGTTTTTCTTTATTTTTTCAATAGATTTAAAAGCCGAAATTATGCCTAGTTCTGGATCTTACTCTTGTCGTTCTTGGGTGGAATGGAGTGTGTTTAAATCTGACTTTATCAACCAAGATGGCCGAGTGATTGATTGGCAATCGAAAAATAGCATTACGACCTCGGAAGGGCAATCTTATGCTTTATTTTTCTCTTTAGTTGCTAATGATAAACAGATGTTTAAAAAGTTACTTACTTGGAGTCAGAATAATTTAGCTTCAGGTGATATATCGAAAAATTTACCTGCATGGTTATGGGGTAAAAAGCAAGATAATAGCTATGGTGTAATCGATAAAAACGCTGCATCTGATGCAGACTTGTGGTTTGCTTATACTTTATTGGAAGCTGGGCGAATTTGGCGTAACGATGTTTACTCTATATTAGGAAATAAGCTGCTTCAACTGATTTTAGATAAAGAAACAGCGCATCTACCTGGATTAGGCTTATCTATATTACCGGCACCTTATGGTTTTAAATTAGATGAAAACCTATGGCGATTAAACCCAAGTTATTTACCGCTTTTTATTTTAAAACGATTTACGAAAGACCCAGGCTTTTCATCATGGAAAAATATTTATAAAACTTCGGCTAAAACACTATTACAAACCTCATTAAAAGGTGTATCGCCTAATTGGGTGCTTTATTCAAAAAAAAATCAATTTCATTATACTGCTGAGCACAATGATTTAGGTAGCTACGATGCCATAAGAGTCTATTTATGGGCTGGCATGATGAAGGATAATTCAGAATATAAAAAACAATTAATAAAACAACTTGAACCTATGGTGTATATAATTGAAAAATCTAAATATGTACCATTACAAACCTTCGCTGAAACGGGAAATACTAGAAATAAAGGACCTTTAGGGTTTTCAATTGCGCTATTACCTTTATTAAATAATTTAGATGATACTCACATTTTGAGTCTGAAAAATAAAGCACGATATGCGCAAGATCAAAGTATAGAAAAACCAAATTATTACCAAAATGTATTAGCGCTATTTAGCTTTGGCTTTTTAGATAATAAATTTAAATTTAATAGCAATGGTTACTTGGAAACAGCTTGGTTAGATTTGAATTGTTCTTAAAATAAACAAACGTAAAATTTGCTAGTTAGCTATTTTACAACTAATTTTAAAGGCAGACTCTTATACAGGATATGTCTTTCATGGCAGCGTCAGAACCCGATATTCCATTATCAGCTGAAGAACTCTTAGCGGAAAGAAAACGCTTAGAAACCATGTTTAAAGACAAATTCACAAAATTCATTACTGTGATGTTTACCGATTTAGTTGATTCAACAAAAATGACGGAGTCTCACGGAGATTTAACCAGTAGAGAGTTAATAAAGCAACATGATGATATCATTAAAACTATCATACACACCCATCACGGAAAATTAGTTAAAACTATGGGCGATGGCACTATGTCGTATTTCGACGAAGTGCAAAATTCATTATCCGCAGCAGTTGCCATTCAAGAAAAACTACAAAAAGTAAACGATAGTAAAGAAAATAATATACCCATAAAAGTCCGTATAGGCTTAAATTATGGTGAAGGTATCGTAGAAGAAAAAGATATATTTGGTGATGTGGTGAATGTTGCAGCACGTTTTGAAGCATTAGCAAATTCTGGTGAAATATATTTATCAGAATCTGTTTTTCAAGCCCTACCTGATAAAGGGCAATTTTATACTCGCATAATTAAGCAAGCAGAATTAAAAGGAAAATCAGAGCCCGTTAATGTGATGAAACTTTTTTATATCCCAGAAGAAATTGAATATGACATAAATCATATAGAGTCAAATCCGACCTCTGGAGGCGTGACATTTAAAGGCATTATTCGGGTATGTATATTTTTTATAACAATTGTACTACTGATTTATGCCTTGATGTGGAGCGTAAGTTTTTTTGAAGAATCATCAGAAGTTGAAGAAGTAAGATCTAAAAAACATTCAACACAAATATAAGGACATTATTAAGCATTTTATCTTATACCCGAATTACTTGGAAATTGCCGTTCATGACTGAAAAGTTATGTATTAATTAGGTGTATCTTGAGTAGAGGGATAACTGAATAAGGCCGAATAAAAATGCAAAAAGAACCACTTGAAGTTCCTTTAATAAGCAAAATAATATTAGCGACATCGGCGTTAATTTTGGTGTTTTTAGCGAGTATAACGCAAGTACCTGAAGTGGCTATTTGGACAGGATATGGCTTTGTTGTCATTGGGTTACTGCTAAAAAAACGAAAATACATCAAGCATGATGGCACTCGAATATTTGTAATCATTTTACTAAGCTTTGTATCTGTAAGGTACATGATTTGGCGTGTTTCAGGCACTTTAGTATATACCGGGCCTATTGATTTCTTTTTTATGGCTTTAGTCTTTGCCGCAGAAATAGAAGTGTCGATGGTTCATTTTGTTGGCTTGTTTTCTAATGTTCTGCCTGTTAGAAGAAATAAATCGCCAAAATTACCCCATAACTTATCAAAACTGCCTACTGTTGATGTGTTTATTCCCACTTTTAATGAGCCTGTAGAAGTCGTTGAAATTACCGCTTTAGCTTGTTTAGATTTAGATTATCCAAAGCAAAAACTCAATATACATATCTTAGATGATGGTGGTACTGAAGCTAAACGTAATGATGCTGTTTTAGGCAGCACTGCTTGGTATCGGCACAATAGGCTGAAAGGTTTTGCTAAAGAGCATGGTATTAAATATATTACGCGAGCAAAAAATGAAAAAGCAAAATCAGGCAATATTAATAATGCTTTAAAACAAACAAAAGGTGATTTAATTCTCTTTTTAGATTGTGACCATGTACCGAGTCGAGAGTTTTTAAGAGAAACAGTTGGTTGGTTTTTAAAAGATGCCAAATTATTTTTGGTTCAAACGCCTCATTTTTTTGTAAACCCAGATCCTCTAGAGCAAAGCATGCATACTTTTCAAACTGTACCGAGTGAAAATGAAATGTTTTTTCGCTCATCCCTACCAGGTATTGATTTGTGGAATTCTTCATTTTTTTGTGGCTCTGCAGCTGTTATTAAACGCAAGTACTTAGAAGAGGTGGGTGGTGTTAATGGTGAGACAATTACTGAAGATGCAGAAACATCGATGAAGCTACATACCTTAGGGTATAACAGTCTATATTTAAATAAACCTATGGTGTGTGGCATGACGCCAGAAACATTTAGTGATTTTATATTACAACGTACCCGTTGGTGCCAAGGTATGGTGCAAATAGGTTTGATGTATAACCCGATTAAACAAAAAGGCTTAGCTTGGTATCAAAAAATTTGTTATTCCAGCTTTTATATTTTTTGGTTTTTTGGTTTAGCAAGAGTGATGTTTTTAATAGCTCCAAGCTTGTTTTTGGTATTTGGTTTAAAAGTATATCATGCATCTGTAGATCAAGTTTTAGTTTATGCACTGCCACATTTAATGGCGAGTATGATAGCGGCAGATATTCTGTATGGACGCTATCGTTGGCCTTTGTTTTCAGAACTTTATGAAAGCATACAATCCTTATTTTTATTCCCTGCAGTCTTAGGTGTTATTGCTAATCCAAAATCTCCAGCCTTTAAAGTGACACCTAAAGGTCAAACCCATGATGACCTCAAGTTAAGTCCTTTAGTAAGGCCTTTTTATTTTATTTGTTTTATCTTATTACTTTCAATTCCTTTTGCGATTTATAAATGGATAGAAATTCCACTTTTAAGAGATACCATTGAGATCTGTAGTGTATGGCTTTTCTTTAATTTACTTATGACATTTAGTGCAATGGGCGTATTTTGGGAAAGACATCAAGTTAGGCATTTTCATCGAGCCATAATGAGTGAAAAAATCCGATTTTCGATTGATGAGCATAGCAAACCATATAATGCGCAAGTCACTGATATTTCAATATCAGGCATAGGGCTAATTTTACCATTGGAACGAGAGTGGGGTAAAGATCAGGAGATTAAAGTACATTTTAAAGATAAATTTGGGCGGCATTATCATTTACACGCTATTGTTAAACGTATTATTAAAAAGAATCACCAAGTTTACTTGGGGTGTGAATTTGTCAATGTGAAAAGTCACTTTAAAGAGCTTATTCATTTGATTTATGGTGATAGCCAAAAATGGCAAGACTTTTGGTTAAGACCACTAAAAAAACCTTCGATATTACAGATCATGTGGATGTTTTTGAAATGCGGTAAAACAGGTTTTGTTGAGACTTTTTTTGGTTTCAAAAAGCTGATAAGTGAAAAAGAGAATGTAGAAAACCACTCAAAGGGGAATTCAAAATGAAGTTCAACTTTCAACTGTTTTTATTGTTTTTACTTCTAACTTTTAGCAGTTATTCGTTTGGTAAAATAATCAAAGTGCCTTTAAGTGAAATATATCCGGTAAAAAGTTTAGATTTAAGATGTATAGATGCAAAATACGAACTTAAATTACCTATTCCGCAAAGGTGGAAAATTAAAAGTGCACGTTTAAGTTTCAGCTATGTTAATTCGGCATCTTTATTAAAAAAGAACTCTCAATTAGTCGTTAGACTCAATGGTTCGCCATTAGCGCAAATGAAATTAGATCCTAATGCCCCAGAAGGAAGTGCGGAGATAAACCTACCTCCACTTTTATTGCAACCAGGTTATAACAATATTGCTTTTGCAGTTAGCCAGCATTATGCAACGCAATGTGAACTACCCTGTGTGCCAGAGCTTTGGACAAGATTGAAACTAGATCAAGCTTTTATTGAATTTGACTATAAATTAAAGGATTTACCGCAAAAACTGTCTCAAGTTGCAGAAGCTATTTTTGATGAAAGAAGTTTTATAGATAATAATATCAATGTTGTTACTCAAGATAGGAGCGATAAAACATTATCTTTGATAGGGGGAGTCGCATCAGGGATTGGCATACGTTTTAATTTTCAGCCGCTAAAATTCAGTGCTAAAAATGTAATACAAGAAAATAGTGATAATTTGTTGATAGGGGATAAAGCCTTTGTTGAAAGCTATTTAGCTAAATACGATATAGATTTTGAGGTTTCAAAACCGGTTGTTAAAATGTTTCCTGTGCCAACCAAAGTATATGATGAAGAAAATGGTGATTATTATCGCCCTGATAAACGATACGCTTTGATTGTGATCAGTGGTTTAACTGAAAAAGACATCCGATTAGCTGCGGATTCATTTGATATTTTATCTTTACCATTTCCTGACTCGTCAAAAATGGAACTATATGAATTTGAAATACCTGATATAAAGTTATATTCAGGTAAAAATACATTAGGTACAGGTGTTGATTATCCATTTAGTAAAATGGACTTTACCACTCATACGTTTAGAGGCTTTTCAGGTTCAAATAAACAAATTAACTTTAGGTTACCGCCAGACTTTTTAATCAAGCCAAATCAATATGTGAAACTGAAACTAAATTTTGCGTATGGTGCCGGATCTCGTTTAGATTCAGTGCTTAATATTTTATTAAATGAAAAATATATTGCCTCTATTCATTTAGATGATCCCAGAGGCGGTTTAGTAAGTAACTATGAGCTAAATTTACCAACTTATTTATTTAAAGGCGGCTCTAATTCACTGTCTTTTGAACCTGTAATGACACCGCTTATTACAGAAAACTGTAGCTTTGTGCATACAGAAAACCTGTTTTTAACTTTATTTGATAACTCTAATCTACATTTTCCTAAAATGCCTCATAAAATTAATATGCCAAGGTTAGATTTAATGTTTGTAAATGGATTTCCATTTACCCGTTGGCCAGATGGCTATCAGGCTAAAATATATATCCCTGAAGTAAATAGTCATACAGTTGCTGCGGCTTTAAATGTTATGGGTTTACTAGGTCAAAAAAATGGTTATCCGTTATTGAGTATGGAAATCACAAGTACACTGCCTGAAAGCTACGATGGAGAGCTTATCGTGATAGGTAAGTTAACAGATTTACCTAAAAAATTAGCATCTATCGCGCCATTGGCAATTGGAGAACAATATCGTGTGCCATATCCTGTTTTTAAATCATGGGATGATGAAAACTCAGTTGCTATTTCAACTCAAGACAGTGAAATAAGCTTACAAAAAGGTATTGTAATGCAATTTCAATCTCCTGATGTAAAAGGGCGAAGTGTTGTTATGTTTACTGCTAAAGCCGATGAAACGGTAGAAAAATTAACGCAAGCAATCACAAAAGGCAGTGTTCAATCTAATATAAAAGGTGATTTAGTATTAATAGACTTTATTCAAGATACCTTGGCTGAGCCTAATAGTCCTGAGTTTAACTATGCAACAACGGCTATAAAAGTAGGTAAAAATTATGTGACAGGTAAGGGCGGTAAAGTCTCACCTATAGAGTCGATCATGGTTAATAATCCCAACCTATATTGGGGATTAATATTTGGCTTAATTATTGTATTTGCTTGGTTATTTTATTGGATCTTAAATCGTCGTCGTATCAATAGGCAAAACCAAGCCCAATAATATTATTGGGGTAAAAAATGAAATTACTCTATTGGATCATTTTACTTATAAGCTTCAATGCTTTTGCTCAGACACAAAATTATAGTTTGCTGTTTAGCAGAGGGCAAAGCCTGCAGCAAAGTAGAGAAAGTGCATTGATAGCAAGTGGCATTGTGCCTTATAAGTGCATTGTTGCTAATCAAGTCGGGAATTTTATTGTTAGATGTGGTGTAACTAATAAAAAAGCTCTGCTTAGTTGGCAAGTATTAATGAAAAAATATGATATTGAAACTGAAATCGCGTCATATTCAGAAGGTGCTGATGTGGTTTTATTTGAATATTTTCCAATTACATTGAGTGAAACGACGCAAGAATATTTGATAGAGATTGCAGCTAAACAACTTAACTTTTCATTTAAAAAAAATAAACATCATCAAACTGAAATACTTGATGTTCAATGGGATAAAGAGCAAGTTCGTCAAGGCCTCTATTTTATTGATAGAGGTTGGGCTGCCTATAATGGCAAAGAGTTCATATTATCTGAAAACCTATTTTCACTCGCTCATAAGGTTGCCATACTACAAAACGCAGCTTTATATGGCCAAGCATTATCAAATATTGAACTCAATAAACTTAAGCTTAGTCTTGAGCAACTAAAAAAACTTTACCTCGAAAAGTTTAATCTTAAAGATGTACTTCCCAGTTTATTAGCTGTCGCCGAAAAGTTGCAAGACTACAAAACTGTAACTGAAATATTGCCTAAATTAACTGAAGATCAAAGGGAGGTGTGGCAACAAACTTTATTAAAAATTGAATTTAATCGGTTATCCAGTCGCAAAAACTTAAATACATCAGATTTAGACTCGGTTAATAAATATCAAGTGTTTTTAACTAAGTGTTTAGCAATAGATATTTGGTTTAAATTAATCAAAAGGGCTGAAAAACTCAATTATAAAAAATCATTGGATTGGATAAAAGAGTTACTTAACTCATGCAAATCTCAATCGGAATTAATGGCATTGGTTTACCCTGGAGCTAGAGTTTCATATAAACATTTTGGCATAGATATAACTAATAACTTTATACTTTCGTTAAATTCAAGAATCACTCATAAAAAATTGAGATATAAGTTAGATAAACTGCGTTTTGACATGCTTATGAAAGCCGCTAATGAAGAAATAGAGATTCAAAAAAAGAAGGCTATTTACAATGAAATAATTGCTTACTGGCCGGGTAATCAAAATGGCCGCCAAGCCACTGGTTGGCTGTATTATGAACTTAAAGAGTTTGATAAAGCGTATGAAATGTTTTTACCAAATTGGCAAAGGTTTGGTAATAAAAAAGCAATAGAGGGCATGGTTTATACATTAATAGGGCAAAATAAGCTTGATGCAGCATTAAACCTTGCAAAAAATAATTATCAAGAAGATTTATATTTAATGGCTTTGAAAAAAGCATTAAGCGAAGAAGAAATCCCCTCATTGAAAAGCTATCAAATCGCTCAAAAAGTACATGCTCTAGAGGCTAATTATCAACCTGCATTAGCTGCATTAGCTTGGTATTTATTTGATACAAAAGATTATTTAAAAGCAAAGTCATATTTTGAACATTGGTATTCGATTGACCCTTTAAACAAAACTATCGCTCAAGGCTTGCTCGATAGCATGGTGAATCTAGGCATGATGGAAGCTGCTTTAACTATGGCTAAAAAAATTGATGGTATAGAGTTTCAATTGCAGCCTAAAGTCTTATCTGAGACCGCTTTTGTTTCTTTTTCTAAAAAAAACTACAAACAAACAATAAAGATTCTAGATGAAATCAGACAAAAACAGATACTAACAGGATCAGAACAATCGATTTTGGCTTGGTCGCAATTTCATTCAGGTCAATTTGAAAAAAGTAAGGTTGAGTTTGAATCTCTATTTTTAGAATATGATGAAGAAGACTATTTACAAGGCATCATTTTATCTTTAGAAAAATTAAATGATAGGGCGGCTTTAGATGCTTTGTATGAGTCATTGGAAAATAATAATAAGTATAAAACACATACTGCTAAAAATGATTATCAAAAAGGTCGCTGGTTAAAAGCATCTTTTAATGATCCTGACAATAAAATTTATGGTGAACTACATAAACCTTTTCTTTGGTATGACCTGGATTGGGATTTTAAAAAAGGTGACTCTGGCACAAGTGAAATGCGATTGTTATCTCAACAAATTGGCTTTTCATATAGTTTTTCTTTAAAGCATCAAATAAATATAATGTTAAATAGTTATAAAAGTGATGCTGGATTAAGGGAGGAGAACCCATTTTATGGCAGTAACTACTTAGATGTACCTGTTGTTTCAACTACAACCAAAGTTTCCCAAATATGGCCCGCTATCGAATACTTATATCAGGGAAAAAACCACATCTCTATAAATTTTGCTAAGGCTGCTTTAATCAATGAAATGGATAAAAAATATTGGGGCAGTATTCATTGGCGAGATGTCAATTGGCAAGTTAAAGCATATAAGGATGGTATCAAAGAGTCTCAACTATCACTTCATGGTCAGCAAGACCCTTATAGTGGATCTTTTTTTGGCGGTGTTTATAAAAAAGGAGTTAAAGTCGCATATAAGTTTTTAATGGGTAAAGAATGGGCTGGTAATATTTCTTCGCATTTTGAACATATAAGAGGGCAAAATGTGATTGATAATCAAGATTATGCTTTTAATTTTAGTGCTAGTAGAGCGTTTAAATTTAATGACGCAAAGGTACACTCAGGTTTATTTACTCAATGGCAAAGTTATAAAAAAAATTCAAACGCGTATCAATTTGGTCATGGTGGGTATTTTAGTCCTCAAAAAATGGGCATTATTGGTCTTTTTTCCAGGATACATGATTATAATGATCAAGATTGGTGGTTTGTGGATTTAGCTGTCAGTTATTTTAACTGGGAAACAGAAAACATTGCACTATATCCCTTAGCTTCAAGACCGGAACAACTATCTAAAGAAAGTAAAAGTGCGATGGGCGGTGGTATTTCAGCTGAAAAACATTGGCTTTTTTCAAAACATTGGGAGTTAGGTCTTGCTGGTCAATACAATATTTCACCAGGGTACAAACATATGAAATTTGGGCTCACTTTAAGATATTTATTTGGTGAACGAAATAACCTATGGCCAAGAAATCAAATTTTAGAAACTCAGAATAATATTAAAAGTTACAATACTTGGTTGGTAGATAAATAAAGACCTATTTATTTAAAAAAGGCGTATCTCTTTTAAGTTGCTCGGTAAACTCTTCAGCACTGATAGGTTTGGAGATTAAATAGCCTTGAATAAAGTCACAGTGGGCACTTTTTAATATTTGCATTTGAGCTGGAGTCTCTACACCTTCAGCAATGACTTGTAAGCCCAGTTTATGGGCCATTACAATGATGGCTTCACATAAAGCTTGGTTTTGCGGGGAGAACTCTAGGTCTCGAACAAATGCTTGATCAATTTTCAAAAAGTTCATATCAAATTTTGTTAAATATGAGAGTGACGCATATCCTGTTCCAAAGTCATCAAGAGACACTTCTATACCATTTTCTTGGAATTTAGCTAATTTGTCTTTTGTTTCAGGGCAATCTTCTAGTAATAAACCTTCTGTAATTTCAATGCAAATACCATAATGTAAATTAAGTTTTTCAAGTGTATTGACCCATAATACTTCGGTGCTTTCTTTTGGGTTTATAAATTGAACTGGGGACTTATTAACGCTAATTTGAAATCTAGAATCGAACTCGTCTTGCCATAATTTAACTTGTTGAGCCGCGCTGATGAAAACCCAGTTACCTATGCTTTCAATTACACCTGAGCTTTCTGCAAGGGGAATAAAATCAGCAGGACTTATCATGCCTAACTCTTTATGATGCCAGCGAATTAACGCTTCAGCCTTAAATACTTTATAGTTTGCTAGACATATTATCGGTTGATAAAGTACTTCAAAATCTTGTTCAATAATTGCAAGCCTCAACTCTTGAGTTAATGCATGCGTTTTATCTGCATCTAGTTTGAGTTGTTGCGTAAAATAATTGAATTGCTTACGGCCTTTATTTTTTGATTTATACATGGCTTGATCTGAAAATTTAAGCAGCTCATCCATTTTATCGGTATGCTCAGGAAATAATGTAATGCCGATACTGGCAGAGATAAAAACCGATTCATTGCAAATATAAAAGGGCAGCTCTAAGGTTTGAATTATTTTATAAGCAATCAAATCTATAGAGTTTAAATCTTGAATTTGGCTTAAAATTACGGTGAACTCGTCACCTCCTATCCTAGATACAGTGTCAGACTCTCTTAATATAAGTTTAATTCGTTCCGAAGCTTCAATAAGCAATAAGTCACCAGCATCATGGCCTAAGGTATCGTTTACTTCTTTAAAGTGATCTAAGTCGATAAAAAACAATGCAAATTTATCACAATTTCTTTTGCTTTTAATAATTTCTTGTTTGAGTCTATCAGCAAACATATTTCGGTTGGGCAATTGTGTTAGCGGGTCAAAATTAGCTTGTTGCCATATCACAATCTGTGATTGTTTTTTATCGGTTATATCTAAGATTGAACCGACCATGCGAAATGGGATCCCTCTTTCTTCTCTGATTGCTTCACCCACTATTTGAAACCATAGTTCATGCTGTTTTTGTGAAAATAAACGGCATTCAATATTAAACTCAATAAAGGGATCATCTAAATGTTGTTGCAGTTGGAACTCAAACTCACCAACATCATCTGGATGTATTTGTTCTAATAAAGAAGCCCAATTATTACCAAACGCTAAATTATCGTAACCTAACAAGTCTGTGAATTTTACAGAATAATACACTTCATTGGTTTTTATATTCCAATCCCAGATCCCGGCACTAGAGCCTTTTAATGCAAGTTCGTACCTTTGCTGATTAACTTTTAGTTCATATTGAATTTGATTGAATTCAGAAACATCTTCAACGCAGCCAACATAGGCAATGAGTTGGCTCTTACTGTCTAGGATTGGATGGGCGTTTACAAGCAAGTGCAATTCTTTGTGATTGGGAAAATGAACTCTAAATTTATAGGAAAAAGTAACTTTTTTAGCAATACAACGGTACCAATGCCGAATGACAGCCTCTTTATCATCAGGGTGAAAATATGTTGCGTAACCTTGGCCTAATGTTTGTTCATAAGTTAAACCAAGTAAAGACTGTAAGGTTTTATTAGTATAAGTACATTCACCACTGGGGCCAGCCTCAAAAATACCTGTAGCAGCATTTTCGGTTAATTGAAAAAAACGTTTATGTTCATTTGCATTATCTCGTTTCACTTCAATTCCTTTTAATAGTGAATAGATTTTATATATTTAATTGTAGTCTAAAAAAAAATTTATGAATTGTAAAATTACGACTATGTTTAATAACATAACTAACAGGGAGTTGTGTAAAACAGATGAAAAATATCATGATAGTTGACGATAGCCGGGTATCCAGGATGATGATTAAAAATAT
>Ga0105355_10004365_pt1 | contig 12138 bp, 8 predicted proteins | sample GOMGulsemesocosm_2_FD_83508 | JGI IMG/M metagenome (GOLD analysis project Ga0105355, IMG submission 83508) | Methane-oxidizing microbial communities from mesocosms in the Gulf of Mexico - GOM9C Gulf of Mexico | ecosystem: Environmental > Aquatic > Marine > Cold seeps | place: Gulf of Mexico... | reverse complement strand
TTTTAACAAAAAAATTTGAGTAAATACGTAAAAATTTGCTGCGCAAAAGATATAGTAAAGGCAACAAAAAAACAATTAATATTCACGTATAGCGTATATTTGTCTATATGATAGCGTATAATGACTCGCGTGCAAAAAACTCAACTTATGTATTTCAGCCATTATTATATTATTATTTTCTCTTCAAAATAGGTTTTAATATCAAGCAATGAACGCTCAACAAAAACAAGATTTTCTTATTCAGGCCTTTAAAGATTTGTTAAAACAAGAACAGTTTAGCTCTCAAGGTGAAATTGTTGAGGCGTTAAAAGCGCAAGGTTTTGACAACATCAGTCAATCAAAAATATCGCGGATGCTAAGCAAGTATGGCGCGGTAAGAACTCGTAATGCTCGTCAAGAAATGGTGTACTGCTTACCTGCAGAGTTGGGGGTACCAACCGCTCAGAGCCCGCTCAAACAATTAGTTCTCGATATTGAACACAATGAAGTGATGATCATTATTCAAACCAGCCCTGGGGCTGCGCAGCTGATTGCGAGATTACTTGATAGCTTAAGTAAAAGTGATGGTGTATTAGGGACCATTGCCGGCGACGATACCATTTTCATTGCCCCAACCGATGTCAGTAATATTGATAAAACTATTAAAAAGTTAGAACGTTTATTTTCAATAACTAACCAAACTTAACCTTAAAATTAGAAATAGAAATAGAAATAGAAATAGAAATAAAAGTTAAGAACTAAGCTTTAAAACCTGCAAGATACTATCGCGTAATACTTTTCCTGTGACGGGTTTAGCAATGTGTAGGTTCATGCCTGCCGTAAAACTACGTTGTTTATCTTCTTCGCGAGCATGAGCAGTCATGGCAATAATAGGCAGTGGTTGAGCTAATGACTCTTGTTCTTGTTTTCGAATAATCGTTGTCGCTGTTAGTCCGTCCATTTCAGGCATTTGAATATCCATCAGTACCACATCAAACGGGTATTCAGCCAGTAATGTTATCGCCTGTTTACCATTTTCAGCAATAGTGACGTTCGCTTGCATGCTAAGCAGTAACTCTTTAGCAACTAGTTGATTAACTAAGTTATCTTCTACTAACAGTATCTTAATACCATTAAGTTCATTACTTGTTGGTCGATTCTTTTCTGCAGCGGATGTTGGCAGAGATAAATCGCTAGGTAAATTTCTTTCACTTACTTCATCCCTGTTTTCTAGCTCGCTATTATTGAGAAGATCCGCGTCATTAATAAGCGCGGCAATAATCTGCTCTAACGAAAAGCGATATAAAGGTAAATCGAGCAGTAAACACGGCAGTTTCATCGCCAGTAATTGATCACAAATATCAGAATGAAGCCCGACGATTGCAGGTTGGCATAAACCAATTAAATTCACTTGCTGTTGCCAATCAATATTATTGTGCTGTGCTTGCTGCATTTGTGAGTTAAGCTCGGTTTCATTACTTAAGAGTACTAAGTTACCCTTAACTTTATCAGCGTTGTTGGGCTGACAAAGTTCGCTAAGTTCACTAAGTTCACTGATATCTTGCACTTGGATATAACGCCAACCAAAACTTTTAATAGTATCAACACAGGTTACTGACAAATGCTGCTTTAACGTACATATTGTAACGGTACCAGCTTGGGCAAGCATTTCATCATACTGAGTAGCTTCAGTATAAGGAATAGAAAAAGGTAAAATAAAACTCAATTCACACCCTTGACCTAAGTCACTACTTAAAGTGATTTCTCCCCCCAACAACCTCACTATTTGTTGGCAAATAGATAACCCTAGACCGGAACCACCATACTTTCGAGTCATAGATATGTCGGCTTGAGCAAAGGCATCAAATAAATGATTTTGTTTGTCTTTGGCAATACCAATGCCGGTATCGGTAACTTTAAAACGGACTAAAGCATTGGTGTCACTTATACCAATAGTGTCAACGTGAATCGCCACTTCACCTTGAGAGGTAAATTTAATGGCATTATTTAATAAATTAGACAGCACTTGTATTAAGCGCATTTCATCGCTTTTAATATAGCTAGGTACATGCGGAGACAGTTCCACACGCAAAGGTAACTGCTTACTTTCAATACTGGCAAGATTAAGTTTTAATGCTTTATCAATGGCATTAGGTAGGTTTACCACCTCTTTAACAATATGCATTTTTCCTGCTTCAATTTTTGATAAATCAAGCAATTCATCGATTAGATGTAGCAATGAAAAAGCCGCACTTTGGGCATTAGCCAAATAATGTTGCTGGCTAGACGTTAACCCCGTGTTATCGAGCAAGCCCATCATGCCTTGCATAGCATTAATTGGTGTCCGGATCTCATGGCTCATATTTGCCAAAAATTGAATTTTAATTTGGTTAGCATACTCAGCTTGGTTCTTAGCTTTTTCCAATGCGCTTTGTATCGCTTGCTGTTCAGTCACCTCTTGGAGAATGGTAATTGTCCCGAGTACTTCCCCTTCTTCATTAGCAAAGGAGTTAAAAAATCCTTGATAGCTATGCTCCCCTGCTTCTAAAAGCTGTTGTTGAGGATAACAACCATTAAAACTAAGCGTTGAATTAGTAACCTCTTTTGCCAGTGAATTCGGCATGAACTTACTGGCTTGTTGGCCAAACATTGCTACTTCACTCTTACCGGTGATACGTTCAAAGGCTTGATTACAGCCCATCAACTGGCCTTGCGGATCATTAAAGATAATCAATTCAGGTATCGCATTCATTACCGAGCGCAATAAAACATAGTCGCGTTGATGTTTTGCACTACTCTCTTGCAATGCATACGTTTTATCTAGTACGCGGCTATCGAGTACTTCATTTTGTTCTTTGAGTTGCAGTAATAAACTGCGGTTTTGCGTAAATATATCTTCCACTAACATAAACCAATGCAACCAATCACCACTGGCTTTAACTTTCCCAGGGTCCCCTTGAGCACAATACTCAATATGACGGATAAACTGACGGGTTGGCTTAATAAAACTACGTCGAGTCATGGTATTAACCAGCATTAAAAAAGCGAGTAAACCTACCAATAAAATCGTAAACATATAAATAAAATGACTACGTATATTGGCAATAAACTGATTATAAGGCTGATATTTTAATAACACCCAGCCATTAATAGCTAAACGCTGCTTTTCAATGACCCAGTCACCTACCTGCACAGAATCATCCATTTTCATCAACGTCTGACTCGTTAATTCAGTTAACGCTTTGGGTAATACTTCTTGCCATGAAGTGGGGTGAGTTAGCGGAGATTTTGCTTGTTGTTTAAATAATAATATTTCATTGTGCTGATTAAATAGCACCATACCTTGCTCTGGAGTATCAAGCTCAGGTAAATGTTGCTGTAGTTTCGCTAGATTAAGATCTATGATCACCGCGCCTAATAACTGCTGTTCACGATATACGCCAATGCCCATCGAGGCCATCATACCTTTGCCTGCACTATCCATGTAGGGTGATGACCAAATCACAGGGTTATTAGCACTGGTGCCTTGTCGCATCTTTTGCAGGTCAGGTTCGAGCAGTATTTCATCGCTATAATGCCAATTACTGCGGTCAATCCAGGGAAAAACATAAACAAATCGTTCAAAAGAGATGTAATAAGACCAAGTGATTTCTTCAACCATTCGTTGTGCAGTGATAAAAGCAGGAATGAGCATATTCGCCATCGCTATCTCTTCCGATTTAGCGGTAGAAAAGTCGCTAAAACGCCCAAAACCGGTGACGCTGCCACTCAAAATATGACGTTGTTCAAACATATCAACATGAGGCGTTTCACTATAAAAACGCTCACCGTCTTGTATTAACGGCAATAACGAAGGGTTCAATTCCTTCGGGTAGGTTAAGAGGTGCTCTGAGAACTCTTTGATCCCGGTGATCGCTTGCTCACCTTGTGTTAATAATCCATTAAGCTGCTGTGCTTGTGACTTTAATAGATTTAAGCCATGACGTTTATGGGAAGATAGCTCATTAACATAACGCAAAGACGCTGCTGCCAACGCAATGAAGACGATGACAAGAAAAGCGATCACAACGGCGGTGTTGTAGCGCTTAAATACGGTGTTTTTTACGTTTTGTTCTAACAAGAATTTACCTTAGCGAAACCATAAATTATCGCTATGATAACCAAGTAGAATCTAGAAAACGAGCCTTACAATTAGTGGATTAAGTACCAAAACAGCTTTTACTATTTTAAATCGAATGATTTTAAGTAGTTATTATAAATATGGCTTAACGATATTATTTTAACAACTCATCTTCAGATTTCGGTGCACTTGATCTTTGGTTAACACTTTGGCTATTTCTAATAAAAAATCGATACACTTCAAATGAAATGTCGACTGACAATAAAGTCAGTCGACATTAAAATAGTTAATGCTGTGCCTTATCGGTGTTATGCCTTGGTCGTATGAGTTACAACATAATGTATCAACATAACTGGTATCAACGTCTTTGCTATGAAAAAATCAGACACAGCTGCGGAAATTAGAATTCGTAATTTGCCGTAATGGCGAAATAACGACCAGTACCCGGAACAAAGTGACCACCACCTATTTGGTCAGCATATTCTTCATCGGTAAGGTTAGCACCATTAAATTGTAGGCTTAATTTGTCGGTTGCTTGATACGAAACCATCATATCGAAAATCAAGTAATCTTCAGCTTTTTCACGACCGCCTGGATCTGAGCTGTTGTAGCGCTCACCCATGTATTGGCTACCAAAACCCACAGTAAGGTCTGGTGAAAGATCATAGGTTCCCCATAATGAAAATGAATGCTTCGGCGTCTTCGCAAGCGCTAAACCGTTTTGAACCGCATCGACACCGGTCGCCTTTACCACTTCACTATCTTGATAAGTATAAGCAACAATAATGTTTAGTTGGTCGTTCACTTCACCAACCGCACTTAGCTCTAAGCCATCTACCCGTTGCTTACCAACCAAAAGTTCATCTCGGATATCTTCGGCAAAGGGGTCATCTGAGCGAGCATTGGTTTTTTCGGTACGGAAAATGGCCGCACTTGCTAAGACACGATTATCGAATAATTCCCACTTAGCGCCTAACTCGTAGCTCAATGTTTCTTCTGGATCAAGTTCTGCGGCATTACCACGAGTTGATGCGGTTAAATCTTCAGCCGCTGGCGTGAACGAGTTACCAGCACCAAAATAAACACTCGCGTTAGCCGCTGGTTTATAGACGACGCCAAGATTCCAGCTGAGCTCTTTTTCTTCGGCATTTAGACTAACCGAAGGATCATCGGTAGCTAAACCATAAAAGAATTCTGTTTCAAAAATATCGTAACGTAGTCCTACTGATACTTGCCACTCTGGATTAATGGTTATGGTATCAAATACATATAACGCAGTAGTATCACCGGTGGCTTCGTTAATTTTATCAGCACGTTGGTATTTTCCCGTAAACGCCAAAGTTGCGTCTGGGTTATATAGATCGAGCTCAACATCCACTAAATTATCTTCAACTGCCGCGGAAAAGTTCCAACGTTCAAATTTTTCTTTTGCGTACTCAAAACCTGCCACTACATCATGTTCAATGCCATTCGTTTCATAGTGGCCAATTAAATCAAGCTGTAATACCGACAATGAATCCTTAGTGTCACGTGTTTTTTGATGACCTAAGCCAATAACGGCACCCTCACCGTAAATACGAACACCGTCTACGGTGCTATATTCAAAACGCGGTGCATTTACAATGGATTGTCTTGCTACCGAGCCAGTACGTGCCAGTACTCGTAATAGAGTGTTTTCAGAGAGATCATGTTCATATTTAGCGGTAAACGATAGCGCGTCAATATTTTCAAAATCACGATTAACATTACCGTAAAAGTTACTGTAATCTACCGGTGGCTCTTGGCCTTCATAAGCGGCAATATCGCTATGAAGGGTTCTGTCGGTACGAGTAGAATAGTTAGGTATCCAAGGCAAACCGTAGTCAAGCAAGTTATCTTGTTTTTGGTAATCAGCATTAATGGTTAAACGTGAGTCGGTATCTAAGCCGGTTGCAAAAGAAACAGCTAAGGCTGTGGTCGAATTTTCAACATGATCACGCCCTGCAACTTCGCCATCATCGGTTAATACATTGAAACGGATAGCCGAGGTCTCTCCAACGGCAATATTCGTATCTACCTTAGCGCGATAATCGCCTTCACTGCCGATACGTAAACTAACGTCACTGAACTTTTCCAATCTAGCAGTTTTGGTTTCCAAATTGATAGTACCACCAGCAGAGCCGCGTCCATAAACAGCAGAGCCTGGCCCTTTAGCCACTTCTATCGCTTCAATATTGTAAACATCACGTGTATAGCCGGCGACGTCTCGAACACCATCAATCATGATATTGCTACGCGCATTAAAGCCGCGAATAGACATACTGTCACCTGTTGGCGTGCCACCTTCTCCGGCTTCAAGAGTAATGCCCGGCACGTTACGTAATGCATCACGTAGGCTGTCTACGTTGCGATCTTTCATCACCGACTGAGAGATAACAGAAATAGTTTTCGAGGTATTCAATAACGGTTGAGTGTATTTAGGTGAAGTAGAAACCTCAACTTTATAGGTTTTTTCGGCTTCTGCCGAAATCGTTGCTGTCGCAAGTTCTTTAACTTCGCTAGCAGCGGTTGCCTGAGTAGGGAAAGTGGCAGCAATAACCAAGGTCATTGCGCTGAACTTAAACCCTGAGAGTGGTTTTCTAGATATGTTGTGTTTCATGTTATGTGATTCCTAATCGTATTATTTTGGTTTACCAATATGTGCGTGTGCTGAAACACAAAAAAGTAAAGATACGTAAATAAGATAGACAAACTATAGATAATGTGAATTTCAGCGCAGCGCATCATAGCAATCACACCGCACCATTGCAAATGATAATCATTCTTGATAAGATTCGCATTAATATTTACTTGGTCGGTTGGTGAATTTTACCTACTGCACAACTTCTGCATGCACGTGGCTTAGTTAAGTGCGTGTCTTTAAAAATAAATGAGGTAACCCTGTGAAAACGGTCTTTGGTAACTTTCTTAAATCACTCGCTACAACCCCCGCACGACTACTGGTTTTAACCATTGGTTGTAATATGGCAACGAGTAATGCCGCTGACATTGCACAAATTGATCTGCTAACCGCACAATGGTTAAATTTAGCGAAGCAAAGTGCACAATTAAAAAAATCGTGGCAGCAACAACAGCCGATATTATTGCAACAGCACACCTTATTAACGGCAGAGAAATATCAATTATCGGCAATCATTGATACCGATAATGAAAGCAGTAAAGACATCGACATCAAACGAAAAACACTATTAAAAGATCAAACACAGCTTGAGCAACAGCAGCAACAATTCGCACAGCAATTCGCTTTACTTAACACTAAATTAAGTTACCTTCGTCACTTGCTGCCACCACCGTTGGTTAAATCATGGCAACAAGAGCAACAAGTGTTAACGGCAGAGGCTGATCTGTCATTACAGTTACAAGTCGCTTTAGCACAACTGTCGAGCTTGGCTGAATTTGAACAACGCATTTCACTGCATGAAATGCCCTTAATAGCACCCAGTGGTAAAGAAGTATTAGTGAAACAATTATACCTAGGACTTGGTATCGCATGGTTTACCAGTGCTAACGGAAAATATCGCGGTTGGGGACAAGCCAATAACACCGTTTGGCAATGGCATTTTGATGAGCATACCAATGCCGAGGAAATCAAACGTGCTATTGCTATTTTTGAAAAAAAATCGCCAGCAGATTTTGTTGAATTACCGGTAAAATTGTCTAAACACATCACTCCGCAGGCATTATCACCCGTAACCGCACCCGCAAAAACGACTAAAGAGGAACAATCATAATGTTTCGCAAACAGCCACTCTTTGGACTACTCACCGGCACCTTAATGTTATTAACCGGTATTAATCAAACCGCCAGCGCCCAGTCAGTCGCTAATCATTCCAGCACGAGTCAACCAGCCACCGCTATTGAGCAACAACTGCTTGATAAAATAGCCACCGCTCAACAAACGCTTGATAAGGTAGAAAATACCATTATTAATGAGCGTAAGTCGCTCGCAAAAAAATTAGCCACTGTCGAGCAACAAGTTATCACCTTACGGAACCAAACCCGTGTTGCGCGCCGGTTAGCCGATGAACAAACCTTAAGTTTAAGTAAACTTGAACAGCGACTATCAACCTGGCAACAACAACAAGTATTTCAAAAAAACTTGCTGCATCGATTTTTACAACAACATCAAACCAGCTCTGAGCTACTCGCCAGTGCTGAAATCACCGAGCAAATATCCCAAGTAATCACTAAGAGTACTCAGCTGAGCCAGCAATTTTCACCGAGTTGGCAGCAAAGTAACATCGTAATGCCTAATGGCGAGATTGATCAGCATCCTTTATTAACAATAGGCCCGGTAACTTGGTATTGGAATGACACTAGCAATCAAGCGGGTTTTTCTAGTTTGGGTGCGCATGATATCTGGCAGCATAATGGTTATGTGCCAAACAGTGGCGGCTTACAAGATTTACAACAATCCACAGTAGGTAACATTACCTTTGATCCTACCCTTAACCGAGCATTAGCACGCGTGCAACACCAAGAAAGTATGGTTGACCATGTTATTAAAGGCGGCTTATGGGTTATTCCTATTTTACTGTTTGCGGTATTTGCACTCGCTATTGCCTTAGCCAAGGTGGTGCAATTGTGGCGTTTACCTCCGCTTATTCAACTCAGTCCAACCATGGTAAAAAGCTTATTAAGTAACAATCAGCAAAATGACGTGTTATCAGCCCCGATAAAAGGCATGCAAAAAACCTTACTTGCCATTGCTGCCAGAGCGTCATCAACAGCACAACGTGATGATGAGTTATTTATGCAATTGCATCAGGATAAACATCGACTAGATCGTCGCATCAGTGCCATTGCTATCACCGCAGCAGTAGCGCCATTATTAGGCTTGCTCGGTACGGTCAGTGGCATGATAGAAACCTTTAGAATGATGACCCTATTTGGATCGGGTGATGCTGAAGTGGTGTCGGGCGGTATTTCACAAGCCTTGGTTACCACTGAATTAGGCCTGATGGTAGCTATTCCAGCACTTATTCTTAACGCGATACTTTCCAGAAAAGCCAAAGCGTATTACACCGACTTAGAAAACTTTGCCATTTTACTGAGTAAGTCCAATGAAAGACTCGACCAGCCCTATAAAATTAGCGCTAACGCAGAGGCTAGCCCACAGTTGATTCAAGAGGTGGTGGCATGATTGAACCAAACCTCATTGAGCAAAGCCTCATAGAACAAATAGCCAATAGCGCCATTTGCTGGGCAATTTTACTATTGGCTTTAGTATGCTACCAACAATTATGGTGCCAATACCTAAGCCAATTTGAACACAGTTCATCGCCCAGCAAGAGTCCTGCAAGCATGCAACGTAATGTTGCTTTTACCGGCATTCTTATTGGTGCCTTACCTTTATTAGGGCTATTAGGCACCATTGCCGGTTTATTAGAATGTTTTGCTGGTATTGCCAATAATGGCGCCAGTAGTGAACTAGTTAGTGATGGTATCGGCAAAGCCTTACTAACCACACAGTTAGGTTTGTTGTGCGCTATTCCTGGTTGGTTATTGCACGCTTGGGTAAAGTCAAAAATGAAGCATCAACACAGTTTTGAGCACAATAGCGAGTGCAGTAGCGTTAATCCTTCGTATGTGGAGACTCATTAATGCCGACTAGATTACAGCGTCGACTTGAGCAAGATCAGGCCGCATCTATTGATATGTCACCTTTACTTGATGTTGTCTTCATTTTATTAATATTTTTTATTGTCACCACCGTATTCGTTAAAGAAACTGGCGTAGAAGTAGACAAGCCGCAAGCACTGACCGCCCAGCAGCTAGAACAAACGGTAATACTATTAGCCATAACCGATAACGGTGAAATATTTTATGACGGTAACCATATTGGCATTGCGGGGATCCGGGGAACCGTAGAGCAATTACAGCGCCGCCAAGCCCGCCCCGTAGTTATTCAAGCAGATAAAAACGTACCTACGCAACGGTTACTCGAAGTCATTGATGAAGCTAAACTTGCCGGCGCAGAAACCGTAAATCTTGCGGCACTAACCCCTTAAAGGAAACATTGTGAAGGTTAAATTAATCACTCCACTACGAAAAAATCTAGTCGCGAGTATCGGTAGTGTTAGCATACTGTTGACGGTATTGCTGCTCTTTTGGCTAGCGCATAGTAGTAAACAGGCCCCCGAACAAAAAATTGTTATTCGCGAAGTGGCGTTAGTGGCGCCGCCACCACCACCACCGCCGCCTACAATTCAACAAGCAGTGGTTGAAACACCGATAACAGTACAAGTGCAAGGGGCCGGCCCCAGTATTCAAATGGTTACGGTTGATCCAACCATTACCATGAGAAAACCCGATATTCCACCTATTGCACCGACTGAGTCAAAATGGCAAACCTTAACGGTAGAGTGGGATAGCTTTGAGTTAGATCAATTAGACGGCTTACCGGTACTACTGACACCGTTACGCATTAAATTTCCAAAGAGCCTGAGACGGCAAGGGATCAAAAGCGCCTTAATAAAATTAGAGGTAGTGATTGATGAAAATGGACACTTAACCTTAATTGAGATTATTGAAAACCCACATCATCAACTGCTTAATGAAATTCAACGCCTCATTCGTACCAGTCGATTTAGTGCCCCTACAAAAGATAACACCCCTGTTAGAGCACGTTTTATCTGGCCTTTAGCAATAAAATCAACATAGAGAATAATCATGTCTAAATTTTTCACGTCGTTAACCAATCCTGCGATCTGGGCATTTTGTTTATTGCCCTTTTCATTTTCGAGCCATGGTGATATTAACATTACCCTAGCAGCGCCAACATGGGATTTTATCTTACAGAACCAACCACTCGCACAAAAAGAAGCCCGTATATCGCCACATGAACGAAGTTTTTCTAAGAGAATTCAACCACTACTTGCCCAGCAAAAATATCAAGAAGTGATTGCTGCTTTCGCGCAACGATTACTAACTAAAGATAGCGCGGCTTTATGCCAACTACGTGGCCAAGTTCACTTAATGCTAAAGCAATACGACCAAGCAGAGCAAAGCTTACAGCAAGCACTGCGCTTAGCGCCAAACTTAGCATTAGCTCACCGCAGTATTAGTATGATTTACATGGTAAAAAAATCCTATAAGCAAGCACAAAAACACTTAACAAAAACCATTGAACTTGGGGTTGCTGACGCACAAGTTTTTGGTCAGCTTGCTTATGTAAACTTACAATTAAATCAATCGGCAAGTGCGGTGGCGGGTTATCAATATGCGCTCTTTCTTGAGCCAAGTAATCAGCAATGGCGACAAGGCTTGCTATACGCATTACTTAATAGCCAAGCTTATGATCAGGCACAAGCTTTATTAGAAGAAATGCTGCCCAATAACATGGATAGTAGCTCGCTGTGGCTACAACGTGGGCAATTAGCGTTAAAGCAAAACCGTTTACCTCAAGCGATCAGCAGCTTAGAAATGGCCATTCAGCTCGGTGAAAAAAATGTTGAAAACCTAACCACTGCGGTACAACTGCATATTCAGGCCGGCAGCCCGCAAAGAGCCGTAGCGATAATGGCTGACAATATGGCAACCTTTTTAGATAAACAGGCAGCAAAAAGCATTGCCGCCGTTGATCAAATTAGTGCATGGCTGGTGTACCAACAAAACTGGCAACAATTAACAACGTTACTTACCGCGGTGGCGCAAAGTAACGTCAAATTAGCCACGAGCACTCAAGCTAAATTTGATGTTTACTCTGCCCAATTAGCTATTTCAGCCAATAATACCGACCAAGCACAACAGAAATTGAAGCAAGCACTGAAACATGATCCTAGCCATGGCGAAGCGTTATTGACCTTGGCTTCGCTAGTATGGCAACAGCATAAGGATGAAAGAGCGGCCATTTATTACACCAGAGCCCAAGCCTTATCGGGATATAAAGAGCGGGCCTTGCTTGGCCATGCACAACTTGAAATTGATAGAAAAAAATACTCCACGGCCTTAAGCTTACTCCGCCAAGTGATTCAATTTAATCCCAATAGAAGTGATGT
>Ga0105355_10004351_pt1 | contig 12164 bp, 13 predicted proteins | sample GOMGulsemesocosm_2_FD_83508 | JGI IMG/M metagenome (GOLD analysis project Ga0105355, IMG submission 83508) | Methane-oxidizing microbial communities from mesocosms in the Gulf of Mexico - GOM9C Gulf of Mexico | ecosystem: Environmental > Aquatic > Marine > Cold seeps | place: Gulf of Mexico... | reverse complement strand
TAAATCAGCTTGAAACAACATATGAAATCATTAGAGTTTTATCAATCTACGATTACCAACTTAAAGCAACTGCCGATGTCGGCAGGGCATATTGATGTTTTATTTTCAGCGCGTGATTTTAAAACAAAAATATTAGACTTAATTGCTTCATCTTCGAAACGCATTTATCTTTCGGCTTTATATCTTCAAGATGATGATGCTGGTAAAGAGATTCTTAATGCGCTTTATCAAGCCCGTGTTAATCATCCGGGATTAGTGATTAAGGTGTTCGTTGACTTTCATCGAGCACAACGTGGTCTTATTGGCCAAAAAGAACATGGCGGTAATGCTGACCTCTATAAAGAGATGCGCAAAAATTTAGGCGACAAAGTAACGATCTTAGGCGTGCCGGTGAAAGGCAAAGAAGTATTGGGTGTTTTACATCTTAAAGGCTTTATCTTTGATGATAACGTGCTCTACAGCGGTGCGAGTATTAATGACATTTATTTACATCAAGCGGAAAAATATCGCTGTGATCGTTACCATGTACTTTACAATCCAGCGTTAGCGGATTCAATGACCGCGTATTTAGAAGATTACTTTGTCAGTCAGAACGCGGTGACTCGACTTGATGATGATGTGATCCCGTCAAGCAAAGCCTTGAAGCAAGATATTCGTCAGTTCAAACAAACGCTACGCAGTGCCCAATATCACTATATTAATACCACCCCAGAAAGTACGGAAGTGGGTATCACGCCTATTTCAGGTTTTGGTCGTCATGGTAATAAGTTAAATCAAACTATCACTAACTTATTACGTGCAGTAGAAAGCGAAATCATCATTTTCACCCCGTATTTTAATTTGCCGTTATCCATCTCAAAAGATATTAAACGCTTGTTAAAACGTAATGTGAAAGTCACCTTAGTTATCGGTGACAAAACCGCAAACGATTTCTACATTCCACCGTCAGAACCGTTTAAGGTGATATCAGCACTGCCTTATATTTATGAAACGTACCTGTATAAGTTTGTCAAAACGTGTCAGCCTTATATCGATAAAGGCTTGCTTAACGTGCGCTTATGGAACGATGAAGGTAATAGCTTCCACCTTAAAGGTATATGTTGTGATCATAAATATCACCTATTAACAGGGAATAATTTAAACCCACGTGCATGGGGCTTAGATCTAGAGAATGGTATTTTAATTCATGATACTAAGCAGTTATTAAAAGATACCCTGCAAGCTGAGCAAGAACATGTATTGAAAAATACCCGTCGTATTAAACACCTGTCTGATTTAGAAAGCATGGCGGATTACCCTGCACCGGTACAGAAATTTATGCGTCGTATTAAAACAACGCGCTTGGATATGTTACTCAAACGTATTCTATAATATAGCGATTCTTCACGCTTAATGATGCTAACAAAGGCTTGTTACTGTTTCGGTAACAAGCCTTTGTCGTATTTAATTACCAGACAGTGATTGCTATCCTGATAGCAAGTAAATCTTAATAAAGGCTATTGCTCTGTTCTAGCTTGCTGATTATACTCTGATTAACTATCAAACAATTATACAGGCTGTGATTTCATGTTCGGATTATTAAAACGATTTTTTTCTGCTTCTATGGATTCGGATACTAAACCTGTCGACAATACACCGACGGTTGAACCAATCGATTACAACGGCTATCTTATTTTTGTGATGCCGAAGGATGAATCGGGTCAATACCGGGTAGCGGGTTTAATTGAAAAGCCTGTGGCAGGTGACGAAGAAGCTGATAATTTAAAGCACGAATTTATTCGTTCTGATGTTTGCATGAGCAAGCAGCAAGCAGAACAAATCACGTTACAAAAATGTAAGCTGTTTATCGATCAAGTTGGCGATAACATGTTTAAGTAACTAAGGTCTTTTGACTCATTAACGCTGGAGTTCACTATGTTTTTTGCAAAAAATAAGTTAACCATGGTTAGTAAATCTGATGCGCTGCCTGATAACCCAACGGCAATCTCAGTTGATGCGTTGCATTATGTGTCAGCAACCAATATGGTGCCGCCTTTTGTTGCCCAATATCAAATATGTTATTTCGCGATGGGCTGCTTTTGGGGCGCGGAACGATTATTTTGGTCGGTACCGGGCGTAGTGACAACCGCGGTCGGTTATCAAGGTGGTTATACAGCGCATCCACGTTATCAACAAGTGTGCACAGGCCAAACTGGCCATACCGAATCTGTGTTAGTGGTTTTCGATCCGGAAGTCATTAGTTATGCAGAACTCCTTATCCTGTTTTGGGAAAACCATCAAGCAACCCAAGGTATGCGACAGGGAGCTGACCAAGGCACGCAATACCGTTCTGCGCTGTACTGCACTTCACAACAACAATTATCTGAAGCAAAAGCCTCTGCTGCACATTATCAGCAAGCATTAGTGGATGGCGGCAGTGATGACTTGATTACCACCGAAATCGATTTAGCTGCACCATTTTATTATGCCGAAGCGGATCACCAGCAGTACTTGGCTAAAAATCCACAAGGTTATTGCGGCATAGGCGGCAGTGGTATCTGTTACCCGGGTAATTAATTATGAAGGCGAGAGATAGACGAATTCTATTTATACTGGTATTTACGGTGCTGGCTTTTATGTGGCAAAGCGCGTTCATCGCGCCGCTTAAAATATTAGTGGTATTCTTGCACGAGCTTAGCCATGCGCTGGCAACTTGGTTAACCGGTGGTAAGGTTGTGGAGTTTGTTGTCTCGGCTTATCAAAGTGGCCATGTTAGCTCGGCGGGCGGCTCGCGGTTTATTATTCTTAGTGCCGGTTATTTGGGCTCGTTACTGTTTGGTTTGCTATTTTATGCGGCCAGCAGTCGCCGTAAAACCACAGATATTAGCTTAGGGTTATTGGCTATCACTATGTTGTTCGTTGCTGTGTTCTTTGGTGGCACCGCATATACCATAGGTTTTGCTGCTGTCATTGCCTTGGTGATAATGGCGTTATTAAAGTACGCCAGTGCGGGCATCAAGCAAACGGTATTATTAGTGTTTGCCAGTGCCAGTATGATTTATGTACCTATCGATATTTGGCAAGATACCATCATTCATAGCGGCGCCTTATCAGATGCGCGCATGTTAGCCAATGAAATGGGTGGTGCGACCTTTATGTGGGGCGGTCTGTGGTTTGTGGCCAGTTTGTATTTTATTTATTTAACGCTACGTAAATCTTGATTAAAGATCCCCGTTAATACCTTAATATCAATACTGACATGAGTATTGCTACCGGTATTAATAGATGTATTGTCAGTGATTTCAAGGTTGCTGATGATACTGATGTCGAACGCTTCATAACAACCTGACTGTACATGCAATGGTTGGCAATGTTCAAAGACGTTATCACGCAGTAATTTGGCGATAGGTTGCTTAATGGCTTTGGCTAGCGCTTCTTTTAACGTCCATATGCGATACAACGCCTTGGCGTGCACCGCTTTGCTCATCTCTTCGGTAACAGCCTCAACTTGAGCCATACAGGCGTGTAATTCTTCGCTATGATAGTAATGCTTGGCGACTTTGTCGAGCGAACGCTTGGTCGAGATCCATTCTAAATCCACCCCCAGTTGCATTGGCTTTATTGTTAGTACTTGGGCCGCTTCATGCGTTACCGGTACGAGGGCAACCAGCACTTGGCCGTGAGAGTGAGAAATACAACTGTGTAGCGCGATAACCTCGTCATGCTGATATACCTTTAAGCAAGTATCCTTATCATCGAACAGCACAGTCAGTGAATCAAAATCATACCCTAAGCGCTGGCTAGCATAGGTCTTAATAATAACGCGACTCGCGAGGTATTCTTGCTTTGCTTGCTGCTGTTTACGTTTCGCAAATATGGCCTGTTCTTGAGGGTGTAAATACTGCGCAGCCAGTGCGCTGAGCTGTTCGCTATCAATGTGGTTACTGTTAAACAAATAAACGTCAATACTGGCATCTGCACTGACTGGAAAGTCGCTATGCGAGCTGAAAGTAAGTTGCTGGCTAAAGAATGCGGCAATGTGTGGCATTAAAGACGAGACCGTTATAGTGCTGTGGGCAGAAAGTATAACAATCTCTTGCTATTACTTCAGCAAACCTTGCAATTTTTTTTGCTGTCGGATCAGCCATTCTGGCGTCGTTGTTGTCATTCCCTCTGGTTTTAAAGTGGGGTGGGATATCATGATTTTATTAATGGTTAATTCTTGTTGTTGTTCGATGTCGATAAATAAGATGGTCTTGCCATTTTCGAGGGATTGTTTGAATGACAGGCTATTAATATTGGGCAGTTGAATACCCATGTGTTCACCTTCCCAAGTGCAAAAAACCAGTACCACCAGGGCGAATATGATAAGTGGCATACCACCCAGTGGACCAAGATACCAGCCTTGAAAGTAAGTCAGTAACAAGATGGTGGCAGCGCACACAATGCCAATCGCAGCGCCGATATCACCAGTCTTAATTAAGCCTTTCTTCAGTGAGTTATCCACTTCGTATAAATGATGATGTACTAAGGATTTATCATCATTAGCTAAAGTATGGATATGGTTTTTATCTATGCCATAGGATTGTAATTCATGTTCGATTATCTCGACTTCATCCAGAGAGTCGACGATATAGTAATGCCTTAACATGGTAACCATCCTTACAGCTCAATGGCATGATAATAATTTCAGTACAGAACCTTATAATTATAGTTGAAAGCAGCTATACCAGAAGACTTTATATAAGGAGAAACTTATAACCTAATGAAGCCATCAGTAACATCAAGGATACGGATAATGTCTTACGTACAAAGTCAGGGCCAAACTTCATTGCCGATGCACTACCTAGGTGATTACCAATTAGGTTCACCATCACCAAAGGCAGCGCCAACATGTAAAGTAATTTTCCTGCCAGCATGAATGCAATCAGCGCTCCGATATTTGACGAGAAGTTGAAGAGCTTAGAGGTTGCCGATGCTGACACTAAATCAAACTTTAACAAGTAGTGCAGCACTAAGATCAAGAAGCTGCCAGTACCTGGACCAAAGAACCCATCATAAAAACCAATCACGAACACCGCCAGTGGCACGCCAAAATAGATAACCTTGGTATTAATGGCCTGCTCACTCTGCTGATTATCTTGTTTGGGAATAAAAGAAACAAGGATACCTATGGGTAACATGCCAAGGATTATTTTACCGACAGTATCAGGATCAAAGTAGAGGATCGCTTCAGCACCCAGGTAAGCGCCAACTAATCCAGCGGGGATCCCAGATGCGACCGCATTCCAAATGACTTTCTTGTTTTTGACGAAATTTCGGATCGCCGCAATCGTGCCCAGTGTACTGACTATCTTCTCTTGCCCTAATGCGACCTGTGGAGGTAACCCCGCTAAGATGAACGAAGGCACCAGAATTAGGCCACCACCACCGGCAACACTGTCAATAAAGCCCGCAGCAAAAGCGGATGCCATTAACGCCAGCAGTATCCATAGCGTAATATCTGCACCAAAAATTTCCATTGTTACTATCCCTCTGATTTAAGTAAGTTAGCCATCGCGATGATCGTTACTGATCCTACTAAGATCCTTTGTAATGGAAAAGTATGAAAATAGTAATTGAAATCGCAATGACATATGTCAATTTAACGGTATTGCATTATGGTGTGGTAAGTCAATTGTTTTTGTACAATTAATTAACAAATATAATTGTATGAATAGGCAAATGTAACGGATCTAGCGCTGTATGTTTTATTTCAGCAAGGTAAACTAAGGGTAATCAAGATGATGTTTTTGCAGTGTTCATTAGAGGCAAGTGAATGAGTGATATTAAGTTTCGACAAATCGCCGAAACCATTGAAGCTAGAATTAATACCGGAGTGTATCAAGCGAATAGCAAATTACCGCCACATCGGGTGCTCGCTGATGAGCTTGAAACAACGCCAACAACAGTATCCAAAGCCTATAAATTATTGGCCGAGAAAAACAAAGTGGAATCCTTTGTGGGCCGTGGCACGTTTGTCTGCGGTGATTCTGAATTGGAAGCGGTTATTCAAGCGCCTGAGGGGGATGTGGATTATAACTTTTCGATTTTACAGCCTTGCTTAAAATACAATGTTTTGCCACTGCAGGCTGCATTTCAACAAACCTATGCGACATTGCCGAGTGGGCTATTGGGTTATATTGAGCACTCAGGGCATTTAGCTCACCGAGAAGCAGGCATGAAGTGGGCGGCTGAGTTTGGGTTGTCAGTCTCTGATCCTGACCAGATACTACTGGCCAGTGGCGCGCAGAATGCACTGGAAATATTGATCCAGACCTATACTAATCCAGGTGATTGTATTGCCGTTGAAGCATTTACCTACCCTGGTATTCTCTCTATAGCTAACTTATTGGGTCGTCGTATTGTTGAAGTTGCGATGGATAATGAAGGCATGTGCCCAACTGCACTTAAAGAGGCTATTCTTAACGATAAACCGAAAGTCGTGGTGATTGTACCATCACATCAAAACCCAACGGGCGTGACTATGCCACAAGCGCGTAGAGAAGCGATTGCTAAGGTGATTGCTGCTGGGGATACTTGGTTATTAGAAGATGATATTTATGGTTTCTTAAATCCAGTGACTATCCCTGCTATAAGTAACTATATACCGGAACAAAGCTTTCATATTACCAGTTTATCAAAGGCGATTAGTCCGGCGCTGCGCTGTGCATTTATCAAAGCGCCGAAAAGTGAGATCCGCAGAGTAGGGGCGTGTATTCGTACTTCTATTTGGCTGGCTTCACCGCTTAACTTTGCGGTGGCTGCGCAGTTGATTAATTCTGGTGACGCGTTTGTTATGGCCAATAAACAACAGCAATTGGCGATACAGCGGCAAGCCTTTGTGGCGGAGAAACTCAGCTTCTTGACCTGTTCGAGTCAAGCAAGCAGTTATCATATTTGGATAACTTTGCCTGCACATTGGCGACAAGAGCATTTTGTGATGGAAGCGAAAAACCAGCAATTATTGGTGAGTAGCGGTGGTTATTTCTCGCAACAGAGTGATAAAAGTAACCATATCCGGCTATCATTAATGGCGATAGATGACGAGCAACGCTTCCAGCAAGGTGTTGTATCTCTAGCTAATTTACTTCAAGATGGGCAAGGTTCACACTTCTTGTTTTAATTATTTTAACTGACTTGGGTATAAGCAATAATATGGCATTGGACTAAGGAGAGTTTATGTTGAAAAATACGATAACGGGCATGCTTATTTTAAGTTGTTCTGGCTGTGTCTTATTAGCTAAAAAAGATCCGGTGCCACCTGTGATTGATCCAGCGGATGCAGACGTCCCAGTATTATTAACGCCAACAGCAACTGCAATCTCCGCCGCGGAATGTGCCGGTGATATGGAATTACCTGTCGAGTTGAGTCGTAAATTTACTGCCGTATCAGATCCAGATCTGTTGGCGCAATCTATCGGCGAAGCAAATGAAGGCAAACTTTGTCAGGGTCAGGTTTATGTTGCTAAACAGAACACCCAAGTTATGTTATTTCGTGGTTGGAATGGCAGTAACCCTGCCAGTGAATTTGGTGAGTGGTGGGCGTTAAAGAGTCCCCGTGGCCAAATCGCGCAATACCGCAGTGATTATCAAATATGTTATCAATGGTCACCGTTGGATAAAATGACTCTGTGTAGTCTAAAAGCCGGTGCGAAAGTGGTAATAGGTACTGGCCAAAGTGCCACGTGTTCATCATACCTCGATTATCCAAGTTCAGCGAAGAAACAAGTTTTTCTTGCCAATGCTGATGCCGATTTGTTTGACTGCTCGAGTTACAACGCCGAGTTTAACTGGACGCCTATTATCGATAACTAATATGAATAACTAAATTAAATAGCTTATTAATGGCCATAGACGATAGGTAGGAAGGGATGAAATATTATCAACGCTGGTGGTTATTCGCCGTTACAGTCCTTATTTCTAGCGTGAGCCTTGCTGCTGATAATGTCATTGTGCGTTATCAGCAGACTAATGATGCGCAGTTACAGCCTATCGTCAAAAAGTTGCAGTCTAATAGCAGTATTCAAGATGCAATTAGTTTAATGAATGACGAGTTTACTTTTCCCAAACCGCTAACTATCGTGTTTGGTAGTGATGACGGCCCGTTATACGATCCCGCGGTTAATGACATTCTCATCCCCTATACTTTTTTAGACGAAGTCGAACAGCGCTTCAAGGCGGTTAATTACGCTAGCGATGATAAAGGCAAGGCTAATCCAGCAGAGCTTAATCAAGCCGTTATGGATGTAGTTATCCATACGTTATTCCACGAACTTGCTCATGCGTTGATTGCTACTTATGAGCTGCCAATTGTTGGTAAAGAAGAAGATGCTGCAGATAATTTAGCGGCGGTATTAGCGATAGAGTATTTTGAAAATGGCGCTGAAATAGCGATTAGTGCAGCAGATTTGTTTTATTTGGAAGGTGATGAAATAGTAGAATTTGAAGATGCGGATTTCTGGGATGAACACAGCCTCGATTTACAGCGTTACTATGCCACGCTTTGCCATGTTTATGGCAGCGATGATGTCACCTATGCTTACTTGCTCGCAGAGGCTGGATTCTCGGATGAACGCGGTGAACTGTGCATTGATGACTATCAGCGCACGGCCAATAACTGGGTAACATTGTTAGGCGCTTTTATGACGTTTGAAGCTGAGGTTAATACTCCAGCTAAATAAATCATAGCGCGACCGTTTAGTCCATATCATCAAATGGCTGACCGATACTTGGTAAGAATACATCAAGGAAATACCGGATCTCGTCTGTCATACGTTCATCGAGTGCGGTTTGGCAGCGTACTTTCGCTTTCGAAAACTCATGGTTGCCGCAACTTTCTTCTTCAATACACTTCATATGCGCACATAAAATATCCGCATCTTTGACTAATTTTTTATAGGTTGGGTCAAGCTCCGGTGTTGATAATAACGGTTTATAGGCGTCACGTAATTCTGCCGGTAGCATATCCAGCAAGGTTTGCTCTGCGGCTAATTCGATTTTGTTATATTCTCGAATAATGGCTTTGTTGTAATACTTCACTGGGGTCGGTAAGTCGCCCGTCAACACTTCGGTGGTATCGTGAAACAGTGCCATCGACGCGGCTTTGTCAGGATCATAGCTTTTGCCATAATACGTATTCCCGATCAGCGCAAGTGCATGGGCGACCATAGCAACCTGTAAACTGTGCTCGGCGATATTTTCGTGGGTAACGTTACGCATTAGCGGCCAACGGTAAATTAACTTCATACGGGCAAGGTGGGCAAAAAAATGGCTCATCATGTTCTCCTGATAACGTTCGTAAATAACTCGATAACTAAATAAATAACGGATGACAATATGGCTAGATGCACGTAAGTCATCGTTTTTATTACTGTAGCATGACTTGGTGGCGAGCGTAGGGTTTAAATCATATTGCTATTTATCGTGATTTTCCTGTAATAAGATCACGAGGTAATAAGCGAACCAGATAGTAAGCAAGCATGCTGATCCCGCTTAATATGGCCATGCACAAATAGGCGTAGCTTATGCCAAGTAATTTGACACTGATACCGGCTAGCAGATAGGTGATTAACCACCAGACATGGGTTAACGAAAAGTGCGCGGCAAAATAGGGGCTGGTTTCTTGTTCGCCACATGCCTGAGTGATAAGCAAACCTGATGTTGTCTGAATGCATGACATACCAACCCCCAGAGCCAGGCACATCATCGCATAACCAAGCCAATCTGGGGTAAAGATACCAAGGGTAAATGCGCCGCCTATGGTCACCATCCCAAACCAATGAAACTGTTGTGGTTTGTGGGTCTGTAGCCAGTGCGGTAAACGTAGTGCAATCAGCATTGACCCACAGCCGACAAGCATCATGGCTATCGCCGTTTGTTGTTCTCCGCCATTTAAGATCTCATGCACGTAGGTTACCGTGTTGACTAGTATCATTGCCGATGCACTTGCAACCGCCAGATATGCAAACCATAGCGATCTTAATGCTGGTTTGTTTAAGTAGTCGCGAATACCTTGACTGAGTCCAGAGAATTTAAGCGATGATGTGTGGATTGTTAGGTTAACTATATTGGGAAATACACAAAACCAGATCAATACTGCGGATAGCACAAATGTGGCGGCATCCAATATAAATAAATACTTAAAGCTCATGATACTTAGCAATAATGCGGCCAATAACGGGCTGACTAGTTGCTCAAGATCGAACATCAGGCGGCTTAGGCTAAGTGCTTTGGTGTATTGATCTCGGTCCGGAAAAATCATCGGTAATATGGACTGAAACTGTGGGGTAAACCAAGCAGAGCAAGCGTTAATCACAAACATGAAAAGATAGACTTGCCAAACGTGGGTGACAAACGGTATCAAGGCGAACATTGCAGCGCGAATGATATCCAGTAACACCAGAGTTTGACGTTTTGGAAAGCGGTGAGATATAACGCTAAATACCGGTGCGAGAAAAATATAGGTCAATATTTTGATGGCAAAGGCAACCCCCAATACTATGCTGGCATCTTCTCCTGCTAGTTCATAGGCAAGCAATGCCAGACAAATTGAACTGATGCCTGTGCCAACTAACGAAATAGCCTGAGCGGATAATAATCGTAAGTAATCGTGGCTTTTCCACATCTTGTTTCACCTATTTTGCGACTATGATTCCTATTTTTAGTGAACTATACTCCTCTGCTATTAATCAATTAAATCGAATGTATTCATTTACACTATCAGTGAATTCAATAATAGCTCAATCGTTAAATTAAATAGTGCAATAGGGACAGGCAATGAAAGATATAAACTGGCGTGGCGTCGATTTGAACTTATTATTGACGTTCAATGCGCTGATTCGATTTGAAAGTGTATCCGAGGCGTCAAGGCACCTAAATCTGGGGCAGCCTGCAACCAGTTATAATTTAAAGCGCTTAAGAGAGCTGCTTGATGATCCGCTATTTGAAAGGCAGGGACACAAAATGATCCCCACTTACCGCGCGAAAGAGATCGCACCCAGTGTCAGTCAGATCTTAGCCATCGTCCGTGAGAGTATCCTGCCACAACAGCGTTTTGATTGCGGTTGTTATGATGGCGTCTACAAGATCGGCTTGACCGACTATGCCGAGCAGATATTTGGACCTGAGATATTCGATACCTTATTACAGCTTTCTCCTGACTGTAAGGTGCTGTTCAAACCTGCTGATCAGCAAAACAGTGTGCAGATGTTAGAAGCCGGAGAGGTTGATCTTTGTATCGGGGTATTTAACGAGTTACCCGCTAATATCAGCACAACATTCCTTTATCGAGAAAAGCATTTATGTATATTTGATAACAGTGTTATGCAAGTTCAGTTACCGATCCCGCTAGCAACTTACCTTAGCACGCCGCAGGTTATCATCACCGCAAATGCGGATTTAACCAGTAAGGTAGACAGTACCTTAGATGCGATGAACATTAAGCGCAATGTGGTGCTTGGTACCACGCGATTTTTTACTGTTCGCCGCATTTTATCTGGGCGCAAGTTACTGGCTGTGATGGCTGAAATGGTCGGACGCAGTGATTTAATTCAAGATGATCTCACACTCAGCCCGCCACCCATTGATATTCCCGATTTTGATGTGGATATGATCACCCTCAAACGCAATACCGCTCACCCTCGACTTATTTGGTTAAGCGAGCAAGTTAAGCTGGTGGTTCAGGACAAAGTCGACCGACTTAAATCAGTTAATTAAAGTCACTTGGTTAAACACTAATTGGTTTCACTGATATTAGTTATAAATATGTTCGATTTCAATGATAGGTGAGTTAGCACTAGTATCCTGAGTACAAATTATATTTTGCTACAGGAGCTACAAATTGAATATTTCCCCCTTGGCAGGGGCTAACTGGTTAAGTGTAACTAGAGTGTCCCGCTACTTAAAACTTACCTTTGCTTGTGCTATTTTTTTGGCCTTAACTGGATTCTTTCAAGTTGCTTATGCCCATGGTGTAACGCTTGGCGATCAGGGTTATATCCAAGAGATATCAGGCGTCAATATCATCCCATTTATGTATCTGGGTGCCAAGCACATGGTCACGGGTTATGACCATTTGTTATTTCTGTTTGGGGTTATCTTCTTCCTCTACAGACTAAAAGATGTGGGTTTGTATGTCAGTCTGT
>Ga0105355_10004348_pt1 | contig 12174 bp, 10 predicted proteins | sample GOMGulsemesocosm_2_FD_83508 | JGI IMG/M metagenome (GOLD analysis project Ga0105355, IMG submission 83508) | Methane-oxidizing microbial communities from mesocosms in the Gulf of Mexico - GOM9C Gulf of Mexico | ecosystem: Environmental > Aquatic > Marine > Cold seeps | place: Gulf of Mexico... | reverse complement strand
TACAGCTAACTGAATTATCCTTGTTTACTCAAATGAGTAAAAAGTTTTTTACAATAGGATCTGAAACGCCAATTATGATGTTTTGTAGCTTGCTGTAAATTTTGTAAAACTTTTGAATTTACTAACTGCAATTTATTTAAGTATTGAAAAGCATTCTTGCGTACTTCAAAATGATATACGGGATTAGTATACTCTAACAATTCTTCATAAAACCCTTTATACTTAGTTTTCTCAAATCCCTTAGTGTTTAACGCCAAAGTAAGCCATAATGTTCTTACATTTTTATCATTAAATCCAATTACAGTTGCAGTATCATCCAAATATTTTTTTCTGCTTTCAGGATAATTTATCCATAAATTTAATAAAGCTGTTTCAATGGTTTGATATGACTTGTCATTTAATAAGCTTTCGTAATTAGATTTAAGAGTTACTGGTATTTTATGAATTTTTTCAGATAGTACTTGTCGTACCCTATCACTACTATTAAACAAATTATGTAATTGCGCTGTTTTCTTACTATCTAATGTATCTATCCTAAATCTTCTGATAAATGCTGCTTTAATATTTTCGTGAACTCCTGTAATAAGTTCAAATTTACTCCCCTCATCAATTTTTATAACCTCAGCTATTACCTTATTGTTTTTCAATGATTCAAACATCGCTGTTTCAGGTAATTTATTTGACAACAACCACGTATTTACAAACTCACTTAAATCTTGCTTACTCTGTTTTTCAACTATACTAATAAAGTCATTTGTTTCTACATTTTTAAACTGATGTGCTATCAAATATTCTCTAACTGACATCTTAAAAACACTGTCTCCTACTTTTTCTCTCAAACTGTGTAATGCCCAAGCTCCTTTTTGATAAAAAGTTAAACTACTTGCTTTAGGGTTCATTAACGGAATTGTATCTGTTTTTTGAGCTTGTAGTAACTGCTGAGATGTTTTATATAATTTATTATAATAGTAATCTTCACCAAAAACGTCTTTTTCAGCCAACAAAGCATAATAGGTTGCAAAGCCTTCTTGTAACCAATGGTGCGTTCCATGAGTTTCTGTAACTAAATCACCAAACCATTGATGCGCTAACTCATGTGCATTAACGTTTACATAATTTTTATCTATAAAAGCTGTACTATCCACTACAAAGGCATCAGAAAATACTGTTGCACTTGTATTTTCCATTCCTGCATATAGAAAGTCTTTTACTGGTATTTGTTTGTAATTTTGCCAAGGATATGACACCCCTATCTCCTCTTCTAAGAAATCAAACATTTGTTTAGAATATCGATAGGTCGACTCAACTTTTTCAGAGTCCTTTGGGTAATAATACATTTCTAAAGGAATACCACTTTTTGAAATTTCTATTTCCTTTTTATATTTTCCAATTGCTATAGCCAACAAGTAACTACTCATTGGCTGCTCCATATTATATTTCCAAGCAACAATAGAATCGTTTTGTTTCTTTTTAGAAACTAATTTTCCATTAGCAATGACTTCATAGCCTTTATCAAATGAAATTGACAAATCAAATTCCACTTTTTCATTCATATCATCAAAACTCGGAATCCAATTAGAATTATCTTTCCCCTGTCCTTGAGTCCATATTTGCGGATTTGCTTCAGTATGTTTTTGATTACCCCAATCGATAAAATACATTGCTTTTTTAGGACGCGCTATATAATTAAATGAAACAGTATATTCTTTTCCTTTCTTAAAGTTATTAAACAACCATAATTTATTGTTTGTTACTTTATATGACACTTTTCTTTTCTTTAAATACACATTGTCAAATGTCATTTTTTTAGCATCAATGTAGATTGAGTCTGTTGCCAATTTTATTTTAAATTTATATGTACAAACCCCTCTAACTTCTTTATTAATTGGCAATGGCTCTATTTCTGCACTACATGCTAAAAAATCAACATATTGAGTTTGTTGAGCAAAAGAAAAATTGATTAAAAAAAGGAAAAAAAGTAGTTGTATTGTTCTCATAGGTTAAAACTATCAAAAACAACTCCAAAAAAAAAGCGCAATACTAAAAAGTATTGCGCTTTAATAAATTTAGTATGTATTATTAATTAACTATAGGCTTTGTAATAGGTGTATTACTTTTCACTATTACAAAAGTAGATGTTGCATAATATGCACCTGAATTACCTGAAGTATTTCCTCCGTCAGTCACCCAATTTTCATAGTCGTATTCAAAATTTACTGTATTTCCTGCCATAGCGGTTGCAAATTCATTCACTCTTACCGGAACAGCCATTCCTGGACACCAACCTGCTCTATCTGGAGCCCAATTTCCTGCTTGACCACTAACTGGGTTCGCCCCACAACCAATAGGCCCCATATAGTGTTGGAACGTATTTGCCCCATTAATTTTTACATCATGTGTTCTATAACACCACTCAGCGCATGGTCTACCATCATTATCAGTAGGAGTTGCATGACCCCAACCGGAAATAATAGTTCTCAAACTAGTCGCTTCCGAATTTGCTGGTATTGTGATTGACTTATCTAAATCCCATACCATTGGATCATTAGTTACTCCATAAGGTACACCAGAAGTTGACCAATCATCATATGAAATAACATCAGCAACTGCATAATAAGGATAATCAGGTGTTCCTTCAATATAATCAAAATCTACAGAAAGCTCCCATCCATCTGCCCCCCATGTTTCTATACGTGCATATAACTCAACAGATCCAGATAACAATGATTTAAAATCTGTTACATCAACTTCAAAGCCTCTTGTTACAGCTGAATTATCAATACCATAAGGTGTTATATAGCGCCCAATTTCGTACCAATCTCCAGAGCTTATATCTTTTACTTTTATATTAGCAAATACATCCCATGCATTACAACCTCCTGAAGGGCAGCGCAATTTTATATACATTTTTATGTTTTCAATATTAGTTAAATCATTATGCAGATTAAAAGTTCCTGTTTCTGTTTGGTTATAACCTCCTCCAAAAGCAATCCTTTGATCTTGAAAAGCGGAGTAATTGTGTATTAACGGAATCCCAGTTCCAGAGAGGTTTATAACAACATCGTCAACCCCGTTAGCTGTAAATGTTAATACTCCATTTTTCACCCCTAAATCTGTTGCCCCAGGGATAAAACGGATATGTAAATCCTCCGCAAGAGTATTAATTGTTCCAAAAGTATAATTTACATTATTTGAATAAGTAATATTATCTTTAGATATTTCAAATAATCCAGTTACAGTAGCAGTTACATCATTTTCAAGATCTAAGCCTTTTACCTGAATTACTTGTGCTACACTATTAGTTGCTATAGTAACTTCACCAAAATCAGTTACAGATCCAGCTATTTGTATTTCTCTAGGGATTTCCAATGCATTACCTTTTAAATTAACTGTTACGTCAATAAAATCATCAGAGGTAAATAATAATTCTCCTGTAATTTCCCCTAAAGTAGTTATTGTTGGTGAAAACCTTACGTATAAAAGAAAGTTTCCTACGTTTAATTCTGTTGCTGTTAAAGTTAAAGAATTACTGAAATCTGCATTATTTTTTGAAATCTCAAAATGTTCAGCTACAGTTGCTTCAACAGAATTTAATAAATTCGCTGCTTTCAACGTAAAACTTTTAGTTGTAGATACATCCCCTCCAACTGTTGGGCTAAAAAGTAGTTCATTGATAATCGCTCCATTACTAGTTGAGGTTAAACTTGGTATTACAGGTGCAATTGGCAATACTGCTACCTCATCATCCTTACAGGAATTTAAAATAAATAGCAATGCAAAAAAGCAGAATGTAGCTACTTTTATAAAGTTCTTTTTTTTCATGATAATTTATAATTTAATTGGGTTAAAAATCGAGGAGGTAAGTATACAATAAATAAGTTTTAAGCTGAAAAAAACGGGATAAAAGACATTAAAACAGGGATAAACAACATAAGATTAAAAACCTTTTTATTTGTAATAATTCTGTATATATTTGATTTCATAAACCGTGTAGAATTTTGAATACACTTCAAACCCCCATAGATTATTTAAAAGGTGTAGGACCTAATCGTGCCGATTTACTTAAAAAGGAATTGGGGATTTTCACGTACCAAGATTTAATTAATTTATTTCCAAATAGATATTTAGATAAAACTAAATATTATAAAATCAATCAACTACAGCGTAATGCTGCAGAGGTACAAATAGTAGGCAAAATCATTAATTTAAAAATGGTTGAACAAAAACGTGGGAAGCGTTTAGTTGCTACATTTCAAGATGAAACAGGGATACTAGAATTGGTATGGTTTAGGGGGCAAAAATGGATTAAAGACAGTATCAAACTAAATGTACCTTATGTTATATTTGGAAAATGTAATTGGTTTAATGGCTTTTCAATGCCACACCCTGAATTAGAACTTCTTTCAACTCATAAAGCAAGTATTCGTTCAGCAATGCAAGCGATATATCCTTCTACGGAAAAGCTAACCAATAAAGGGATTAGTAATAAAATTAAGAATAAAATACTACAATCCTTATTTCTGGAAACTGGAGGTAAATTTCAAGAAACCTTATCTCCATTACTTTTAAATGAATTAAAATTAATTTCGAAAGCAGAAGCCTTATTTAATATTCATTTCCCAAAAAATGCTGAATTACTGGCAAAAGCTCAATTCAGGTTAAAATTTGAAGAGTTATTTTTTATTCAACTACAACTGATTTTAAAAAACATCAGTAGAAAACATAAAATTAAAGGATTCCCTTTTGACCAAGTAGGAGAATTATTTACCGAGTTCTATACCAATCACTTACCCTTTGAACTTACAGGAGCACAAAAAAGAGTAATCAAAGAAATTAGAAATGATTTAGGGAGTAATGCTCAAATGAATAGGTTATTACAAGGTGATGTTGGTTCTGGGAAAACTATCGTTGCCTTAATGACTATTTTGTTAGCTATTGATAATGATTTTCAAGCAACTTTAATGGCTCCAACTGAAATTCTGGCTACGCAACATTATCACGGTATTACTGAACTTGTAAAAGATTTAAACATCAATGTAAAGTTACTTACGGGCTCCTCGAAAACTAAGCAACGAAAAATTATTCATCAAGAATTGGAAGATGGTACTTTACATTTATTAATTGGTACTCATGCTGTTTTAGAAGATAAAGTAAAGTTTAAAAATTTAGGTCTTGCTATTATAGATGAGCAACATCGTTTTGGAGTTGCTCAACGCGCAAAATTATGGAAGAAAAATTCTTTTCCTCCACATATATTAGTCATGACAGCTACACCAATACCACGTACACTCGCAATGAGTTTATATGGCGATTTGGATATTTCAATTATAGACGAATTACCTCCTGGAAGGAAAGCTATAAAAACAGTACATAGGTATGATAGTAATCGCTTAAAAGTTTTTGCATTTATGCGTGATGAGATTAAAAAAGGTAGACAAGTTTATATTGTATATCCGCTAATACAAGAATCCGAGCAATTAGATTATAAAGATTTAATGGATGGTTTTGAAAGCATTTCGAGAGATTTTCCAAAACCAGATTATCAAATATCCATAGTTCATGGAAAAATGAAACCTGCAGACAAAGAGTTTGAAATGCAACGATTCATTAAGGGAGAAACTCAAATAATGGTTGCAACAACCGTTATTGAAGTTGGTGTAAATGTACCTAATGCGAGTATGATGATTATTGAAAGTAGTGAACGTTTTGGTTTGTCACAACTTCATCAATTAAGAGGTCGTGTTGGTAGAGGTGCCGAGCAAAGTTTTTGTATTTTAATGACTAGTTACAAGCTGAGTACTGAAGCCAAAACCAGGTTAGAAACCATGGTACGCACTAATGATGGTTTTGAATTAGCAGAAGTTGATTTAAAATTACGTGGCCCAGGTGATTTAATGGGCACACAACAAAGCGGTATTTTAAACTTAAAAATAGCTGACATTGTAAAAGATAATGACATACTTCAATTAGCAAGAAATTATGCTATAACCATTTTAAAAGATGACCCTTCTCTTTCTAAAGAAGAGAATAAAATATTAAAATATACTTATCAGCTCATAGGAAAACATAAAAATATCTGGAATTATATTAGCTAATTCCTCTACTACGATCTTCTTAATTTTATTCATTAGTAATCCTTAGTTTATTTTAATAACTTTACGTTAACCAGATTACCTACTCGTTATGATTATTGTTAAGTAACTTAAATAATCTAAATGCATAATATTCACAAAAACATTCGCTTACTTGAAACTAATGCAGATATCCCTGTAGTTTTATATAAAGAGGCTAAAAAAAACTCGATAGCACAAATAACCGAATATTTTAGTTACCTAAACAAACTCATTGTCAATCGCAAATTTCATTATATTATTGACTTGTCAGATACAAATCCACCAAATACAGAGACACGAATACTTCTTAAAAAAAAGCTACAAGAACTCGATCCATTAATTGCTTCATATAGTATTATTATTGGACGTAATTTTCTATTAAAAATAGCATTAAAATTTGTTGGTTCTTCAATCGGACTTATAAAATTCAATACATATAAATCAGTAGAAGATGCTGTAAAGTCAATTGAGGATGGGAATTAATTTTGAGACACTTTCTGATTACCTTGCACAAATTTTAAATGATGATTTAAAATTAACTATCTCAGAAACCGAAAAATATCAAACTGAAGAAGATAAATCCATTATATACGGTTTAGTATGTTTGCATGAAGACATGCAGTATTACAAATCAAGGAGTCAACTAACTATTGAAAATTTAAAAAAAGCGTTATTTAATACTTCTGCAGTAACAATTACAGATAGAAATGGTTTTTTAACCGATGTAAATTCACTCTTTTTAGAACTCTCTGGGTTTTCAAAAAAAGAAATTATTGGAGCTTCCTATAAATTGTTTATGTCTTCATATCACTCAACAAGTTATTACCAAAATATTTTAGAAACTATAAATTCAGGTAATGTTTGGAGAGGTGAATTGTGTAATACTAAAAAGAATGGCGAAATATATTGGGTATATTCTCACATCTTCCCTATTAAAGATCACGATGGGAATATTCATGAATTTTGGTCAATTCGTACAGATATTACTCAAAAGAAAAAAGTTGAATTAGAGCTCATAGAAAAAAACAAAGCGCTTAGTGAGGCTTTACAAATGAAGGATTATTTGATTAAAGAAATGCATCATCGCATAAAAAACAATCTCCAGTTTTTATCAAGTATGCTATCTATAAAGTCAAGACTAAGCAATGACAGTGAAACAGAATTAATAAAAGATATCATCAATCGTATTAATTCAATATCATCTCTTCATGAAATATTATATCAAAAAGCTGCGCATAAAAATATTAATTTAAATGAATATCTAGACAAGACATTCAATACTAGTCATTTCAATTTAAACATCACATTAAGTATATATGGGGAAAACATACATATCCCTATCGAAACTTGCACCCATATTGGAGTAATAATAAATGAATTAATTACCAACAGTAATAAATATGCTTGGAACACTAATCCTTTTGAAAACAAAAAAGTGACTATTTCATATCAAAAAGAAAACAAACATCTAGTTGTGAATTATTCTGATAATGGTTCTGGTTTTATTGAATCAGAAATTAAACCCGGTCTTGGACGTACTTTAATAGCAAAATTAATTACAAGACAATTAAATGGGAGTTATACAGAACAATTTAATAATGGCTATACTATTAAAATAAAAATTCCTGAGCAAAAGGAATTAGTATTGCATTAAACACAAAAAACAGTTACAATATGTGTATGCCCTCCACCTGCAGTAGAAACTATATCTAGTCCTTGTCCGCTACCTAAGGTAGTAAAATTTGCAGCTGTTAAAGTTATACTATGATCGTGGCCAGAAGTTCCCTGTATCATATAAGTTTTCTCTACACCTGCTTGCACATCTACAGCTGCGACAGCTAAACTGTGTCCATGATTTGAGCTTATTGATGTAGCTGCACCATTATCGCAATTTCCTGAAGGATTAACAGGAATGATTGGTGTAGGTATTGGAGCAGGAGCCGCGTCATCTGAACTTGAACAACCAACCACTGAAATAATTGGTAAACTAATTAACACTCCACCTATCTTCAGTAAAAAATCTTTTCTTTTCATAATAGTTAATTATTGGTTGTTTTTTTATAGTCATAAATAATAATGGATACTTACATAATTAATCCAAAATAAATTTAATTCCTCCAGATATAATACTAGCTTTTAAACCGTCCGACCTTTTATAATTACTATATTTAAGCTCTATACTTTTAAGTCCAAGCTTGAATATTTTTAGCTTGGTAAAAATATCTGTATATCTTACCCCTATCCCATATTGATAACTATTAAATTTTGACAAGTCATAATCAGAGGTATAAAACTCTTGAGTTGATACATGTGTATTGTATTCCGAAAAATAATCCGCTGCAGTTTGTGTGTAGTACCTATAGCTTGGAATAACTGCTAAAGATCTTGTTATTTTAAGTGGTAATTCAATTTCTGCAGTATGAGCTGTTATACCCCAATTATCAGTATATAACCTATAATACGATCTAAAAGTTAAGTATTCATTTATAAAATAATTTAAACGCATACCAATAGGTAACTTAAAACGAGTATCTGGCAAACGTTCTACATCATCAGCTATATGAAAATTATCAATAAAAAAATCTGGTTTATCTGAAAAATAAACTCGCTGATGAGGCGCAGAAAGCAATCCATCTTGATGTACAACATCTAGAAATAATGATGCCTGCATTTTTTTAGTTAGTATTTGAGATACTGATGCTGATAATGAATACGTATTTCTTCCTAGCTTATCAAATTCAGTATAATTAGTAGTATATCCTGCATTTGGAATAAATCCAGTTCTAAATTCTGCTGGATATTGAGGATTCCAAGTGTCTATATAAACATTCGCTTTTAAAGATACTTCCGTATTTTTCTGATTAAATAATTTCGCTAAATGTCCGCCAAAACCAATTGAAAAATAATCGTACTCAGAAGCCACACTTAAGTTTGCTCCCCATACTGTATTTCTATCATCCGAAGAATGACTGTAATCAAAATTACCATTTACCCACACATCAGCTGCAGATGCACCAGATGACTCTACCCAAGGACTACCAGGTTCACTACCATCAAAAGGATCAACATTACTTGAAGATGCTGAAGTATACGCTGAAATACCAACCTCAGCAGTCAACACATCATCATCATTTAAAGGTACAGCGATAATAAATGTCGGCGTGATGTCAGTTAGCTCTTCTGTACCAATACCACCAGTGACTCCTGCGTGATCTCCATCTTGAGTATAATAACTCATTAAAAAATCAACTTCAGCTTTCTCTAAAACTCTTTTCTTAAAAACTGTATCCTTTTGCTTTTCTTGCGCAAAGAATAACGATGTAAAAAATAACAATACTACAATTAATTTATTCATAAGTTTTCTAATAAGATTCCATTGAATTTCATAACTTTTAAAATGATGCCACCTAGTTGCTTAATTACAACCACAACCTCCACCGGCTTTCCCTCCGTTTGCTCCAGATGCAGCTTCACGATATACTTGAAAACTTGTTTCAAATTTATTAATTTTATTGGCTGTTAATTTCATATCAGCATCGTTCACATATACTTTTTCATATTCCTTCACTGCAACACAGGAACTCAATAAAAAAGTAATAATTATTGCTAATAAGAAACTTGCTTTAAATTTATTTGACTTCATTTTCTATGTTATTAGAGTAGTGTATTTTACCATTATCAGTAACAATAATACAATCTACGGTTGCTATTTGATTTACAAAATATATTCCCTCATTAACTCCCATTACAAAAATTGATGTTGCTAAAGCATCTGCCAATTCTCCTTTTGGAGCAAAAACGGAAACACTCATAATTCCTTGTGATGGAAGACCAGTTTTAGGATTAATTATATGACTATATCGTTTATCATTAATCATGATGTATTTCTCATAATTACCTGAAGTAACTACTGCCCTGTTCTCTATAGGAAACCATGAAAACATTTTGTTTTTATTCAATGGGTTTTTTACTCCTACTAGCCAAGGTTTACCATTTGATTGTTTCCCCCAAGTTGTTAAATCTCCTGAAGCATTTATAATCCCTGCTGACACTCCACTAGCAATTAATAATTCTTTTGCTTTATCTGCAGCATAACCTTTACCTATTCCTCCAAAACCAATTTTCATTCCTTTCTTTTTAAGAAAGACTGTACTATTTTGTTTGTCAATAATGATATTTACGTATCCTACTTTTTCTACAGAAGCATTAATTTTTTCTTTAAATGGCATTTTTGTTACACTACCATCAAACCTCCAAATTTTATTCATTGAAGCAAACGAAATATCAAAAGCTCCATCGGTAGATATAGAAATTGCAATAGAGCGTTCTATTAATTCTATCAACTCACTATCTACTTTAACTGGTTGTATTCCTGCATTATTATTTATTAATGTTGTTTGTGAATTTTTATTCCAAGAAGAGATTAAATCCTCTATCCTTTTTATTTCAGCTATAGCGATATCAATGTGTGTTTCACTTTCAGTAATGTTCGCAGCTACAACGGTGATTTTAAAATCACAACCCATCAACAGTACTTCTTTACTAAACTGTTTTTGAGAAAAACTAATCAAACAAAAAACAAGCAAACTATAAGTAAGTATTATTTTTTTCAAATTATTTTATTTGTTCGTTAATACTTTTAATATATGCTTTTGCCTCAATATTTTTATATCCAAGACTTCCTAAAGATTTTCCTTCATTACTTAATACAACTACTAAAGGAAAAAAGCCATTTTTATTATACTTTTCCGCTAATTGATTATTATGCTCTTGTTGTTCTTTAGGCAATTTGTTTTTTTTACGTTGAGGGAAATCCGCTTTTAACAGCACATAGTTTTCTGAAGCGTATTGCTTAAACTCTTCAGTATCAAAAACTTTTTTTTCTAACTTCATACATGGCGTACACCAGTCAGACCCAGAAAACACCAATACAATAGGCTTATTGCTTTCTGTAGACTTTTTTTTTGCTTCATCTACATCAGTTATCCAGTTTTGTGCAATAGCTAACTGTCCGACAAATAACAATAATATAATCAGCTCTAATTTCTTCATAATATTTATTTAAAGTTTGTTCACTATTTACAACTCAATTATTAGTCCACCTTATATATTATCCTTAACAATTTAACAAAATGATAACACTATTAAAGTATTTAGCTCTTATAAATAACCATTCCATATAAAAAAATTAACTGTAAGGACTTAAAACTCATTGTAAAACATCGGTTAAATCAAAAACACAAAAAGAGACTATCTATAGTTTTAGACAGCCTCTAATTAGGTAGGTTTGGATTGAGATTATTACTGCTTCACAATTTTCTTAATTGCAAATCCATTATCAGTAATTATTTTCATAAAATATACTCCTGATTGTAAATTACTCATGTCAATATGATCTGGAGCATTTTCAACATGCTGCACTCGTTGACCTGTAATATTAACTATTTCAATGTTTTTTAAGCCACTAAGCCCTTTTATGGAGACAAAGTCTCTTGTTGGATTTGGATAAATTTCTATTCCCTTTAATTCAATATCTGGAGTTCCTAATGTTGCAAAGTTTATTGCCGAAAAAGCTTGAGCAAATCCATCATCTCCAGGTGCTGGGTCACCAGGATATAAATCTATAGTTCCGCCAGCAAGCCCTGGATAATTGATATTAAAAAAATTAGAATATCCTGAACCGTTACCGATTACTAATGGATCTGAATTTTTTAGTAAAATAATACTTCCTGATGTTGGTGGAGCTAAAGCAACCCCATTATACACTTTAAATACTGCTAAAGTTATAGGTGTACCAGCTACTGCATCAAAAAATACATTCGTTACACCAGGTGTACGGATAATTTGATACGCTTGGTCTCCTGCAGGCATACCTGCTAGTGTAATTGGTTGTATATCCCATTCTGATTTTGGAATGGGATACTCTGGTATTGGAGTAGGAAAACCTACTGCATCATTTACAAATGCAGGATTCCCAGTTTGAATAGCAGCCCCTGCTGCTCCTGTAATTCGTAAAACACAACCCATATCGGCTGAATTCCCATTTGTTTCTGTAAAATCT
>Ga0105355_10004345_pt1 | contig 12181 bp, 10 predicted proteins | sample GOMGulsemesocosm_2_FD_83508 | JGI IMG/M metagenome (GOLD analysis project Ga0105355, IMG submission 83508) | Methane-oxidizing microbial communities from mesocosms in the Gulf of Mexico - GOM9C Gulf of Mexico | ecosystem: Environmental > Aquatic > Marine > Cold seeps | place: Gulf of Mexico... | reverse complement strand
GCTACCGCGCAAGCGGATTCCCCAGTTCTTATTGCAGGGTAAAGCGGATATCAAGGTTATCGCCAACCCGGCCTGGGAACCGCAGCCAGACAAGTTTCTCTGGTCAGCACCACTTTTTACGGAAACGCAGATATTGGTCTTACCCAATAATCCGACACTATCGACGGAGGTGCGTCTCGACAATCTGCCCGGTGACCGTATAGGTACCATTCTCGGTTATAGTTACCCAATTCTAGGAGCCTATTTCCGAGAGGGGAGCCTACAACGAATAGACTCAAGGGAATTAGAACTGAGCTTTAAGATGCTGATGGCCGGTCGCCTAGACGCACTGGTCAGCTCCGAAATATTGGTTCGTCACCATCTCAAAACACAGGGGTCTTCGCTTGATTACCGACTTGTTACGGGCTTGCTACCAAGCTATGAGATTCGTTTGATGATATCTCAAAATACTCGCTTTTCGCTTGTGGACATTAACCGCGCTATCCAGCACCTTAAGGACAGTGGCAAAGTACGGGGAACCCTAAATACATATCTCTTTAGCGGGCACACTCTCATCCGCTAGTCTTTTCGGGTCAACCAAAGTATTGGTCGCAATCAGTCGTTTACTCACCATAAATTCTTGTGGGCGATTAACACAGTCTGCAGAGATCAACTTACTATTTTTGAGATAAAAGGCCACAAAACTACGCTTACTGCTGTCACCTCTAATAACAAGTTGATCATATCCTTCACTCAAACCAGCGATTTGCAATTTCAGGTCGTATTGATCCGACCAGAACCATGGAATACCTCCACTGTGCTTGTCCTTGCCGCAAACACTAGCGGCAGCCGATATTGCCTGCTCAACCGCGCTAGGAACAGATTCTAATCGCAAGCGTCGCCCGTAGTGACTATTATGCTGACTTGTTACATCACCTGCAGCAACGATACTGGGATCGCTCGTTCGAGAAAATTCGTCTATCAACAAACCGTTTTCAAGCGCTAGACCCGCCGCCTCAGCCAATTCAGTATTGGGCAATACACCAACTCCCACAATAAGTAAATCGGCACCAAATCGCCTACCATCATCAGTTAAAACGGCATTAACCCGCTCGCCCCCCTCCAAAGACGACACTGCAACCCCAGTCTCTATCAGTACACCCTCTTCACGGTGTATACGACTATAAAATTCTGACAACTCGGGTGCAGTTACCCTCGAGAGCACCCGGCTTGCCATCTCTAACACAGTGACATGCATACCCAATTGACAAAGTTGAGCCGCAGCTTCCAATCCAATATAGCCGCCCCCTACAATGACAGCTCTTCCACCTGCCACCACACTTTTCTTGATTCGCTCAACGTCGTTAACAGACCTCAAGTAATGAACACCGTCTAAGTCAGCGCCGCGAATTGAAAGCTTTCGCGCTCGTGAACCTGTGCACAACGCAAGCTTATCGTACGCCAATTCAAGACCAGTATCTAACGCGATGGTTTTATCAATACGATTGATAGATTCAACACGCACACCCAATTGCAATTCAATATCGTACTTCTCAAACGCCGCAGGCGTACGAATTAGAATTCCTTGTAAATCCCTTTCACCTGCGAGAAAGGCTTTTGACAGGGGTGGGCGATGGTATGGCAGTTGCTCTTCGTCACCAATGATCAATACGCGTCCGGTCCATCCCTCTTGTCGTAGACTCACCGCTAACTGAACTGCAGCATGGCTTGCGCCAACAACGATACAAACTCCCATCATGTCCTCTCTCTTTATCTGTTCTATACTCGAGCAATTACCACGCAGCTTGATTCGTCTAGCCTATTGGAAATTGATATTCATCAAAAGATAGGCGCAGTGCTTTCTTGTCCAGCTTTCCGGTTGCCGTATGAGGAAGGGAATCCACATACGCAACATCATCGGGGAGCCACCAACTAGAAACATACTTTGCCATCGATGCGAGTAGATCCTCCTTACTCACCTCTTCCCCTTCTACTTTCACCAATATTAGCAAAGGGCGTTCCGCCCATTTCGGATGGGCAATGCCAATAACCGCAGCCTCAGCAATAGCAGAATGACAAACCGCCGCATTTTCCAAATCAATGGAACTAATCCATTCACCCCCAGACTTAATAACATCTTTCGTGCGATCAGTAATGCGCATGAAGCCGTCGCTGTCCATGCAAGCCACATCCCCGGTAGCAAACCAGCCTTTAGAGTCATGAGCCGAACTGTCATCAACGCCAAAATATCCGCTGCAAACCCAGGGGCCCCGCACTTTCACCTCACCAATCGATTCCTGACCCCAAGGTAACTCCTGGTCTTCAGAATCCACGACTTTAAGGTCAACACCAAAAACGGGCCGCCCTTGCTTAACTTTTAGAGCGTCTATTTCGGATAGAGGACGAGTTTTCATTTCCGCACTCAAGGAATTATAGGTACCCAAGGGGCTCGTCTCAGTCATTCCCCACGCCTGTTGAACATCCACATCATACTTATTAGAGAACTCCTGAATAATTGACAAAGGGCAGCTTGAGCCACCCACAACAATTCTCTCTAAACATCCAACGCCTTCTTTCGCCTTATCAAGATAAGCCAAAAGCGCAAGCCACACTGTGGGCACCCCCGCAGAAATGGTAACGCCTTCACCGTTGATGAGACTACTGAGCGATGCACCGTCTCCCATTTTGTGCCCTGGCAATACCAGCTTTGCCCCAGCCATCATTGATGCGTAGGGAATACTCCAAGCGTTAACATGAAACATCGGTACTATAGGCATCACCACATCGTTCAACGACAAAGACATTGTATTTGGCAAAGCAATCGCATAAGCATGCAATATGGTCGAGCGGTGACTATACAAAACCCCCTTAGGGTTTCCAGTTGTACCAGAGGTATAGCAAAGTGAACTAGCAGAATCTTCAGTAAGGTCTGGCCAATTTATTTTATCGCTGTGTTCACCAATAAAAGATTCATAACTAATCACATCGGCTAACTGACACGAGGGCATATTCTCGTCATCGCTCAGCACAATAAATTTCATTCCTTTTGGCAACGTTTTCTGAAGCGATTCCATTAGGCCCACGAACGCCGGATCGACAAATAGCAACTTATCGTTAGCGTGGTTTATAATGTAGTTTATTTGATCCTCAAAAAGGCGTGGATTAATCGTATGACATACAGCTCCGATTGCCGGAACAGCGTAGTACAATTCCAAATGTCGGTAATCATTCCAAGCTAGCGTGCCGATACGGTCACCATTTGTAACGCCGGCCGATTTTAAAGCATTAGCTAATTGACGTATTCGTATGGAGGCGTCTTTATAGCGATAGCGATGAATAGCACCACCATGAACAACAGACACAATTTCCCTATCTGGAAAAACCTGTTCTGCGTAGTTCAGAATTGATGTTATCGTTAGCGGGTCGTTCATCATCAGACCGTTCATGGTGTATACCTCATTTTATGTCGATCTACATTATTTTGTTCGTAACCATTGCCACGATTAACACATTTAAATGCGCAGTTTTTCGGAATCAGCGCAGGGCAGCAATGACTTAAAAACCGCAGTGGTTCGCTGTTGCTGAGCTGCGATTGCCAACGCCACATCTTCATTAACAAACATTCCAGAATTCCACGTAGAAATTTGATCTAGACCATCAGCAACAGAGTGATCCCGTGCGTAATGAAGAGACTTTTTAACACCTCTTATCGCCAGCGGCGATTTCTCGGCGATAAGCGCTGCCAATATCCGCGAATAGTTCAGCGCCTCTTCCAGAGAATCAAAGACCCCATTTACTAGGCCTGAAGGCCTCGCCTCTTCCGCCTTAAATTTCCGACCGGTAAAGGCTAATTCGTGTGCTAGCCCCATAGGGATAAGTGTTGGTAAACGCTGCAATGACCCCAAGTCCGCGGTCATACCAACGTTGGTTTCGTGAACGGAAAAGTATGCATCAGATGTACAAAAGCGAATATTCGCTGCACAAATCAGATCTAGGGATCCGCCAACACAAGCGCCTTGAACAACCGCAATAACCGGAACCTTAATCGTTTCAAGTCGGTTGATGGCACCCTGTAATTCACCAATTTTTCCTTGCAACCACTCCCTGAATCGCCCGTCCTCCTCTGCCTTCGATTTGCTAAAAATAGATTGAAAAAAATCCAAATCCATTCCTGCACAAAAATTAGTGCCAGTGGAACTTATCAGCAATACCCGCACCGAAGGCGAGGCATCAACCAATTCCAACGCAGCAGGAAAATCCTTCCAAAACGAATCGGACAGGCGATTGTTTTTTTCCGGCTTGTTTAAGCGAATTTCCGCTAGCGGACCATCTGTCATTACTAGGTCAAACGTTTCATATTGATTCACTCCGTTTATCCTCCTATATTCAAATAATTAAAGTCACTAATGTGCACATTCTTTATAGGTCTAAAACTCGGCCGGCGCTAAAGTCAAGGTAAGCCCTTCAAGATCGCTATTGACTTCAAGTTGGCAACATAAGCGACTATTATCGTTACCGTGCATTAAGCCCTCGACAGTTTGCATTTCAAATTCACCGCCAACCCCAATTTTCTCCATCCATTCCTGGCCCAAATAAACATGGCAACTGCCACAGGAGCCCGATCCCCCGCAGGTGCCCTCAACTTCAAAATCGTTCTCACGAAGCGCCTCCATAACAGAACCGCCCTCAACAACCTGAATGGACCGACACTCATCATCTCGATCAATAATATCCATTGAAATCATTTCGTACCTCATTTTACTATGAACAATATTCAGGAGCTTGACCGTCTGCTAAGCAACAGCGCTCCATTGATCAAATCCGCGCCTAAAAACACTAACAAAATTAGGGGAGCGCCTTGATATATAGCAATGCTAAACAACATAGCTGCCACCAGCTTTACCGTACCAACAGCACGCCCCACGAGAACTGAAGGATCAAGTCTTCTGATCCAAACTGTAAAAAGACCAAAGATTCCCATTAGACAAATGACCAATTGCGTAAAGGGCTCTTCCAACATCGGTATCGATCGTGTGTCGCCAAGATATTCACCCAGTTTAAACGCGCAATCCAAAAATAATTTGGATAGCAAAGGAAGGGCTAACAAGGTAAATATAAGCAAGTCAGCTCTGGCGCCGGCCAGAACTAATTCCGCATATTGACCTGAGAGTTTTTTTTCAGCAGGGCAATCAACTAATCCAGACATAAGCTAGCTTAACCTCATCAAAATTTTGGTCATCTTTTGAAACGCATCACCGTAAGGCGGTCTAAGTGCAGCGCCAATATCGAAACGAGACTGCTCATAGACTGATCTGGCGTGAGAAAACTGCTTGAAGCCATCAAAGCCGTGATAAGCACCCATGCCGCTCATACCTACTCCACCAAATGGCAAGTCGTCCATCGTGTAATGCATGATCACGTCGTTAACTGTGACGCCGCCGGAAGACGTTTCATCCAACACCCTCTGACACTCCACGCCTTTTCTTCCAAAATAGTACAAGGCCAATGGTTTAGCATTCGTATTGATGTGTCGTATGACATCATCAATTCCGTTATAAGTGCGAACAACCAGCAAAGGACCGAAGATCTCTTCCTTTGAGGCCAACGCATTATCGGAAGGGTTTATAATTATCGTAACCGGCACTATGTTTCGAGACTGTTCCGTTCCATCAGGCCAAGGGCCAAGCTCCAACACCTCCACGCCTTCTTCCACTGCGTCTGTCACATAAGATTTAATACGTTGAGCATGACGATCATTAATGATCGAAACGTAATCGGTAAACCCCTTATCTGAGGGAAAACTTTCTGTGGCTTTCGCCTTCATCGTTTGAAGAAAATTTTTCAACTGACTTTCTGGCACGAAGACATAATCGGGTGCCAAACATATTTGCCCGGCATTGAATGTCTTACCAAATAGTATTCTATTCGCCGCTAGGTCTAGGTCCGCCCCTTCGCCCAAAATCACTGGTGACTTTCCACCTAACTCAAGCGTCAAAGGCACGAGTTTATCTGCGGCCACCTTCATAATATTTTTGGCGACAGCCTCACCACCGGTATAGACGAGATGATCGAAATCTTGGGCACTAAATGCCCTGCCGACATCGGGACCTCCCGTGACCACCGCCACCTCAGACGGATCAAAACAATCACTCATCATTTCCGATAAAATTTCCGCTGTTGCCGGAGTTAGTTCAGACGGTTTTATCATTGCGCTATTACCCGCAGCAAGAACACCCGCCAACGGAGTAAGGGTTAAATTTACCGGGAAATTCCATGGACTGATGATGCCAACAACGCCCAATGGCTGATAGTGGATATGCGCACGAGCGCCCGACACATTAAATGGAAATCCGGTCTTTCGACGCTCAGGTGCCATCCAAGATTTTAATCGCCGGCGCGCAATTTTCATCGGCTTATAACTTGTTACCACTTCCGCGAACCGACTTTGATCTTTTGACCGATAACCATAGTCAGCCATCAAAGCGTCACAAATTTCCGATTCGTAGCGAACCAATACATCAATAAGCCGGTCGATTCGATCTTCCCTTAAGGAGGCGGACACATAAGCACTATGAACAAATTGCTTTTTTTGCGTCTGAAGAATCGATGATAACCTTTCATCGATAATATCGTCCGACAGATCTTTCACTAACTCCGTCATTTCAGTCACCTTGTTGTCATATTACGAAGTTTACAGGGCACTTATCCAAACCGTAGTTTAATAAGCCCCCGCTCTGTCGCACCATTGGCTCTTTACCTGGCCGAAGTTCACTATAGGTATCAAGAAGACCATTAATCATCTTGTCACCCTCCATACGCGCTACGTTAAGCCCCATACAAAAGTGGATTCCCTTCCCAAAAGTCATGTGCTGTCGAGCGTTAGGGCGATTCAAGACAAAATCATCTGGATTTTCAAACACCGCAGGATCACGGTTAGCTGAGGAAAAAAACAAGGCTACCCAATCATCTTTTTTCACCTGGACACCACCCACCTCATAGTCCTCTGTCGCAACTCGGAATAAACGTTGTATCGGCCCATCTCGGCGGAGTGTTTCTTCCATAAACGGCCGAACTAAAGATCGGTCGGCCTTCAACTGGTTGAAAAGGCTCGGATTTTCAACGAGGTTATGAACCAAATTACCGAGGAAATAAACAGTCGTTTCAGCCCCTGCAACGACAAGCGTAATACAGAACCGAATCACCTCATCCATGGTCAATTTTTTGCCTTCGTGCTCAGCATAGAGAAACGCAGACATCAGATCATCCGGTAGGGATTTCCCCTCATCTAAGTCCTTGGCACGCTCAAGCACCTTACTTGTGTAGTATTCCGCGACTTCCCGATTACACTGATTCCGTTCCTCTAATGTGAAGTCGGAGGACACCATAAATGCGTTTCCCCAACGCCTTAGTTTCACCCAATCCTCTTCCGGAGTACCAATTAGACGAGTAATAAATCGAGCAGGCATTTCAACGGCGAAATCTTCCATAAAATCGATTTCACCGCCGCCCATTCTTTCACACATTTCGGAGACTATACTTTCAGCCCAAGGGCCGACACCCGAACCAACTCGCTTCGGCGTGAATGCTTTCTGAGCAATCACACGAAGCTCATCGTGTCTTGGGTTATCATGATTCACCAACATTAAGGTCGGAGCCTCAGACTCTTCCTGCATAACATCTCGAGAAGAAAACACGTCTGAATTCACAGCGATTTCAGAAATATCGTCGTATTTTAGGAAAACCCACGAGGGATGCGGAACGTCTTGACCCGGAACAGTTCCAGGCGGGTAGTCCAGCAAACCGAACTGTGGTTTTTGTTCTCTGAGCACAGCGTAATATGGATAGGGATTTTTTATTACTTCAGGTAAAAGGAGTTTCTCAACCGTAAAGTTCTTCATGCTGTCTGCAAAATCTGTCGCCTGGTTCATACCATTAGTCCTATCTAATCCAATTTATTTCTCTACAACTTTATGAACTCATACGATGGGCGTATGGTTATCCAAAAATGCATGCGCCACCACCGATGTGTCGGCGAAATCCCGAAAGCGGACCCACTGGCCATCCTTAATGTCTATAATATGTGCATATTCGGTGTCATAAATAATTCCTGTTGAATTAGCTTGTAGCTTCAGGTGCCCAACGACGGCCACTTGGTTTTCACTGGGAATAAATTCTTCCTGTGTAAACTCATGAATTACAACATCGTCTTGAACGTGGCCAAAGAACAACATACATTTTTCACGGCCCTTATAAATACCTGCATAAGGAATAATGCTAGGCCCATAAAATTCAATTACACACTCTTCGTGCAACAGATTTTTTAGTCCTTCCCAATTCCCCGCAAGGATTTCACTGTAGGCTTTTTTCGCAATCGCTAGTGGTGCTTCAGTCATTATATTTCCTTCCTGGTTCAGCGGTGGGACCATCCCGCCACCCTCAATTGATTATTATCTACAAGGTTAAATTATTGTGCATTTATGAAATAGTGTCAATAATTAATTAAGTCCTAAGGACACTGTAAGCAGAATAAAACTAACTCTACCCAATATTAATCAAATTAAAATCCGCTTAAACAGCTTATTAATCGCACTTAATAATGTGTTTTGATGAATAGTGGAAAATTTTATTTAGATTCCTAATGACACTGATAAGGAAAGACATTAATTCCAAAATTTAGTATTATGGCAGGCAAACGCGATACCCAAATCATCTGGGCATCGTCTACTGCTCGTATTTGAGGAAAAAAATGGATACCTACACAACAGAACAAGCACCCAAAGAATTTTTGGAATTATTTTTTCCTATTCACTACACCATTGGCATGACCGTCGAGGACACGCTCAGGAACAGCATTCTCACGAGGCAACAAACCATTATTTTGTGGTTGATTCAGTCTGAAGGCGAAAACGGTACCAGCATGCGGCGCAAAGACATTGTTAAATCACTTTCTTATTGGTTTGACCTCACAAGCTCCGCCATTTCGAAAGCACTTCGTTCACTTGCTCGCCCCCCCCTTGGATTGCTAAACATCACCGAAGACCCCAACTCTGGCCGGGAAAAAATTGTCACTCTTACCCCTAAAGGAAAGAAATTTTTACAACAAATGATGGAAAACGGCAGGTTATTGATCAAACGTATGACCGATGCGATGACTACCGAAGAAGTCAGCACCTGCATTAACTCCTTCAAGCTTGTTAGCCAAGTTTTCCATCAAGAGATTGAAGAAAAACGAGATGTATCCACCAAGAAGATAACACCACTATAGTCACGACGCTTAAAAAGAAGGGGTGGGCCAAAATAGATCGCGGCCACCCCTTTAAGTTTAGAACTTCGCTTTCAACTCCATCCCCCAGGTTCTCGGTGTTCCTAGGCTTCCGTTAAACTCAGCGCCATAAACTGCACCACTGAGAATCATGTTAGCAAAGTAAACTTCATCGTTTAGATTTTTGCCAAAGGCCGACACACTCCAACGCCCATCATCTGCCGCCAATTCGATCTTTGCATTGAGAACACCATAGTCATCCTGCGAAGCTGACTCAATATTGAATACGGTGTAGTAGATCTTGCTCTGCCAGCCATAGTTAAGCCGGAAAATAAGATCACCCACATTGTTGATCGGTACCGTGGCTTGCGCGCCTATATTGAACTTCCATTCAGGAGCACGCGGCAGAACTTTTCCGTCCAGATCTTGTAAAACACTTCCTGGGGCTTGCGTTAGCGGCGCAGGCCTAAGAGGTTCGGTGAGCTGCCCCTCGGTAAACTCAGCATCGGTATAAGTGATCGAACCATCGATCTGGAAAAATTCATTCACAACAGCCATGCCTTCTAACTCGAAACCCAAGACCTCGGCTTTACCGACATTGCGAATAATCGTTTGATTCTCGATACTATCCTGGGCCTGAAGATTGGTGTAGTCGTAATAAAACGCCGCCATATTGAGCCGGATACTACGATCTGAGAATTCCGTTTTCATCCCAGCCTCATACGACCAAATGTCTTCTGGCTCAAAAGGTTCACGCTGATTACTACCGATATTGTAACCACCGCTTTTGAATCCTTTCTGTACCGACGCGTAAACAAGCAAGTCTTCTTGTGCCTGATAGTCAATCGCAAGTTTCGGCGTGAAGGACGTAAAGGTCTTGGGACCCTCAACCGGGGCAACAACAAAACCAAAGGGATCAGCTATGACATTGTCTCGACTATCACTCACTGCGGCGGGAAACAGGGCCTCATTGGGTGCGAATCGGATAGGCTCACCTCCAGTAACAGGGTTCAAATAAACCAACTCGAACATTTGTAGTCCATCACGCTCTTCATGGCTGTAGCGACCACCAATATTTATCGACAGTTGACTATTAATTTCATAGGTAGTGTCAAGATATACCGCCCAGGCTTCGGTCTCTTGCTCGCCACTCAAATGCAAGTCACAGCATAAGGGTGTCTGAGGAATATCGACAGGAAACACCGGAATAGCACCGGCGGCCTGTAAGCCCAGCAGGCCTTGGGTCAGAATAGGTTCCCAGAAATCCCCAAATATATTGTTAGTTATAATATTTTCTTCTTCGAAATAGTATCCGCCTAAAATCCAAGAAAATGCGTGATCGCTAGAAGAGGATAGCTGAGCCTCAATGGATTTCTGCCAATGATCTTCTTCACGTAGATACGCCATGATATAAGCGTCTGAAGTGTCCAAGTCATTTTGCATACTCGGGTTGCTGTCCTTGTAGTTCGCTGTTACGTCGAGATTATATTCACCAATATCCCAGTTCAGCTTTGCGGTTATCCCACTGATCTCGGTTTTTCGCCAATAATCTATATCAGTAAAGATGTCCCGCGACGCTGGCGCGCTCTCACGGCCTTGGCTTTTATATATATCATACAAAGCGGTTTGAGAACCTTCGCGAGTACTAAACCAACCTTCAATTTCATCACCATAGCCATTACTGGCAAAATGGAAAACACTCGCCCGATCATCTGCCTTATAGTAGTCGCCGGTCAGTAACAATGTCGCATTTTCAGTCAAGTCCGTTTCTATTTTTAAGCGCACAGCGATATCGTGCCGATCATCGGCATCCTGGCCATCTTTAAGATTCGAGCCTTCTGGCCGATGCAGCGTCGCATAGCCATCACGATCTTCAAATTGAACGGCAAGACGCGCACGGACTGTATCGGAAATAGGACCGCTAATTGCGCCAGATAAATTAACGCGATTATAGTCACCATAAATTGCCCGAGTCTCGCCTTCAAATTCCTCCGTTGGACCTTTCGTGATTATTTTTAAGGCTCCGCCAGTGGCATTGCGACCGTATAGGGTGCCCTGTGGGCCCCTCAAAACTTCCATACGCTCGACGTCAAAAAATGCTGGGCCAATTGCGGCCGCACGAGAATAATATACATCGTCCACATATGTGGCTGTTGAACTATCACTGCCTCCAACAATCGCCGGAGTACCAATCCCTCTAATGAAAATTGTACTGTCACCCTGATAAGCAGCAATATGCACCGCCGGTATAAACGCGGATGCCTCCTCAATAGTATGAACTGAACGGTTCGCAAGACCAGACTCAGAGAGTGCAGACACGGTCACCCCCGTGTCCTGCAAACTCTCGCTACGCCTGGTGGCGGTCACGATAATTTCTTCTAGTGTATGAATGCCTGCATCATTAGCCTCCACGCTTACCGCAGTGGCCAACAAAGACACAGAACTCACCAACAATGTCCTAAATGACGCCGTCTCGCTAAGTTTTGATTTCCGAATATTTTTCATCACTGCTGCCGCTCCCACCTGTCGTTTTGATTGTTGTAATTTGGGACGAGTATTATATGCCTAACGGAAAAAGTCAACTGAAGACACTATTGATAATAAAGTGTAATTAGACTCAACTTTGGTAATGCCAGAATATTCCCCGCAATAGAATAACCACATCAATAATATTAAAACATTCACTTAACCTATTGATTTAATACTAAAATTAATTAAATCACAGGAAAAAATAGTCTCACCAACTACCAATATACAGCCGCATCCGCAGAGATACCTAGCTACATCTTCGTCCAAAATAATAAGTCTTTTGGTTAATAGTGTTAAATTGACATCTTCGATTTCAGTTGGAATACCGCTAAACCCGTTGAGCTTAAACCGCACCTTTACACACAATCAGTTTCGGCCAGCCCCCTAAACCAGATATCCAGAAAGAGGCTT
>Ga0105355_10004337_pt1 | contig 12199 bp, 14 predicted proteins | sample GOMGulsemesocosm_2_FD_83508 | JGI IMG/M metagenome (GOLD analysis project Ga0105355, IMG submission 83508) | Methane-oxidizing microbial communities from mesocosms in the Gulf of Mexico - GOM9C Gulf of Mexico | ecosystem: Environmental > Aquatic > Marine > Cold seeps | place: Gulf of Mexico... | reverse complement strand
TCCATCTGCAGCACGTTTAGTTAAGCCTAGTTTAAGTGTTAAACCTGGTTTTGTTTGCATTGGATCATTGTCTGCGCCAATTGCTAATACGTTGCGGTTGGCATTAATATCATCTAAATAGTCTGGGATGCCATCACCATCAGTATCGTCGAAACCCTCATCACTATCAGAGATTCCATCACCATCAGTATCATCACCATTTAATGGTGGAGTATCTCCTGTTAACACTATCTCTATATCAGCACTGGCTTGAAATAGTTCTTCTGTACCTACTTCAGTTACGATAACATGCGCAGTTACAATATTAGCGGTTGCGTCACTAGGTGAAAACTGTAGCGTACCGTTATGAACAGCATAATCAGCCCTTTCAATACCGGCAACAGTCCATTCAAATGTAATATCATCATTATTTATATCAGTGACATTTGCCTCTATAGTCACATTACTAGTACTATCTTTCTCAAATACTGTACCTGTTAGACTTGTAGTCCCACAGCCGATCCGAGCAGATTTTGACTGCGAAGCAGATTTCGATTGAGGGACAATAGCGCAAATATCACCTGAAGCAAGATTTGCTGTTAGTTCAACACTTGGCGCAACATTTTGATCAGTAAAGGTGATGACAAGTTGATCATTAGCATCTACAGGTTTGTTAGCATTATTATAAGAATTGTGATCTTCATCATATTGAGTGAAAGTAACGATAAGGGTGTCACTGCTATCTAATTCAGTCTCTGTTGTAATATCAAACGATAACATGCCACCTAGCGTGTTTGGTGCAGGCATTTGAAATATAGTATCATCAGGTGCAGGGCTGAATCCTTTATCAATAACGCTGCCAGAAAACTCAAGAACAACTAGCGTAGGTTGGTATGATTCACCAGTGAAAAAGAATGGAATTTCAACGATATTACCAATTAACGCTACCTGATCATCTCCAAAACTAACTAGTGGATTAATGCCAACACCTATAGTCTCTTCGCTTGTGTTACCACTATCATCTGTAGCGACCAAAGTAATTTCGTTGTATCCTGATGTTAATCTGTATTCTTGTAGTAAAGTGAATTCAACATCCTCATCTACATTGTCAAAAACTTCTATTATATCACTAAACATATCAAGAGTTATTGTTGTATAAACTCCATGAGCATGTATTAATAACTCAGAGCCGTACTGAAAATATGGTGGAGTCGTATCGACAACAGTTATTGTTTGCGTTTCAGTATGTGCTACTGTGTCATTAGCATTTTCTTTAAGTGTCCAAGTTATTGTATGAACCCCCAAAGCTAGCAAGGCATGATTTCCTCCTACATCATTTGACCAAGCAAATTCTTCGCCATTTGTACCTTGAGGAAACTCAGGATCTTCCAAGTACACATCAGTCAATTGCCCTGTGGCTTCGCACACTGGATCTGATGAAGAACATGAATACTCCGCAAAAGCATGAGAAGGCATAACAGCCCCCCCAGATATTGTTATTATGGCTGCCACTACTCCATTTTTTAAAAACTTGTTTATTGTCACACTATTTCTCCGTAAATTATGAGTTTTATTTAATTTTTTAGGATGTTAGCACACGTTTTAACCATTGTATTGGAATAATTTATCTAGCTACTTCATTAGCAGTATTACCATGTACCTGATCAGACTTTAGGTGAAAGAATGAAAAGAAAAACAATATTTATTTCACCGCAGAAACCAGGCTTGAGTATGCTCAATTAGTCGCTGATAAAGACAATTCAGAAATTAGGGGGTCTTAGGATGTTCATCAATAGTGGGTAAGTGATAAACCTAGCTTTTTATACTTACCAGCGAGCGAAGCTTACCGAACAATCTGAAAGTATTAAGGCTTTATTAATAATAACCTTCGATAAATCTTGCGGCATCAACAAATATAGTGATAATCGGGCAAGGATTTATTATTGAGTTTATAAAGTGCAATTATTAGAAATAGAGTGTTTAGGCAAAACACTACGATTAGAAGGTTCAATGGCTGGCTGGCAACAACTATTTTGGGATGAACAATGTGTCTCGCAAATTGATGCCAGTACTGGCAGTGATAACTTTTCACATCAATTCCCCTTACAAAGTGAGCAAGGTGAGTTGCGAGTTGAACTTAATGGTTCATTGAATTGGCAGCCCTTTGAATTGCAATTTCAACTTTTAATCAATGATGAACTGCTGCATGAAAATACCTTAAATGAAAAAAATATAGAGCAACGTGAAGTCAGCCAAGATAAAAAGCAACCATTTAAATTTAGTTTAATTGGTATGGCAGGCCTTGGTTTGAAGTTATTGAAAAGTGCTAAGGTTATTAAAGTTTTGTTTGCTGCGGGCAGCTTGGCGGCTTATAGCTGGTTATTCTCTATTGAGTTTGCAATTGCGTTGATACTTTGTCTTGTCTTTCATGAATATGGTCATATAAAGGCCATGAAGTATTTTGGATTAAAAACTAAAGGTATATACCTCATTCCCTTTGTGGGCGGATTAGCGCTGAGCGATGACAAAATTAATACGCGCTGGCAAGATATTGTTATTTCAATAATGGGGCCATTCTTCGGTTTGATATTGTCTATTGCCTGTTTGGTTGGCTATTGGATTACTGATATAGAAATACTCGCAGGCTTAGCGGTATTTAATGCGCTGCTCAATTTATTTAATATGTTACCGGTACTGCCTTTAGATGGCGGGCACGTGCTTAAAAGCATCGCTTTTTCAATTAACTCTCGTGTTGGTTTAGCCGCTTGTGTATTGGGAGCAGCGTTAGGTGTTTATATTAGTTATCACTTTGGTTTAGCGCTGTTAGGTTTTTTACTTGCCATTGGTAGTATTGAAATATTCTTTGAATATAAACGTAGACACCTAAGTGAGCTATTACCACTTAACCGTTATGCCCAAATTGTATCTGCCTTGTGGTACATAATTACCTTAGGTGGCTTAAGCGCCATTATTTGGTTTGTTGGTCAAACGGGAAATGGTGCCTTGTCATTACCACTTAAAATACTGGGTAGTTAATCTAGTTAGCATTTTGTACCAGCATGTGTTCTTTTTTGTATTTTAAACGTTAGCTTTATTTCACTGAAAGAAGACAAAAAAAGATTCCTGCATTAACCTAGTAAATCATTATTTCGTTATTAAATAGCTGCCAATGTGCAGCCGTTTTATGTTTGAAATATTTCCCCGTTTAGTAATATGGGTATGGTTCTTTATGCTCCTTAGCATTTGTTGAATATAAGGAGCTTGAGAGTAGGGAGGTTTTTAAAAAAATTTTAAGGCTAATAAAATACGCATAGTTGATCTAACGAATTGAAAAGTTTGAGGTCTTCTTGGGTCGTGCACGGACATTATAAGCTCAGCACTAAAACTTATTATACAAGCCCCATTTGTTGTACTATATTTCAATAACATTGCTTTAATAATTATGAGGGTACTGCCTTATATTACAATTACAAATTGGTATAGCATTAATTTTTATTATTGTTTATATACTCTTTAAAAATTATTCACGGAAAGTTAGCAGCAAAACTAATCACAGTCGAATAATAAAAATCCCTCTTTCTATAGATAACCTTCCAATAGCTTTTTTAGAATTTGATAAGTCATTAAATATTAAAATTGGCAATGCTATGACAGAAGAACTCTTTGGTTATACTTGTTTAGAATTAAGAAGTAAAACCTTAGGAGACTTGATCTTATTATCAGAAAAATATTCAAACTTTAATGCCTTTTGGGGACGTATGGTCAATTATGATGATAAGAAGATGAACATTTTTACTTTTAAAACTAAACAAGAGAAAAATATTAAATGTAAATGTTATTTTAGCCCTGTAATTGATGAAAATGGGGACGTTTCTTCAATAATTTGTTTATTAAGTGATGTTACTGAAAAAGTTAATAACTATAAAGATCTTAAAAATCAGGCAGACTATGATCCTTTAACAAACTTACCGTCTAGGAGGTTAACAAGCGATAGGATTCAACAAGCTATTTATTCAGCAGAAAGACATAATAAATCAATGTGTGTGATGTTTTTAGATCTTGATGGTTTCAAGCAAGTAAATGACTCTTTTGGCCACAGTGTAGGTGACAATATATTAAAAGAGGTTGCTAAAAGGCTTATACTCGTTCTAAGAAAAAACGATACAATCATTCGTTTAGGTGGGGATGAGTTTTTAGTAATTAATAATGATGTTCGTGAACCCTCTGTTACTATCCCGCATATTGCGAGTAAAATTATTTCGTCTATTTCAGCCCCCTATATTTATGAGGAAGACCTAATAAATATTAATGTGAGTATAGGGGTTTCGGTATTTTCAAATAATAAAATCCCACAGCAATATATCAATGAAGCTGATGAGGCTATGTACAAAGCAAAAAGTATTGGTAAAGGCCACTATACAGTTTATCAAGAGGCTACAGCAGCATCTAATGGTGCAAAGGACTAAAGATTTACCATTGCTAATGATCGCAGTTTGGCGGCAATAGCTGCAACTCTTGCGAGCGTTAATGTTAAGAAGAGTTTATATCAAATTAACCTGAAGGGTATCTTTTTGGTGTTTAAATGAAAGCCTCTTCACCCCATCGATTATAAAGGGTAATATTTGAGGTTGGGCGTTCGGGTTTGTGTGTTGGTTGATCGATAGTTAAGTGATTTTGTGTTTTGTTCGCGGTAGGTCAATAAAAGCGGGGTATCACAAATTTTAGTTATAAAAAAACCGCAATTAAGCGGTTTTTTTTCATAAATAGTGGACTATTTATGGCCAAATCTAAAAGTTACTAGGTATAACTAATGGATTAAAAAGGTCTTTTTTTGGTGGAGCGGGGGGGAATCGACCCTATTTAATGATTGGTAAAAACAATGATTTACAATATTATTAATAGTTTAGCGTTAGGTTGTGTTAGTGTTTATTATGGTTTGTTAGTTCTATTGGGTATTGAATGGGTACTAAAAGGTTGAGCTTTATTACATCTTTAAAGTGGGTTTGCTGAAATGCGCTTACTTCATTGTGTCGTTAATACTGGCATGACCTAACACTTGTTGTAGTACTAATGTGTTACCGCCATTCATCATAAAGTGACTTGCAAAAGTTTGTCTTTAAAGTGACTACATTGCCCTTTAGGGAGTCGAACCGCCGTCCGTTTTAATGCTTTTCTAAATGCACCTATACAACTACTAAATAATGTTCCCTTGGTGCGCAAAGAAGAAGTAAGGTTTTGAAGTTTTGAGTGTTTGTCGAAGTCAACTGAAAATCGGTTAGTTGACCTAAGCAAGTCGACAGCTAAATTCAAAATCATTAACAAAGCGGACGTTCCCAAAATCGGTTTTGAGACTAATTTCATAATCAAAAAAGGAATATACAGTTATAAAACGAGAACAATAGCTATAACTGCTGCAAGCTTATTATAGTCTGCCAATGGAATTCAATTTTTGGACGTTAACTATTGCCACTTAGAACATTAAAAATTTCTATGAAATCGTACATTTGGAATAGATTTTGTATCAATATTCTTGTTAAGGTTACGCAAAACACCGTAAAACTATAGTAAAAATTCCTTACGTTGTTAATTCCCATTAATCAATTATTCCCAGTTTCCAGTGACAAGATCCTCAACGGTATTACGAGCATTAACAGCTATTTCTTCTACTTCAACGGTCACAGTTACAGGATTACGACTAGATTTAGCCGTAATTCATAACACACTCATTAATGAGAGAAATAATGTTAAGGAACGAAAGGCAGCTAACAGTATTTTGTCTTATTAAACAACTTGTACAGCATAGACTTCATATCTATTTCGACCATTTTCCTTGGCTTGATAAAGTGCATTGTCTGCGTGTGCTAACAAATGACTAGAGCCAAATTTGGTGGAAGAAATACCAATACTCACTGTTAGTAACTTGACTCCTTTTGAAAAGGAATGCTCTATTCCAGCAGAAAGAACATTTTTAAGGATTTTATTTGCCACTAAGGTCGCCTTCTTTAAAGGTGTATGAGGCAATATAACAGCAAACTCCTCTCCTCCATATCTAGCCACAAAATCTGTGTTTCGTGATAACGAACATTCTATAATTTTGGCTACTTTTTCTAGTGCTAGGTCACCATTTTCATGTCCGTAACCGTCATTGTATTGCTTGAAATAATCGATATCTAACATGAGAAAACAAAGAGGAGACCCTGTTCTATTTGATGAATTGACTTCATGTATTAAGCGTTCTTCAAAAGATCTTCGGTTAGCTATATTAGTTAGGGCATCAGTATAGCTGAGTTCTTTTAGCTTTTGATTTGCCTTATTAAGCTTAATTTCCATTTCCTTTTTTTCTGTAATATCTACACTTGCCCCAACAACCCGAATAACATTTCCTTTGTTATCAAGAATCACATCCTCAGATGAGTGTATGTGCCTAACACGTCCGTCAGTTCTACAAATCCTAAACTCAACTTTATCTATTGCCTTATTACTTATAGCGCGCTCAAGGGAGGCTTCAGCTAAAGGAAGATCCTCAGGGAATACCGCTTTAGCCCAAACCTCATAAGGCATAGGGATCTGCCTTTCAATTCCATAAATTTTAAACATACAATCATCCCAGGTGGTTTCATTTGTCTTTAAATCCCAATCCCAAACCCCTATCTCTCCTGATTGCAATGCTAAGGATAACCTAGTATTTAAAGATTTTAGCTCCAATTCTTCCGTTGTTAGGTTATTTTGTTCTTTCATAAATCACTCTGTTTGTCTTCTGGTTTATTCTGTTAATATATTGCTGGAACTTGCTGAGTTACTTTGGGGTTGTGTAATTATAGAAATACTTTCTTCGACTTGTTGCTTACAAAATTTATTTCTTATTGAACATCACAGATAATTAGACTCTCTTCTCATAATGTTACGCTTATTAACCATTATTTTGATATTTAAATTGGAGTCATTAATAATGAGTAATATTACTACAGTTAGTGTCTATTTGGTAAAGTATGTGTGTTCTAAAAATAGGGTACTTTCAAATGATGAAATGACTCCTTTAGAACTTACACTTTGAGCACAACAGGTTATGTATTAGAAAATGGGCAAAATAATTGAAGCTAATATCCCCTTCGCGCACTGAGAAGTCATGTCCATGCTACTTGTGGATGCTGGCAATGGTGGCTTAGTTCGCACTCAGGCTTAACGAGTTATTGGCAAAAATCATCATCAATATACATCTGTTCTCATCTATACCGAACGTCCGCTATCAGGAAGCTGCTAATGCAATAAGGTTGTTAAGCCATGTCCGCTGTAGATCAAAATATACCAAGAATTTTAGTAAAAATTATAAAATGCTAACTTCCGCAGTGTGGTAATTACTGACCTACTATGACTAAAGGATTGAGCTTTATTACATCTTCAAAGTGGGTTTTACTGAAATGTGCATATTTCATTGTGTCGTTAATACTTGCATGACCTAACACTTGTTGGAGAACTAAGATGTTACCGCCATTCATCATAAAGTGACTTGCAAAAGTATGTCTTAAAACGTGACTACATTGCCCTTTGGGGAGTTGAACCGCCGTCCGTTCTAATGCTTTTCTAAATGCACCTATACAACTACTAAATAATCGCCCTTTCTTTTTTGGGATCTCTTTAGCTAATTCTTCACTAATTGGTACAGTTCTATTTTTCCCACCTTTGGTATTTGTATAGGTGATTTGATTGTGTGCTATTTGTCTACTTTCTAAATTTTCAGCTTCGCCCCATCTTGCTCCAGTTGATAAAGCTATTTTTGCGACAAAGTATGCATCTTCATTTCTAGAGTTTTTTAACTCTTCTAATAAGGTAAGTATTTCGTCGGGAGATAAAAAACCCATTTCTGGTTGTTTATACTTTAAAGCTCGAATACGTTTTATAGGATTATCATTAATTTCATCTAGCCGTATTAACTCGTTGAATAATGCATTTAGGTAGGATTGTTCATTATTAATTGTTTTAACAGATACGTTCTCTAATCTTGCAGCTCGATATTCTGACCAATCAGCAGCAGTGATTTTTCTAACGATGGGATTACCCATCTTTTCACACATGGCTTTCATTTTAGCCAAGCGCTTTGTTATATCATTCAAGCTTTTCCCATGTAACCTATGCCAAAGTTCAATTAATTCTAATAAGCGCCTGTTATCTTCGGGTGCAATTTCCCATTCCTTTAAGTCGTGGTGAGTTGCAATTTTATGATTTAGGTATCGTCTTGCTTCACCTAATGATTGAAAGGATTTTTTAAAACGAGTTCCTGCATGACCATTTGGCCTAAAATCAATTTGATAAGGCTTACTTTCAGAATCTGTTTTCCAAATTCCGTCTTGTACCTTTTTAATTTTTTTCATTGTTACTTGTTTTTCCACGCGGCATCGAATTCTTTTGCTTTATCATTTCGATAATCTACACACTTTGAAAATTTTGAAATACTTTCAGGCTTAAAACATTCTTTTGGCGTTTTATAATATTGTATCCATGCATCTTGTTTTTCACCTTTGAATTTAGATTTCATTTTTACAGGACTATTTGAAAATGAGTTTCTTGCATATTGGTTAGAATAGTATTTTTTATATGTTTTAGTTTGCTTTTTATAAGTTGTTATTGTTTTGTAGCTTTTTGACTTTTTCTTTCTACCTTTTCGACAATTTTGATATTTATTATGTTTTTGATGTTCTTTTTTTCTTAAATATTCGCTGCTTTTATGTCTTAGCTGAGATTGAACAGTTTTAAGTGCGTTCCATTCAAGTTCGCATTTTGATTTCGCATACACTTGATTTGAAACCACTAATAGAGAAATTATCCATAATATCTTTAGCATTATATATATCCTTATTGCTATTTTTTTTGAGACTTCAAATCTAGGGAATGAAATGAATCAAAGTTTACTTATCCGTTATTTCGAATTAAAAAGGTTACCACCAGATTTACGTTATTTTGCATTGAAACAATGGGAAAAAGAAGCAAAAGCTAGAGTAAAACAACAACAAAATACAGTTATTGGGCTTTGTCTAGTTGCTGGTTCTCGTCGTTAATATTACATACTTCTTTAATTTCAGACGTTATTATTTCCGTTACATGTGAAATTTTAACGTCTTTATTTAATGTGATCATGTTCGTTTGAATTGCGGCAAAAACACCTTCAGTAACTGATAATTTTAATTTGTTTATATCTGTTTTTTCTAATTCTTCTTCAATTCCATAAATTAAATAATCCATAGAAACATTGAATTCTTCGCATGCTTTTGTACATGCTTCAAATGGGATTGAACCTCTATTTTTTACAGATGAACCCCAATTTTTTTTAAAACCAAGCTTTATTGATAGTTCGTTTAACTTTTTTGTTTCATATAGATTCAATAATCTTTCAAAAATATCATTAGAATTCAATGTCATATAAAATAAACCTCAAAACGCGATGAAAAGTGCTTGAAATCCACATATCGCGAGTTTAATATTCACATCAGGGTTTAACGCCGCATAACGCGATGATTGATGAGTTTAAAAATGTTAACTAACCATATTACACTTACTAACAACCAATTTGAATCACTTAAAAGTGACATGTTAGCTTCAAACCTCCCTTTTCTGAGTGTAGAAGTATATGCACGTATTACAAACGACACCGTTGGCAATGTACGCCAACAAATACATCAAGGTCGTTTACCTATCCGTAAAAAACAAAAAGCACGTGAAAAAACATTTATTAATATGACTGCCATTCGTGCAGAAGCTCAAGCGGCGATTTAATAATGACTAAAGACATTTATTTTCAAAAAGAAGCATGGGGCGATGTGGCTATACAGCACAATGGCCAAGTGCATCATTTTTCGAATTTAATTTCTTTAATCTCATTCCTTCAACCTATCTATGGTCATGACTTTGAACTAATCGAAGTAACCGACGATAACTTTCAAGACCTTTATGATTTAGGGGTTTTTGATGACCAATAACCCTAAAACCATTCAAAGCATACCTTGTAAGGTTGACGCACTTTCCCTGACTTGGTCACCCACTGAGTTACTACGCATTAAGCACTTAGCAAAAATAGGCGCGTGTCTTAAGAGTTCTAGTGTTACTACTGCTAAAGATAACGCCTTAACTCGTCGACTAAATAATCTAAAAGCAACTAGAGATAAGAAGCTATTGATTGCTGATGCCTTTAGATACAAAACACAAGATAAAATCATTGATGCTTACAACGATAGCTGTAACCAAATAACACGTGAATATAACTTAAGAAAACATAAAGACTTAAGCTCTGAATCAATACGCTTAGCTGATAACGAAGTTGCAGCTCGTTACGAATTACGCGACATGTTAAAAGGCGATTTAGAAGTAGATACAGCCGTTAAATATGATGATCGGTTAACAAACCTTTTAGACAATATTGGTGTTGATTTGGTTGATACCCTTTGCTGCGGTGAAGCTGAACGTTTCGTGTGCCGGTTAAATAATGTCTTCACATCTGAAACCTACATGTGGACTGTTAGACCTAATCCATCAGGTCGTTTTAACTATCAATACTCAGCCACGCTTTACGCTGACGGTGTTAATGCGGGAATAATCGCATGGGGTGGTAAAAACCTTGGCTGCTATGTTTCCTTTATGGGCTTGGGTTGTGATGCCTTAGATATGGCTCGTCTATACCAAGAAATCAAAAACATTCCTGAAATTAAAATCACTCGAATTGATTTAGCACATGATGATTACGCAGGTACTCGCTCAATTAACGTGGCTAGAAAACTCGCTAAAAAGGGCGGTTTTAACTCTGGCGGTCGTCCTGCTTCGTATATGTATATTGAATCGGGTCACTTAAACCAAAAAATACGCAAAGACTTAAAAAAAGAATTTCGTTTTATTCCAGACAAAGGGCGCTCTTTATACGTTGGCTCTCGTGAGTCAGGCAAGCTTTTACGGGTGTATGAAAAAGGCATTCAAATGGGTAACCCTAAAGATAAATGGGTTCGTTGGGAACTGGAACTACATTCGAGCCAACGCATTATTCCACTCGATACAATGATTAAGCCTAGTGAATTTTTAGCGGGTGCTTACCCTGCATTGTCTTTCTTAAATGAAGAGCAAAGCGTAATAAAAACCATTGTTAAAAAGACAAAAATGACGGTTGAAAAAATCATTGAAAACCAAGTTATTTCAACTCGCAAAGCTATCAACATGATGCGCCTTATTTGCGATATGTCAGACAGTCAAATAATAGATAAATTTTTAAAAGGTCTTGCTGATCCATTTAGCAGGGCGTCACTTCCTCAACGGCTCAACATAACGACCACCGAAGAAGAATACTTAAAACAGCTTTCAACAACCTAAACGAAAAAAGGGAAAAATCTCATGGCTAAACTACAAAATGTAATTGTTATCGGCTCTAAATTTGGCAACGGCACAAGCACTAAATCAGGCTCTCCAAAGCCTTACCAATTTGCCAACGTAACGTATTTAAAAAACGCTGAATCATTTGCCAATGAACAGCACAACATTCAAATGGCAGGTTTTGAGCCTCAAGAATTAGCAGTTCTATATGATGCGGCCTTATTCGAACGCTTCAAAACACAATGTCCATTTGGTCAGCCTGTGCATTTATTGCTAGATGCTGACCCACAAAACCCATCACGTAATATCGTGACTGATTTCGAACTCGTTAAATAATTAAGGCTAAGGGCATGGACGCTATTATTCTATTTGATTACAAAACCTATGAATTTACATGTGATAGCTGTGAATGGATAGGTACTGAACTTGAGCTAGATGTTGTTTCAAAAATAGATCTGAATTTAGTTTGTTGTCCTCTTTGTCAGAGTGATGACGTCAGGGTTTTTAATGAAAACAACGAACAAGCTAAGGCTTTATAAATGAAATGGTTAACTATCTTTTTACTGCTTTTATCATTCAATTCAAACGCATCTTATTGTTTGTATGAATTATCAAATGGCAATTTAAGGATAGACAGTACATCAGTTGAATCTTGCCCTAGTGGCTTGGTTCTTCTGTCTAAGTCTGAATATGACGCAATAAACCAAATTGGAATTATTGCCACATTGAAAGACTTATTTGAATTCTCCGTAGAGGACTTCGCATACTTTAATGCCATTTGTTTAATTGGCTTTATAACGGGTCACTCTATCGGAAGAGTAAGCCGAATTCTCGGCAAAACGTAATGCTCATTTTGAGCGAATTTTTAAAAGGT
>Ga0105355_10004332_pt1 | contig 12215 bp, 12 predicted proteins | sample GOMGulsemesocosm_2_FD_83508 | JGI IMG/M metagenome (GOLD analysis project Ga0105355, IMG submission 83508) | Methane-oxidizing microbial communities from mesocosms in the Gulf of Mexico - GOM9C Gulf of Mexico | ecosystem: Environmental > Aquatic > Marine > Cold seeps | place: Gulf of Mexico... | reverse complement strand
GAGCTATGACTTCGATTAGCTACACTAATCAATTTAGGTAAACGTTGACTCATAAAATGACGATTCTTGAGCTGCGTTAAACCATCGGTCTCACTTAAATTAGCGAGTTTTGTGTTGGCTTCATCAAGCTTCATATTGATACGATGTAACTTCTTGTTCCAATAGATAATAACTAACATAACAAACAGCACAAACAGTACAGCCGATAATTCGTTGTTCGCCTCCAATGGCATCCAATATGTGGCAACAAACTGACTAGTGATAACACCAGACAAAAAGAAAAATAGCGCTATTATTATTTTTTTCAATGCAACATCCCTATCCATAATCATTCTAAAACATATGTCCAAGTTATACGCCTTCGATCAGTGTAGTCGACATTAATCTCGATTTCATAAAATTATGTCACATTCAAAAAACAACAATAAGGCACTAATATATTTATATTTCATATACAAAATAATCCAAACAACTAAACAGCTTAAAATTTAACCAGACCTATTTATTTACCTAATGCGTTAATATTTAACACGAATATTCACAACCAAAAGGTAATACAATGAAAAATAGTAGCAAGGCAACTCAGGCCTTTGATCAATGGATTAGAGGTCCTTTTGTCGAAATAAATACCGAATTAGAAGCGTTATACTGGCAACAAGAAGACAGAGATAATGTGACAGGGATTGGGGATTCATTAAAACAACAACTCGAATCACAAGGTCGAGAATTAATTAAAGTACTATTGGCAGAAAGCAATACGAGCCAACGCTTTGACTCTGCTTTTAATTTACTGGGTAGTGTCGGTTTATATATGGCCGCTTGTCGTCGCCATGAACTGACAGAACCCTCTCGAGAAACCCGCTCACCGCTTATCGAAGCGTCTGCACTCGCGATGCATATTGGTCCCACAATTGGCATGGCACCACGATTTTCAACCGCCCATCTCACCACGCATAATATTGCCGAGAATGGACACTATAAACGCTTTACGACCCTACATGATGAAAGCTTGTTTGTTGATTACAATACTCGCAGTATCTTGGCATTTAAACGCGCCGCAGAAGCGCTTTCTAAAATCCATGTGATGGGGGTATCTCATCCACTTTGTTACGACTTATTACTCGCAGCTAAACAGGGGCTTAATGAGGTCATTGCCTCGAATTCGATATTATTCAGTGAACTCGATACCGACCGGTTTTTCCATTGTGTTCGTCCTTATTACAAACCTTATCGTGTTGGTACCCAAATTTATCGCGGGGCTAATGCAGGTGATTTTGCCGGGATCAATATTGTCGATATGTTGTTAGGGTTATGCCGCGCCAATGAACCGTTTTACTCACAAATGTTGGTCGATAAGTTCACTTATATGATGCCAGAAGACCAACAGCTATTACGGGATTGTATGCAACAAACAAGCTTGATGGATGACTTCCTTGGGCAACACCAATATAACAACCAAGCTTGGTATCAACGTAATTTAGCCTTGTTTTTAGAGGTCTGTAAACTGCATGGTGCCACCGCGAACCAGCATCACGACCAACTCGTCAATAAATACATAGCGCAACCTTCCCGTCATGTGCAATCACAACATATGGACAAGTTAACGGCCAGTGGCCCTCCGTTACATATATTGCTGCGCTCACTCGAAAAGCTACGAGATCTACGTGCAGCGAATCCTCGCGATGATATCTCCACCCGTCATCACGATATTTTAACGCTACATGCATCTCTCAATTAAGCCATTACAATACTGAACTAAGGAATAGTTATGTATAAAAAAGATTTTTTACTTAACGACAATATTTATTTACTTAACCACTCTGTGGGTCGCCCACTTCAAAGTACCGAGCAACAATTAAAAACTTACTTTTTTGATCATTGGCAGCACAGCAGTAGCGAGCCTTGGCCACAATGGATCGCCGCCATTGACCGTTATAGGATTGCTCTGGGAAGGTTATTTAATGATGAGGCGAGTAACTTCTGTCCACAAGTGAACCTATCCAGTGCATTAACGAAGTTAGTCATGTCGGTCGCAAGATTACAGCAACCACATACTAAGATATTAATGAGTGAAACTGACTTTCCCAGTATGGGGTTTGTCATGCAGCGCGCCTTGGCCACGTCAGCCAGTATTATCTATATTCCTAGTGAGCTTGATATTACCGATCCTGATGTATGGCGAGAATATCTTGATGATAAGATTGATCTGGTCTTTATCAGTCACGCATACTCAAATACCGGTCAACAAGCGCCACTTAAAGACATACTCGCTATTGCACGTGAACAGCAAGTACTATCTATTGTCGATGTAGCACAGTCAGCCGGAATTATACCGTTAGATCTCAGCACAACCAGACCAGACTTTATGATTGGCTCTTGTGTAAAGTGGTTATGCGGTGGGCCAGGCAGTAGTTATCTATGGATCAATCCCACGCAAATAGCGTCTTGTCATCCACAAGATGTCGGCTGGTTCTCTCATCAACAGCCATTCGAGTTTGATATTCATGATTTTCGTGAACACGACAGCGCATTAAAGTTTTGGGGAGGAACGCCATCGATTATGCCTTATGTCATTTCGGCTAATAGTATTGAATACTTTACTCAGCTAGGCACAGAAAAACTACGCCAACATAATCAAACCTTATTAGATATGTTAGCGAATGCATTCCCGGCTGAGTTAGTCTCGCCTGCGCAAGAAAAACGACGCAATGGCACCGCTATTTTACACTTTGGGTCACAACAAGATACGGTACTCGCTGCGCTAGTCGCACATAATATCAGTGTCGATAATCGCGTGCATGGCATGCGTATATCACCACATATCTATAATGACCAAACCGAGATAAGACAACTTATCGACGTGATAAACAGCGTTTATGTAAGTTAATTAATTAACAATAAGCACAAAGCCTCCGTCAATCAAAGACGCGAGGCTTTATTTATAGCACTCTACTTATATCACTCTGAATATATGTCCGTCTTACACAACAAACTGCGCGGCAATACGTAAGTAATGCGTTAAATCAGGGTGTTCCAATTCGATATGTTTACCAAGGTCATCAAATAAACGAACTTGTAAGGCATCTTTATAAAACGGTTCTTGTTCGAAGTCAGCAATCTCTTGCGCATCCATCGGGCCACCTTGTACGGCAAGTGTATCTTGTGATGCTTGACTCAGTTGACCATGATATTTCGGTTTTACAGCGCACATATAGCGCTTTGCTTGCACATGCAGTGCAATACCATCAATGATTTGTTTCGGAAAATACGGCGCTAAAAACTTGGCCCCTACATCTTCATGGTAACCATCAATGCCGTTCTCGGTAATATCTTCTGGTAGTTCTAAGATCAAGTGGCCAAAATCATGCAATAACGCGGCGGTAATGATCGCGTCACTGCTATTTTTTTGCTCGGCATAATAGGCCGATTGCAACATGTGTTCACCCATTGAAATATGTTCGCCATAAGCAACATGACCATTATCTTCAAATTGCTGTTTAATAAACGCCATAATATCCATCATTATATCTCCACGTTGCCTTGTAACTTAGTCTCTAACTTAATCTCTAACTTAGTCTCCAGTACGGCTAAGGTACTTTTTAAAGAATCAATATCGGCATAACAACCTTGTAGATGTCGAGCGCCTTCTGCTGCAACTTCTCGACCATGTAAAATACGCTCATTATTAAAGATCATCAGTTCACCCGGTTGCAAGGTACACAAGAACTTACACTCTTCACTGTGTAAGATCCGGCTGAAGTTTTGGTACGCTTCATAAAATTCAATCATCTCTGCAAACGGTAATTTAATCGCTTGGATAGCGCGGTTGTTTAAGCGGATACGCTCTAGCTCACCACGATTGTTTAGCTCAATAATATAACCGGTATGCTCAAGATGCGTCTCAGTATTCTTAAAACGGTAAGTCACTGGCGTCGAGGTTAATAACTGGTACTGCTGTGGAAAACGTTGCTGTAATAATTGCGCGGCATAAAAACCATCGGTTAACGCGGTTATCCCACCTTGATCTGCACTGATTAAACAATGTAATAATTGTAATGTCGGTACTGGATGACGATAGGCATTGTCGGTATGTAAACTTAATGGCTTTGGTGTATAGGCTAAATTCACCGGGTTCTCTTCAGATATCACCTCGAAGTGACTGCCATAATTGGTATCACGCACAAAACCAAACTGCGCCACAACATCAAATAACTGTTTATCTACATTTGGCACATCTTGTAAAAATGCGACACCAAATTGATTCACAGCACGTAACCAGTCACGTTTAATCGTATGACTACTCAGCACTGCTGGATAACTAAAGGTTATTTCTGGGACGGCTAACTGCCCATCCCACAATACTCGATGATCGATTTCAATCGCGTTGTTTTCACAAGCCTGCGTGCTGTCGAAGAAATCTTGACTGTAATGACTACGATGTCCATCTTGCCAAGTGATCACTAAACTATCGTCCTCAATAGCCACCACTTCAGGTTTTATCGCTAAATCTAAATCAAGGATTTCTTGTAAGCGTTGACCAGACGGATGCAGGCATTCGTTACAACGACAATTATCTTTTAACCAAAAATAATGGAATTGCTGATTATTATAAATAAGGTGTGAAGCGCGTAGTGTAAACATAAACAAATCCTAATATTTGAAAGGCAATAGTTCAAAAACACCAATGCAGTAAGGTCATCATGATCCCTTACTGCATCGATTTAACTCAAATAAAGAGTCGAAGTGTTAACGTTAAATTAACCTTTAGATTCTGATTTATTATTAAATTTATCAGACCATTTAGTGAGTACTGCGCTACGGTCATTGGCCATTTTACCAAAGTCCATATCTACGATTGCGTCTTCTACGTTTGGATAATTTTCAACAGCGCCATTCACGTCTTTATGACCCACAACAGGATAAATGGTGTTGTACATTTTGTTTGCATCCAGAGATAACGACCAATCGATCAACTTTTTAGCCGCGTCAGAATTAGCGTTCACAAGACCAACAGATTCCGTATCCCAACCAATGCCTTTAGGTAAAATCAGATCAATTGGTGCACCTTGAGATTTCAATTTAGAGCCACGGATCGCCACAGAAATACCGATCACAGTCTCTCCCATCGCTGACTGAACGCAAGGTTTAGAACCTGAATGGGTATAATGGGCAATATTTTTATCCAATTGCTCCATATACTGCCACCCCTGCTGCTCGCCCATGCCTTGTAACCATGCTGTTACTTGGATATAACCGGTACCCGATGAACCCGGATTCGGCATCACAATGTGGCCTTTATAAACAGGATCTAATAGGTCTTCCCAGGTTTTTGGTTTTGGTAAACCAAGCTGCTTAGCAACAATGGTATTAAAACAAACAGTATTGAAGAACGCGTCATTACCAAACCAGGCTTTGTTTTCTTCTGGATCAACCATACTGGTTCTTATACCATCAAGATTTGCTGGCGTATAAGGCTTAATAATCCCGCTATCTTTCAGTAATGCTAATGATGAACCAGCCAGCCCCCACACCACATCCGCTTTCGCATTTTTACCTTCAGCTAATAATTTAGCCGTCATTACACCAGTTGAATCACGTACCCATTTAATATCGATATCGGGATGGCTTTCTTCAAAGGTATTTTTAAATAAGGCTAAAAGGTCAGTTTCAAAAGAGGTATAAACGGTCAGTTCCTCTTTAGCAAATGCAGTAGAAGAAGCACCTAGAATAATGGCAGCAGTAAGCATTGACTGTTTAAAAATGTGCATCAATAACATCCTTTATTGATAAATTAATTGATAACTATCTACATATTAGATAAGTATTTATGACGCACATTCTAGACGGGCTATGTGACAGTTTTATGCGGTTATTATTTCGATAATATGAAATTTTGTCATTAAAATTAAATAATCAGATGCTAGTTTAATGGTGCATTCAACCAAAATAGAGCACTAACATGACATCACCTGTTTTAAACACCATTCCAAACACGGTTACAAATACAGTACCTAATTATCTCAACCCTGATATCGCGTCAGACCTGACTTTATTGGATATTCCGATTATTGAAGCAACCGCAGAAAGCCTAAAAGGTTATGGATTTTTTGTCGACGATCCTGAGACTTTTGACATCGAGATCACGCGCTGGCCAGCACAGGGTTGGCGACAAGTCGATGAAGATACCGGTGATGAAGGCGGAGTAACTGAAGGCACCTTTATTAGTACCTGGAAAGGTGATTACTTGTTTGGTCGTAATAAAGCCGTCGATGGCCATTATATTATCGGTTATAACCAACGCCCAGAAGTCGCGGTAGATACGCATAATGACAAACCAAGTCAGCTGATCTTATGGCACGCTAACTATCATCCCGATGGCGGTCAAATGTTTTATCCTAAATCTAACCAACCCTTTTTAGTGCCATTGGCACTGCCTGGCGATGATGTAAAGCCACAAGACTTTGTGTGTTTTTATTTTACTGGTAAGCAAGGTGCTTACATCCATGCTGATATTTGGCACGAAGGGGTATTTGCCATTGAAGGAGAACAAGAGTTTGCCGATAAACAAGGCGCTGTACACGCCCGTGTATCGGTTGATTTCGGCAAAGAGTTTAACTGCTTATTACGTGTTGATTTAACTCAATTGCCAACATAATATGTCGTCACTTTTAACTTTAACAGTTAGGCTTAACGGTAAAGCGCATCTACTTCGCCATTTTTAATGCGCATATTCACACGTAATAGAGCATGTTGGGCAATCTTCAGTACGTCTTTCATGCTCTCATAACAATCTTGTTCGTTCTTGCCATAAGCAAAAAAGTTTAACGTCACTTGATAACCCATACCACCGGTATCCGGTTTATCACCGAGTGCTAAATAACAGGTTGGTGATTGCGATAAACCTATCGCGCCAGCGTTGAAGTTCGGTTTCATCGACGATGCCATTGATTGAATATTATTCATTAACCAATCGATACTTTTTTGCTGACAATTTTCGGGAATATCTCGAAATAAGATCATTAACCGTGCGCTGCATTTTTTCGCATATGGATATTGCTTATCTAGGTTATCCTCTACTGCATTAAACACACAATCGTTACTTTCCAATAGCGAACTTGAACCATTAACCCATTCAATTAAGCTATAAAACTGTTCAACAAAATCCCATTGATTAAATGGCAGCAGATCTTCTAATGCACTACGGATCAACTCAGGCTGTCGTTTAAAGTCCATATATACACTCGACTCATCCGATACCATACTCGTCCACGGGTGCGATCTTAACGCTGAGTTATCAATTTTTTTGGAAATAAAAGCGTCCACAATTGTAGCCTTTGTTGGTTATACATTATAATTAAGGTCGATTTTAACAGTGTTCCAGCGATATATTAAAAGTTTTATCGGCTAAGGTTTTATTATCGAGTTCTATCGTCATTCGCCAGTCACCACATTTATCCGCAATGGGTTCCCACACCGTATCACCTAAGTAAAATTGCCAATCGTTATTAGTGACATGAACTTCGCCAGTAAATGGCGCTCGCACATTGCCTTCGGCATCTAAAATACCGGGATGATCAATACAAAAGCGGATCTTCGCTCCACGGGCTTTTTTAATATTAACGATAAAGCCAAACTCAATATCAATTTCTGCCGGAATGTCTGTCGTGAACTGCTGAATACTCGGTAAGTCTTTTGATTTACTCTGCCACTGAGAATGGATGCCATATGTTTGCATTTTAGTGACGGGTTTGTATTTGGCCATTGCTTCACCTAAGCGTAATCAGAAATTAATACGATCAATAATACCGATGACGAGCGCTTGTGGGAAGATGTAAAAAACGCTCCACAAGGACCAATTAATTATTTTTTCCCAAGCAACTTAAAAATATTGCGGTATTAAACGGCTTTTGCATAAAGTAAATATCAGGGTGACATTCACTATCGGCTATCTCATTTTTATCATTAGCCGATAAAATAAAATATTGGGTTTGCGCATTCGCTTGAATACATTTCATTTTGGTAATTAACTCTAAGCCATTCATCTCGTCTAACTGATAATCAACAATCACGACATCGGGTTCTGTATTCACAAATTGGCTTAGCGCAACTTTAGAGCTATTAGCGCAAACAGTATTAAACTGTTTTTCTACCAGCATCGCGTTACATACTTCCAGATTAAAACTGTTATCGTCGACAATTAAAATACGCATATTGCAATAATTAACTGACTTTGATTGTTGTGATAAGCTTGATGAATCAAACTGACAGGGGAAATGCAGCATGATTTTAGTGCCTTCATTTTTAACACTGTGCAGTCTTAGCTTACCACCAATCTGCGCTAACAATTTGTTACAGGTATAAAGTCCTAACCCAATACTAGAGACTTGTTTTAGCTTCGACTCTGCATCCACAGTAAAAGGATTAATGAGTAGTTCCTTGGTTGATTTTGACATACCCAGTCCAGAGTCTTGAATCAAAATACGTAAATAATAACCACGAATAATTGACTCCTCGTTAAACCCGGTGCGCTGACAAATATCAATATGGCAACAAACAGCCTTACCCGTACTGTACTTCAATGCGTTATTTATCATGTTGGTGATGACTTGAAATAATTTAGAACTATCCACACTAATGACCGCAGGTAATTTATCACTGATATGAAAATTTAATGTTTTACCGGCAGGAATACTCAACTTATTATAATAATCGTGGATGTTATCTATGCATTGCCGAGTATTAATCGGCGCATTATTTAGCACTAAAGTACTCGTTGTTGATTTACTGTAATTCAAGGTGTTTTCTGCCACTGAATACAATAAATTAGCTGACCACAGCATCTTATCAATAATAACACTGTGTTCATCACTGATCTTAGGCATGCCTCTTAACATCTGGCTATAGCCTAATAATGCATTAATCGGCGTCCTTATCTCATGATTAATACTCGATACCATCGCGACATTAAATTTATTTTCTCGCTCTATACGATTAAATAAATGCTTATTAACCAATTTAAAATACAATAATACAAAGACCAATACACAAATAAACAGAATGGCTAATACCATACACATAAATTCAATGAGTCTTGACGAACGCAACTCCGACTCGACACCAAGGGTATAATAAAAATTATATTCAGGAATACTAATATCGAGGTCGGTAGTGTACCGAAACATCCCTGATAACATACTCGCCAACTGAATACCACAACCTTGGCTCTCAGCAGAAAGTTGTGAAGATGAATATTTTAAGCAAGTACCTTTTAATTTATTAATATTGAAAAATAAGTTCTCGAGTGGTATCCCATAAAATAAATACGGCATATTGGGTTCATCAATATCAAGTACAATTAATTGATAGTGTGGCAATACCCCACTCAAGTTCCCCGCTTTATCTAAGTTTATGACTAACGAATCCAGTTGTTCGAGATCTCGGTCATCCGAGATATAACCCCGTGTCAATTCCGGCGTCAAGGTAAAGAGCAGCGCTTTTCTCTCGCCTAATAGTTCCTGAGTAAAGACCTCAAACTCTGCCTTTTTTACACCTTCCGATGATTTAAAAAAAGAGCGCATCGCATTCATAATAAGCCGATGCTGTAAATAATTCTCTTGGTTAAACGCCATGAGTGTTGCCACTTTCTTATCATGATCACCTTTGAATTCATTTAAACTATCATAAATAAATAAAGTCATGATAACGGCTGTCATGCACAAACACATACACACATAGCTGCGAAGATTAAATTTACAATTCATCTTCAATCGCAACAGCATGCCCAAACATATTATCAACAGCGGAATATAATTGAGCAGGTGTCATTATCGCATCAATTTGCGCATCAAATTCAAGGCAGGTATAACGACAGATCCCTTTAAATTGATGCTTAAGAGAATTGAAACTGTCTGTGCTGTCAACGCATTTGGTTTGCCCTCGAATATTACCAAGTTCCTTCACTAACGCTTGATATAATGACAAGCGCCTTGTTTCACTATAACGATTAAAAAAATCCCGTAAATTATCTCTCGTATTATGACTCATTAAGCAATCTCGTCCTTGTGTACATAACGATTCACCCAGGCTTTTAAATAGCGGCCTTCAATTGGCGGACTATATAAATATCCTTGCGCGATATCACAACCCAGTTCACCTAAAATATTAAGCACACTTTCAGTCTCAATACCTTCGGCAACGACACTCACCGACATTTTTTTAGCTAAGGCAATCGTCGACTCTACAATGAGGTGATGTTGTTCATTAGTATCAATATCACACACAAAAGATCGGTCTATTTTGATTTCATTAAAAGGGATCGTATCTAAGCGTTCATAGGTCGAGTAACTTTTACCAAAATCATCGAGTGAAATACTGATGTCATTAATAATCAGTCGTGCGATAGAGTTTAATACACTAGCTTGATTAATAATCTCTTGTGATTCGGTCAGTTCTAAAATTAATTTGATGTTCGCGTGCGCTTGCTTATGGCGGATTATATACTCAATCAAGTTATCACTGCTCAAGTCTTCCGCGGTGACATTAATTGATAGTGTATAACTAGATAACGTCTTTTCATGTGCCCAGAATTTAAATGCTTTAGCGATAATGATCTTGGTGAAATCAACATTCAATCCAGCTTTATCAATTAAAGGTAAAAACGTATCAGGATAAATATAACCATTCTCATCGTACATTCTGGCTAATACTTCGAAGCCGGTAATATCTTTACTTTTCATATCAACTTGGGGTTGAAAGCAAAGTAATACTTGTTCATCGTCAAGCAACTGATGTATGTCATAATCAGATACACTATCGGGTGATTCAACGTCCCATTTTTTGTCATTCTGACGTTGTAAACGTACCGTTTCTGCTAATATAAAGTCCATATTAATCGGCTTTTCAAAAACGCCAACGACATTCAATTTTAAGCTACTGGCGATACTATTTACTAACCCCAACGTGCGCTTATCCGAAGAACTAATCACAGCCAGTGGAATATCGGTATAACTCGCGTGCACAGATAAAAAGTTAATCACTTCCATGCCATCACTGTTATCCATTTTTAAATCCAAAATCAGTAAATCAATATTACCTTCTGCAGCAACAATGGCTTCAATACCTTGATTTGCATCTTCAGCTTCAAACGTCTTAAAATCATGTTTAAAGGTACTCTCGGCAAGATCGGCTTTAATCGCTTCTCGGACAAATTGTTGGTCATCGACAATCAAAATATTCATAATTACTCCGCTATATACCGACATTCGTAGGCTGTATTTTTCGTGTTGGTATGACTGAAAGCATCAGCATATTTCGGTTGGCCATGACTTCAGAACGACTCATAATAAACGAATAGTTTTGAATTATTTTAGATTGGTATTCAATTGGTTTAACTTTAAACATGGGGATCTTCATCTGCATTAATTTTTGTTTCAATTTGTTATCACAAGTACTAAAACTTAAATATTCAATCGCTTTGTCTGTCGCTAACTGATTAAGATAGACAGACATCATATGATTATCAATTTGTGGGGAAACACCAAAAGAAGAGAGTACGACCAGTACATTCGCTCGGTCTTGTTTCGCCACATTCAGTAGTTCCATAATACCGATACTGCAATTCATGAATTCAAATAATGCCTTCGTATTTACTTTACAAAACAGGCAATGCCCCACTAATTGTTTCAAACTACAAAAAGCCGAGACTAAATTAAGTGGCAATAATGCAGCACAGGTTATTTCTTGACGTGTAGGAAACAATCGAGGGTTACCTTCATACATCAAGCAAAGCTTTAACATCGATTCAAAATTAACGTGGTCAGGCAGCATTGACTTAGTATGATATTGCTCATTTTTATAATAAGGGTGAGCCGTTTTATCACTTTTAACGTAAGGGGGAAATTGAATGAAATAGGTGCTTTCTTCTACAAAATCAGCATCTGAACTATAGATATTAAACAAATCATCACCAAACACTTCCGCTATTTCAGACTGTTTAGTTAAAGAGGGTGTATTAATACCACGCTCCCAACGACTGATGGAGATAGTGTCTAAGCTATCAAAAGAATGACTTCTTTCATTTAATAAAGCACGTAGGCCTTCTTGCGAAAGCTGGTGCTCTGACCGTATTTTTCTTAAAAAACTTGAGAATACCCTCATTATTACTGTTTTTTGATAAGAGTATTTTTTATGTCCCATCTTCGCTTCCACTTATATCT
>Ga0105355_10004331_pt1 | contig 12218 bp, 13 predicted proteins | sample GOMGulsemesocosm_2_FD_83508 | JGI IMG/M metagenome (GOLD analysis project Ga0105355, IMG submission 83508) | Methane-oxidizing microbial communities from mesocosms in the Gulf of Mexico - GOM9C Gulf of Mexico | ecosystem: Environmental > Aquatic > Marine > Cold seeps | place: Gulf of Mexico... | reverse complement strand
TCAATCTGGCAAAATGGCAACACGTCCTGTGTCAGTAAGTGCCCAAGCCGAGTGACCCTCGAACACTGCAGCGGTCAATGGGCGGCCATAGCCAGCACCAGAATCCAAATTGACCCGGTTTCCGTGATGCTCGGGCGCTGGCACTTGGGTGTGGCCATGCACAACCAGCCAGGGGTGTGGGTCTGGGTGGTTCAGAAATTGCTGCCGAATCCAAATTTTGTCGTTCTCGCTTTGCTCTGCCAACCCGATATCGGGACGGATGCCGGCGTGGACAAACAGCAACTCATCTTCTTGATGATGGCTGGGCAGGGTCGCGAGGAAATCCAAGTGCGATTGCGGCACCGCTGCGCAAGCGCGCGAATGGACCTCGTTTGTACGGTCACCGTCTACGATATCGACACCATACGAGGCCAGTGTCTCAATGCCCCCGATACGTGGATGCAGCCAGTGGTAGCCAACCAACAACTGAGAATCCGTGCGCGGGTAGTCTTCTAGAAACATCGAGAACATCCGGTCGTGGTTGCCCAATAGGGTAACCCAATTGCGACCCTCGGCTTGGCCTTCCTGCAGCAAATCAAGCACGCCCCGGCTGTCAGGGCCACGGTCGGTGTAGTCGCCAAGGAAAACAATGCGGGCATCAGGTCCACCGTCCCGCTCGATGCGCTGCAACGCGGACTCGAGCATCTCGCGTTGGCCGTGAATATCGCCAATGGCATAAATAGGAGTGGTCATAAAATGGCTCCGAAGTTGTATGAATTGGTTGTGCCAGACCCGTGCATTCAGGGAAAGGAGGCATTTGCAATTAAGATATCGCTGTTCGTGTCAGACCCCGATCTCTTGCAACGATCCACCCACAAGGGGTTCAGGACGAACCCGCAGCATCGTCCAAATCCTGCCAGTGCTGCAGCCATTCCGGGCCACCCAGCGCATCGACCAACGGTTGCAACTGTTCTTCACAGGCTTTCCACTTGTCCAAGCCTTTTGTATTGATTTTCTCCCTGACCTGCAAAGTAGACGCGGTGAGGACGGTGTTATTTCCCTGCTCGGGACTTAGGCAGGCCTCTTGCCAGGGCAAGTCAGCGTAATCCACAATTGCACGGACTTGCTGGACTGGGTTTTGCACCAGGGCACGAAATGATTGAAACCGCATCGGATCGCCAATCTTTCCTGCGTAATCCTCGGCCGAGCGGTACACTTCGCGGGTCATTGCGCCAATCCAGGGCAAGCGTGCTGAAAATCTATTTCTGGCACCGTAATTCGTGGAAAAATTTGACAACCCCACATCCAGCGGATGACGCACCATGAACAGGAATTTGGCCTCTGGTAGTAAAATTTGGGCGAGACCCAAGTTCAGGCAATTGAACGGTAGTTTATCGACAATCACCTGTTTCTTATTCGGAAGCCCCTTGAATGCAGTGCGAAAATACTCGCCCCGCAAGAGTGTGATATCCTGCTCAGACAGAGAGCTCATCCACTCCCAGAAGTTTTGATCTGGCGCTAAGGATTGACGGATAGATGATGAAATCAGCGGCAAAGCCTGGGTCTCACCAACACTGCCCACTTGTTCATGACGTGTTAGGATGCTCTCGACCAAAGTCGTTCCCGACCGAGGAAGCCCGCAAACAAATATTACCCGAGGTCCATCGGTGCGCTCGGTTGTATGCCGCTTGGGCTGAAAATGTGCGACCTGATCATCAACTCGTTGCTTCACCTGTTCACAGTCAAATTTATGCTTTTGGGCGGACTTAGCCCGGGCGAAATGGCGAAATGCAGATTTGAAACGTCCAGAAGCGGCTTCGACCCGACCAAGAGTGTTAGATGCCTGAGCTTGCGCCATTGAAGAGAGCTTTTTTGATTTGTCGAGCTTCCGAAGCCGCGCCACCCATTTTGAATCCCGCCCGAAAGGCTGCATATGGTTCAGATGGTACATTGCCCGCACATGCTTGGGGTCCAATTCTAAAACTCTATGACACTCAGCAATAGCTCCTTCGACATCACCAGAAAGTTGGCGCATCTCAGCCAAGTTTATTCTGTAGGGGATTTTGTCCGGGTGGTTTTCAACAATGACTTCAAGCATCGCAAGCGCAGTCTTGGTGTCACCCAAATGAAAAGAACACATGGATACCCGGTCCAGGCTTTCGATGTTCAATGGATCTGCTTCAAGGATTGGCAGCAGTTGGGACATTGCCTGAATGTATTGCTGGGCCCCAATCAGCTTGTCGATAGCCAGATACATACTTTCCGGTTGGAGCCGCGTGAGACCAGCTCCGGAGGGCCTAAATTTCAATGAAGCCTGCATAGGGATCCCTAATTACCTGTAATTCGTAAGCATCTTGGCATGCATGGTTTCAGGTTCACCAAGTACTTTCAGTGTCTGTTTACCCAAGATTATCTGCTTTCCAGTCAACCCACGACTGGACAAAGCAGAGACGGATTCTGTCCAAAACCGCTGCAGGGTCACTTAACGCTTCGCGGGCAGTATTTCTGGTGCAGAAGTAAGGGCAAAAGTTTAAATTTGCGATAATTTGGAGCCGATGGTGCTGTTTTAACGCTAAAATGACCAAGCCCAGAAGGCCGTATGAAAGAACTGTCGCAAGCTTTCCCTTGTCCGAAGTAGTTGTGTTTTATGCGAAATGATCTGCGGCGCTCAAATGTCAGCCTGTCGATATTTACCACTTTCTGTCACTTGGCACCATCCGCCGAGCATGCCTGCTGCTGTTCGCCGCGGCTGCAGTAACGTCACCACGGCGAACCTGAACCAAATGCAGAAAGACTTACCCCAGAGAGGTTGCTTAGATCAGCTCGTCAGCGGTTTGGATAATCTTACCGGCAAGACCATAATCAATGGCCTCTTGTGCGGTCAGCCAGAAATCGCGGGCGGTGTCGGCTGCGATTCTCTCAGCTGTTTGCCCAGTTGCTTCACCAAAAAGCGCATCAAACCGCTGCCGCATGATGCGGATTTGTTCCGCCTGGATCATCATGTCCGTTGCCTGACCGCCAATGCCACCGGAGGGTTGGTGCAACAGGAACCGTGTATTGGGTAGGCACAAGCGGTTTTCCTTGCGGGCACCGATGTAGATCAGCGCCCCGGCGCTGGCCACCCAACCGGTGCCGATGGTGCGTACCTTGGGGCGGATAAACCGGATGACGTCATGCACCATGTCGCCGCTTTCCACGTGGCCGCCGGGCGAGGAAATGAAGACATTGATCGGGTCATCCCCGGCTTCAGCCAGGGCGAGCAGGTGGGCGACGGTTCGTTGGGCCAGCTTGTCGTTGATTTCACCGGTAACAATCACATTGCGGCTTTGGAAAAACAGCGTGTCCAGTTTGCCGGAAGCTGGAGTGTCGTCCTGTGTCTTGGTGTCGTCCAACATTTGGGGAAACATGTCTCTCACCTATCTATTGCAGAATGAATGCGCCTTGGAATTGTGAAGCATAGCAGCAGGAGAACACAGGATCTGCAAGAGGTAATCCGACACAAAAAAGGGGAACCGCCTTGTCGGCGGTTCCCCTATCAATGTTTTGACTACAGTCCTGCTAATCAGGCGACGTCAAACTCAAGCGGCTTGATTTGAGTGAAATACCCAGTTTCCGCGAGCTTGGCGCGCGCCTCGGCCGGAACCTGACCGTCGACGTACAGCAGCGCAATCGCTTCGCCACCAGCGGCGGCACGGCCCAGGGTAAAGTTGGCGATGTTGACGCCGTTGTCACCCATGGTCTGACCCAAGGTACCGATGATGCCCGGTACGTCTTCATTGGTGGTGTAAAGCATATGTGCGCCAACTTCGGCGTCGATGTTGATGCCTTTGATCTGAATGAACCGAGGCTTGCCGTCGCTGAACACAGTGCCCGCAACCGAACGCTCACGCTTATCAGTCACCACGGTCACTTTGATGTAGCCATCAAAAGTGCCGGATTTGTCCTGATTGGTGGTCGAGATCTTGATGCCGCGCTCTTTGGCAACAACAGGGGCCGAAACCATGTTCACGTCTGGATTGGCGCGCTTCATGATACCAGCAACAACCGCACAGTTCAGCGCGGCCAGGTTCATTTCCGAAGCGACACCATCATACAGGATGTTGATCGCCTTGATCGGCTCGTCCGTCATCTGGCCGGTGAAGCTGCCCAAGTGATCGGCCAGCTTGATCCATGGACCCATGATCTTAGCTTCTTCGGCCGTCACCGACGGCATGTTCAGAGCGTTCTCGACCGCACCGGTCAGCAGGTAGTTCGACATCTGCTCGGCCACTTGCAGGGCAACGTTTTCCTGCGCTTCGGAAGTCGACGCGCCCAGGTGTGGGGTACAGACGACGTTGGGCAGGTTGAACAGGGAGTTTTCCTTGGCAGGCTCGTTGGCGAACACATCAAAGGCGGCACCGGCTACGTGCCCGGTTTTCAGCAGCTCTGCCAAAGCCTCTTCATCTACCAGACCACCGCGGGCACAGTTGATGATACGAACGCCTTTTTTAGTCTTCTCAAGATTTTCACGCGACAGAACGTTGCGGGTCTGGTCGGTCAGGGGAACGTGCAGAGTGATAAAGTCGGCACGGGCCAGCAGCTCGTCCAGCTCGACCTTCTCAACACCCATCTGGTCGGCTTTTTCCTCGCCCAGATAGGGGTCATAGGCGACTACTTTCATTTTCAGACCATGCGCACGGTCGCAAACGATGCCACCGATGTTGCCGGCGCCAATAACGCCCAGTGTCTTGTTGGTCAGCTCGGTGCCCATAAATTTAGACTTTTCCCATTTGCCGGCATGGGTCGATGCGCTGGCCTCGGGGATCTGACGCGCAACGGCGAACATCATCGCAATGGCGTGCTCGGCAGTGGTGATCATGTTACCAAAGGGTGTGTTCATGACGATCACACCCTTTTTCGAGGCGGCTTCTTTGTCAACGTTATCGGTGCCGATGCCGGCGCGGGCGATAACTTTGAGGTTGGTGGCGGCCTCAAGAATGGTCGGGGTGACTTTGGTGGCCGAGCGAATCGCCAAACCGTCATATTGACCGATCAGTTCGGCCAGTTTGTCTTTGTCTTTGCCCAGGTCGGGCATGAAATCAACGTCGATGCCGCGGTCGCGGAAGATCTGAACGGCTGTTTCGCTCAGTTTGTCGGATACGAGTACTTTGGGAGCCATGATATTGGTCCTTTTGAATTCTTTAGAGAGGGGAAGGTGCGTGGAACCACGCACCCTACACTGTCATTGAAGGCGGCGAATTACGCCTGCGCTGCGATTTCGGCCTCAAAAGCCCAAGCCAACCAAGGCAGCATGGCCTGGATGTCCGAGGTTTCGACGGTTCCACCACACCAAATCCGCAGACCGGCAGGCGCGTCGCGATAGGCGCCGATGTCCAGCGCGATATCTTCGGCTTCCAGACGTTTGGCCACGGCCTTGGCAAAGGCAGCACCATCCTGAATGCGGTCATCGGTGAACTTCAGACACACGGATGTGTTTGAGCGTGTTGCATCGTCTTCGGCCAGGTTGGCAATCCAGTCGTTGGCGTCGCAGAAATCAAACACGGCCTGCGCGTTGGCGCCGGCACGAGCAATCATACCCTCCAGACCACCAACCGAACGGGCCCAGTCCAGTGCGAACAGGTAGTCTTCAACGGCCAGCATCGACGGGGTGTTGATGGTTGCGCCGGTAAAGATACCTTCGATCAGCTTGCCACCTTTGGTCAGGCGGAAGATTTTCGGCAGCGGCCATGCAGGGGTGTAGCTTTCCAGACGTGCAACGACGGCGGGTGACAGAACGATCACGCCGTGAGCTGCTTCGCCGCCTAGAACTTTTTGCCAGCTGAATGTGGTCACATCCAGTTTGTCCCATGGCAAATCCATCGCAAAGGCAGCCGAGGTGGCATCGCAGATGGTCAGGCCGTCACGGTCGGCAGGAATGAAGTCACCATTGGGAACCCGCACACCCGAGGTGGTGCCGTTCCAGGTAAACACTACGTCATTATTGAAATCGATAGACGCCAGATCAACAATCTGACCGTAGTCAGCCGTTTTGATCTCGGCATCGATCTTCAGCTGCTTGACCACATCGGTGATCCAGCCTGCGCCAAAGCTTTCCCAAGCAACCATTTCAACTTTGCGTTGGCCCAACATGGACCACATCGCCATTTCCATGGCACCAGTGTCCGACGCAGGAACGATACCGATTTTATAGCCAGCGGGGATGCCCAGTACTTCGCGGGTGCCTTCGATGGCATCCTTCAGCTTGGCCTTGCCAACAGCTGCGCGGTGGCTGCGACCCAGTGGGGCGGCGGCCAGTTTGGACAGTTCAAATGTAGGGGGTTTGGCACAGGGGCCCGAGGAAAAACGCGGATTTGCCGGCCGCGTGGCCGGTTGCTGAGTAGCCATTGATGCTATCCTTACAGATAAGTGCCTCTCGTTGGGGAGAGGTGTCCCGCCGCCAGAGCTAGTGCGCTGCGACGCGGCATGCAACAGGGATAATCGATCAACTACGGCACTTTTTGACAAGATTACGACACCAACGGCTACGATCGGAAACTTAAAGACGACACGTTGCTCATGGTCGCGGCTCAGTATTTACTTGGCGTTAGAATTTTCGAATCGGGTATTAAAAATGAGCAGACTGGCATTGGTAACCTATTCCGTAGCGCTGATGCTGATGGTGGGATGGCTGTTGGTGGTTGGACAGACGATTATACTACCGGTTCTGGTTGGCGTCATCGCTGTCTATATTCTGACGACTGCCGCCGAGGCGATGGTTCGAATTCCGGTACTGGGCTCCTTATCACGACGCTGGAGGCGCTTCATGGTGCTTTTGGCCTTTACCGCTGCCGTCTTGGTGCTGGCTGCTTTTATAACCTCCAACGCAGCCTCTATCACCGGGGCAATTCCGGGATACGCCGAGAATTTTGATGTGCTGCAGGCCAAGTTTGTGACCCTGATGGGCGTGCACGAACTGCCCAGCTGGGCCAATCTGGGTGAACGCCTGCTGGATCTGATCGACGCCACAACCCTGATGCCAGCGGCGGTTGCCACCATCAGCAACGGCGGCTCGGTCATCGTAGCGGCGGCGCTTTATGCGATTTTCCTTCTGGCTGAATTGGACAACCTGCCCAATAAGACCCTGCGCGCTATGGGCGATGCCAAACAGGCCGAACATACGTTGGAAATGGCGCGCCAGATCAACGAGAAGATCGGCGGGTATCTGGCGGCCAAGACCTTGGTCAATGTCATTCTTGCGCTGGTGTCATACGGGATCCTGCTGCTACTGGGCATCGAACAAGCCGCGTTTTGGGCGATCCTGATCGGATTGCTGAACTACATTCCCTACATCGGCTCGATCATCGCGGTGGTGTTTCCAGTGACTATGAGCCTGGTGCAGTTCGCCTCGTTCTCGCATGCCGCAGTGGCGTTGGTGACGCTGATGATCCCCCAAATCGCAGTCGGATATTACATCGAGCCAAAGTTTCTGGGCCGCTCGGTCAATCTCAGCCCTTTCACTGTGTTGTTGTCGCTGGCGATCTGGACCTCACTTTGGGGGCTTATGGGCGCGATTTTGGCCGTTCCTTTGACAGCCATGGTCATGATCATTCTGGCTGAAATCCCCAACACCCGCTTTATCGCGGTCATGATGTCCGAAGCTGGCGATCTGTAACGCGGTGCTAAAGGGTGGCCCCCACCGGCTGGCGTGGCTATTAGAGGTCCGACCACAGCCCGTTGGAGCCGACACATGCATACAGCCACCCTGCTGAGTAACCCCGCCAAACCGTCGCTGGAGCCAGCTTTGGTTGAATCGCTGAGAAATGCATGGGGTGGCGGCGATGCACTGTGGCTGGCGCCGGATGAGGCCGCAGAATTCACACTGGACACCCTGCCTGACAACCAATGGGAAGTTTGGGCCGACCTACAGAACATGGGTGTCGATCTGGTGATCCAACAGACTGAAGGTCGGCGTAAGAAGATGCTACTGGCCGATATGGACAGCACCATGATCCAGCAAGAATGCATCGATGAACTGGCCGAAGAGGCTGGCGTTGGCGCACGGGTCAAGGACATCACTGCCCGTGCCATGAACGGTGAGTTGGATTTTGACGGTGCGCTGACCGAACGTGTTGGCCTGCTCAAAGACCTGCCGGAAACTGTCATCACCAAGGTTCTGAATGAGCGCATCACCCTGATGCCCGGCGGCCCTGCCCTGTTGGCCACTATGAAAGCTGACGGCGCTTATGCGGCACTGGTTTCGGGTGGTTTCACGGCGTTTACATCCAAGGTCGCGGCTGAGCTGGGCTTTGATGAAAACCGCGCTAACACCCTGCATGTGGCCGATGGTAAACTGACCGGAGAGGCGGGCCGCCCCATTTTGGGTCGCCAGGCCAAAGTCGATGCGCTGGAACAGATCACCGCCAAATTGGGCATTACCGAAGGCGACGTCATGGCGGTTGGCGACGGTGCGAATGATCTGGGTATGCTGAAACGCGCCGGAGCGGGTGTTGCCTTACACGCCAAACCCTCGGTCGCTGCGGAATGTGACATTCGCATCAACCACGGTGACCTGACTGCCCTGCTGTATGTGCAAGGTTACAGCCGCGACGATTTCAAGGGATAATTTGTGCTGGAAGTGGGTTTTGAGACCTTGCTGCTATTGCTTGCAGCGGGATTTGTCGCGGGTTTCATGGACGCGGTTGCCGGTGGCGGAGGGTTGGTCACGCTGCCAATCCTGCTATTGGCCGGGGCCAATCCGTTGACCGCACTGGCCACCAACAAAATTCAAGGGCTGTTCGGGACCGCAACAGCGGCGTTAGCCTATGCCCGCGGCGGACATGTAAACCTGCGGGACCAATCAGGACTGGCGTTGATCGCCTTTTTTGCGTCAATCGCTGGGGCGATTTTGATATCGGTGCTGCCAACGGACTGGATACGCCTGATCCTGCCGGTTTTGCTGATTGGGATTGCTGTCTTCTTTGCCACGAAAAAGGGGTTGGGAGATCTTGATCGCGCGCGGCGGATCTCCCCTGCCCTGTTTGCAGCCACCATGGTGCCGCTTTGTGGGGCCTATGACGGGTTGCTGGGACCGGGTGCTGGCAGTTTCTACATGCTCGCCTTTGTTTCATTGGCAGGCTACGGCATTCTCAAGGCCACGGCCCATACCAAACTTCTGAACCTCGCTTCAAACGCTGGTGCCCTGCTTGCCTTTGCATTTGTCGCAACACCCTGGTGGTTTACCGGCATTGCCATGGGGTTGGCGCAAATTGCCGGCGCACATGCCGGGGCTAGGCTGGCGCAAAAGAAGGGTGCAAGGCTGATTAAGCCTTTACTGGTCATCACCTCGGTCACTCTTGGCCTAAAACTGCTTTGGGATATGATTTAACCGATTGCTGATTGCGGGGCGGCTTGCGCCCTGCCCTTACTTAACCTTTACATTAATTAACCTTTACGTTAATGAATGTTTCATGACACCACTATTGAAGTCCTTTTCAGCACTGGCTGATGAAACCCGTATGTCGATTGTGGAACAGTTGATGGACCACGGCGAATTGCCGGCCGGTGATCTGGTGCGCGGCTCGGGCATTTCTGCTCCGGCCATTTCCCGACACCTAAAAGTGCTGCGCGAGGCCGGACTGGTAGAACAACGTGCCGAGGGCACGCGGCGGCTGTATTCCGCACGCCCTGAAGGACTGCAACTGATTGCAACATGGACCAAATCAAAACGCGAGTTCTGGGAAAGCAGCCTAGACCGGCTAGAGGCCGCGCTTAGGGAGGAAGATATATGACAGACCTGAGGTTGGAACGCGAATTCTCAGTCACCCCTGAACGGTTGTTCCTTTGGGTCACCACACCCGAGAAACTGTTGAAATGGTGGGGACCCGAGGGCATGGACGTCCCCGAGCACGATCTTGACCTTAGCCGCACTGGGCCGTGGTTTTCCATCATGCGCAACGACGAGGGGCAGCAGTTCAAAGTCTCGGGTCATGTCACCCATGTGGATGCGCCAAAGTCGGTCGGCTTCACTTGGGGCTGGCATGACGAAGATGATTTGCGCGGCGGCGAAAGCCACGTCACCTTTACCGTAGTTGCCAGCAATTCAGGCGCGCGATTGCTGGTCGATCACCGCGAGCTGGACGACAGCGAACAAAGTGCCCGCCACGAATCTGGCTGGACATCTTCTCTGCGCAAACTGGCAGCAAATATCACCTGATTACGCCCGCATTTTCAATTCAACAAAAGGATAACCACTATGGCTCAATTCATATTCGCCTATCATGGCGGCAAAAAGCCCGACACACCCGAAGAAGGCGCCAAGGTCATGGAGGCCTGGAAAAGCTGGATGGGCTCGATCGGGGACGCCTTGATCGTCCCAGGAGCACCAGTTGGCATGTCCAAAACTGTCAGCAGTGGCGGAGTCGCGGATGACGGCGGTGCCAATCCACTGTCCGGGTACTCTGTGGTCGAAGCCGCCGATATTTCCGCTGCCAGCGAAATGGCAAAGGGATGCCCGATGGTAGTCGACGGTGATGGATCGGTGGAAGTGGCCGAAATTCTGGAAATGTAAGAATATCGGTTCTCGTAATTGTGACCCAAAAACAGGCGTGGCCCGACCTGTCGGTCGGGCCAACGGAATTAGAACAACAGTTCAGTTGCTGGACGAATTGTACCGCAAGCCACCTTGCTACGATTGAGCAACGGCACATTCATATACTTACCAGTTTCCGGATGATTGGCATCCAAAACGCCCAAGGACACCAGAATGGCAGCAATTGCACATTCGCTGGCACGGGTGGCACCGTCGGCGATCTTCACCGCAACGCCCAAACGTTTTTCCGGGATGACGGCGACAAAGAACGCCTCGGCCCCGGTTTTGATCGCGACCTTGCCGCCCATGGCGCGCATGAGGTTGGTACAGGCCCTGCCCTCTCCGGCCACAAGATCGGGATGTTGCGTCATCGCCGCCACCAATTGCTGCGCCGCCAGCGATGCGCGGTCAGACCGGTCCGCAGCCGAGGCAAACCAGGCCATAGAGCGCGCCATGCCAGTCATCGTGGTGGCAAAGTTCGGGGCCGAGCATCCGTCGATCCCATAGCAGGGACTGTCCTGACCGGTGGTCTCCTCGAATGCTGTAAGACAGGCCTGCTGCACCGGGTGGCCCACTTCAACATACTCTGGTCCTGCCCCCATGTGTTGGGCCAGCGTCAGGAACCCTGCGTGCTTGCCCGAGCAGTTGTTGTGCACCTGGCAGGGGCTAGAATCCGTTTTTATCATAGCATTGCGGGCTGGCAAATCGTCAGGCAGCTGCGGCCCACATCGGAAATCTCCATCGCTTAATCCCAATTGCGACAACCAAGAATTCACCCGGCTTGTATGGATCTCGGCGCCATTATGCGACGCACAGGCCAGCGCCAATTGTTCGCTGGTCAAACCAAACCTGTCAGCGGCCCCCGACGTGATCAACGGCAGCGCTTGGATCATCTTAGACGAGCTACGTGGATAGATCACAGCATCAGGATCACCCCAACTGCGCACCACCTGGCCGCTGTCGTCACAGACAACGGCATGTCCCAAATGAAGGCTTTCCAGCAGCTGGCCACGCCAGATTTCTGCCATTGGAACCGGATTTGTCATGCTAATAGCCCTTTATTTTGGCGATTTCCTGCCAATCGCTCTTTCACCAGTGGTGCTAATGACGTTAGTGTGGTTGTGTCAACACGCGAGAGACGCAAGCCTAGACGGTGGGTTCAACGCCGCAGGGTCTTTTGCATAATTGAGGTTATGACAGTCTTGGAGTCGGGACAAATGGCATCGAAACTTGCCCGCGGGATCGTGGGTCTGTGTCTGGCTGGCATGGCCGCCACCACAGCAACGGCACAAACAGCCCAAAGCACCAACCGCGTTGCCGCCAACGTGGATTGGAGCGTTTTTCAGGGCAACGATCCCGTCGAATGTTGGGGCGTCTCAGCCCCCAAGGAATCAGTCAATACGCGCGACGGCCGTGTGGTGGCCGTACGCCGCAGTGAAATTCAACTGTTCGTGTTCTACCGCCCAGATGGTGCCGCTAGTGGCCAAGTGACCTTTACGGGTGGCTATCCATTTGCACCGGGATCAACTGTGAACATGAAAATCAGTGAATCCGAATTCGAGCTTTTCACCGAGGGCGAATGGGCCTGGCCTGCCACTGCAGCTGACGATGCCAAGATCATCACCGCAATGAAGCGCGGCACAGACGCGATACTGACAGCGCGGTCAGCCCG
>Ga0105355_10004330_pt1 | contig 12219 bp, 5 predicted proteins | sample GOMGulsemesocosm_2_FD_83508 | JGI IMG/M metagenome (GOLD analysis project Ga0105355, IMG submission 83508) | Methane-oxidizing microbial communities from mesocosms in the Gulf of Mexico - GOM9C Gulf of Mexico | ecosystem: Environmental > Aquatic > Marine > Cold seeps | place: Gulf of Mexico... | reverse complement strand
TATTCCCTTCTGCTCGACTTAGTCTAGATCCTGAATCAAAAGAAAATAAACGCCATCACTTAAGTGAAACGAGTATACAAAAATCAGTTAGAAAAGCAGCAGCCGAATTAAAACTCAATAAAATAATAACTTGTCATACCTTGCGTCTACCGCTACTAAAACACTGTCAATAAATACTCCTACTAATTAAAAACATAATTAGTGATAAAATATATTTCATAATAAACTATAGGTATATTTTAGTAGGAGCCCGAATATGGAAGTAATTAGCTACAAACTTGATGACTTCGAATACCGTACACCAATAACTTTCATTGATGAGAATGGTGAACTAGTAATAACCTATCTGGATGATCCTGTTCAGATTGCTCCTATCACACTACTGTATCAAGTAGAACTCAATGGAGATGGTGAGTTCGCCCAAGCTAATGGGGTTGATATCGTTAATGCATATCTGATGCACCTCAAAATAAATAGAGACCAATTATGTGTTTCAGCACAATCACGTGCTCTGCTACACTATTTTTCATTTCTTAATGAAATTGGTATGCAGTGGAATGAAATGCCGACCCGTCAGAATAAACGACCAACCTATCGATTTAAACGTCATTTAGAAACAATGCATAGGAGTGCGGATTCTGACTCACACCTTAGAGCAAGTACATGTAAGACTTATATGCGTTGTGTTGTTAACTTCTATAAGCACTTCTTAATGAATAACCATAAGTTTGAAAATCCACCATTTGAACATGAACTTATCAATGTGAGAATAGATGCGAGTGCATCAAGCATGAAGGCATCTCAAACGGTTAGCGTTCATACTACAGATTTGCGCATTCGTGCTAATGATAATACATCAAAGAACAATATCCCAAACCAATTAATGAGCCTATCTACTCATGAATGGGAACAACTAGATATTGTTTTACGTGATGACCGTAGGGTTATTAAAATATTGGATTGTGAAGAAGTCATTATCAAGTTACCTATTGAGTTTTCATTTATTTTCTTACTGATGCGCTATTCGGGGCTACGTAGAGAGGAAGTTATTACCCTACGTGAAAATCATGTATTCAATCCTTCAAGAGAGCAACTTAAAAGGGGCTATGTAAACTTCAAAATTGGCCAGTTTAATGGTGTGGAGACCAAATACGGCAAGATTCGAGAGATTGAAGTACCTACTTTGCTATTGAAGAAATTATACGAATACATCAATAGCCCAAGATATATAAAGCGTAGAGAAAAATATGAAGGTGACCAGCTGCTTACTCCCTTATTTCTTAACACCAAAGGCTCGTTAATAGTTTCTGGGACAGTCAACGCTCGTTGGGGAGAGATCCGAAAAGCGATGGAAAAGAAGTTAGGTTTTAAATTTAAGCATAAGCCACATAATCTGCGTGCAACTTATGCTGTCAACCGATTAAAGGCTTTAATGGACTCAGGGATACCGCAAAGTGATGCTTTAACCTTCGTTCAAAGCAAAATGGGACATTCAAACCTAGCCACTACATTGCATTACATGAAACAAACTGAACAAGAGGCTTCGGGCGATGAAGTATTAGAGCATGTTTATGACTTTCTGTTTGAAAATAATAATTTTGATTTGTAAGAGGAAGTTATGGGGTTAATTAAGGCAAACAAACGAAAAACGAAACAAATAGATGATACTGTTCAAGCACTTACTAATGTATATCCTATATCAGTTGAGGATTTAGTTATCCGTACAAGAAATGATGGTATAAGCCTTCACTTTAAGCGATTTAGGTACAAGAGATGTCCAAAACTACAGGCTTTTGGAGTCTTATCAAAAAATATAGAATATATAAATATGAATCGAGATAGCTTTGTTATCGATATGTATAAACTATTAGTCAATGAAACCGATGCAATTAAAGAGAATACGTTCAAATATTTAACGCATTACGTTCGATTGTTAGATGAACGTGATATGAATATTGTTTTCAATGAAGAAACAGTAATGTGGTACTTTGATTTTCAGAAAAAGCGAGTTCTGACTGGTGAAATCAAAAGTGGAACATTAGCCTCAGCGAGACAATTCTTAGCTTATATTCTTAAAGCACTTGGAATGAGTGCTTTATCACGTCAGTTACCAGCACTCGCTCGAACAAAAGTAGCACTAACCCAGACATTATCAGATGAACAACTTACTGAAATAGGTAAAAAACTATATTTTGGATATAACGCATATTGCCAACATATATTAAATGGAACAGAGCCCAAAATATGTCCTTTTTATGAAAACTATAAAGAAATTACAGGTGAAAGTTTTGATGAATTAGCGAATGTACGAGTACGAGTTGGAGCGGTAAAACGTATTACCGCATCCCATTGGCACAATAATTTAACGAGAATTGCATATTTAATAGCATCGATGTTCACAGGTATTAACGCTACACCATTAGCTAATTTAAGGCGTAGTGATGTGGTATTTAAAAAAGGTGAAGGTGATTCTTACGAATTGAATACGATTAAAGGACGCGCTGGATATAAAGAGCAAATTAATGGTATTGGATTTACAAAAAGAACAAAAGAATTTATCGAGAGTTGGATGATGATTTCATCACACATAGCTCCTAAAGATAATGACTACCTTTTTCAATATAAACAACACAATGGTGTTATATGTAATGTTGGTAGCGAAAATATTGACCCCGCACAAACACAAATGAATACTGTGTTGACTAAATATTATGGTTTGCCACGAATAACAAACAGAATATTTCGAAAAACACGTAGTAATATATTAATGAGAGCTACCAATGATATTCTTCTGGTGGCTGACGCAAATAATCACTCAACTGCAACTGCGGGAAAACATTACCTTTTCGGTAATGAAGACACAAATAACATACAATTGGCAGGAGCAATGGTTGCTCAAGCAAGCATTGCTAAAGGAGTAGATAAGAAAGAAGCAATTTCTGAAGTTCTATTTAAGTTTAAAGACCCATTATCCGACTTTGAATACAAAACAAAGAAAGAGAAATTACCTAACAAAACTCCAACTGGCTTTCGTTGCGAAGAACCTTTCAGTAATAAAGCCAAAAAGTCATTACGCCCGTATCGCTCTCTAACATACTCTAACGAAGATGCCTGCATAGACTTCCTTGGTTGCTTTGAATGCGAGCATCACGCTCTCATAGCCGAAAAAGATGATATATGGCTCATGCTTTCGTTCAAAGAAACAGTAATAGAGTCAATTAATCGCCCATCTAGCAATAGCATTCCGTCTGAGCGACTTGTAAAGGTATTACGAACTATTGATAAAATCATCGAGAGATATGAAGAAGTAGCACCTAAAGAATATCAAGATGCTATTGATTTGAACAAAGAAGATCCACACCCATTATATGATGATGAAACATCGCTTGATGATCTATTAGGAGTATACGCATGAACTTAGCAGTAAACCTAACTAACAATAACAAGGCCTCTGATAATGTACCTGTTACGTTTAATGCTGACGATAGCCCATGTTCTTATCTATATGATGATGTATGGGATTTCACAGCAGAACGTAAAGTCAAAGTTGGGGGTCTCACAAAAATAACATTTACTTTTATGAATAATGACCATAAAAGTCGCATTCAAGAAGCGCTGCTTTCCATACATAAAAATAGCGATATTGCGATAGCTGGATTAGATCAGCTTCGTTCAGGATTAGGTGTCATCGCCAGTCACCTAAACTCAACTGACTGGTCTCTTTTAAATGATGATAAAAAATTTAATACGTTCAAAAATGGTATAAAAAGTAAAAAGTACACAAGGTCGACAGTACTACAGATACTTCAAACTATTAATAAGTTAGAAATTTCTTCACTTACAACTAAATACATAGCGTCTATATCTACTCTTTGTAATAAACTGTGTTCCCAAAATTCGATTGAATCAAAGCAAACTATAGCTATCCCAGAAAAAATTGGGAAAAACATATTAAGCACTGCGATTGATATCATAGAGAAATATCATCCATTTCGTCATGAAATCAGCAATGAATATAAGAAGTACAACAAAGCAAGAAGTGAATTAACTTCTGTCGATAGTCGATTTCCCAAGAGATATAATCAAGCCTGCAATCACAATATTCCAAACTTTAAACTTTGTGGAATGTCAACGGATGCTGTTGATATACAGACTGCTTGCATGATTGTGATATTAGGTTTTAGTGGGGTTCGTATTTCAGAAGCGTTAAGTTTTAACAATGAGTCATATTCAGAAAAGAGATTCAAGGATATTACTGTTCCATTACTTACGGGCTCTATATCTAAAACCCAAAAATGTGGAACACCAACTCAAGAAACATGGGTAACGAATCCAATTGTAAAATTGGCATTGGAGTTAGGGTATGATATGTCTGAATTTTCACGCGATGTTTTCACCGAAATAATAGGTACAAAGGCCAATAAGGCTGAACAGAAAAAAATGTTATGGGAATTAAAAAGTGTATTTATAAAGTTAACGGAACCGAAAACAGAAGCACGAAAAGGTCGCGTTATTACAGAAGGTTGGAATAGGCGATTTTATAATTTTATAAAAAAATATAAGTTTACAGCAACCAAAGAAGATGTGAATGAATTTAATATATTAAATCCAACCCGTGCAGGAGAGTTAGAAGTAGATGGATATCTTCCAAGAATATCACCTCATGATTTCAGACGGACATTTGCGGTATTTCTAGTGAGAAACAAACTAGGCAATATGATGACCCTCAAACATCAGTTTAAACACGCTAACATCGTCATGACACAATGGTATGCAAACCATTCTCATTTAGCTGCAGCTATGGACTTAGGCATTGATACAGAATTACAGAAGTTGATCACTGAGTCTAATGAACAAATAACAGTAGATACGTTATTTAATATCTACAACAGCGAAACCCTATCAGGAAAAGAAGGTGAACGTCTAATTGTTGAGCGCAACAAGGACGAATACGCTGGAACTATCTATATGAGCCGTAATGATATCGAACGTCGAGTAAAAACAGGCTCTGTTTCATTAGTTGAACACCCTACTGGATATTGTATGAACCCCTCTTGTGATCGTATTTGTGCATCAGATAAATCAGCTTACAGCTGTCAACACGAAATTGTAACACCAGAAAAGGCAATGAGCCGTGTATTAGTTCGTGAACGTCTCATACAGAGATACAAAGCACTTATTGATACATCTTTCATGGCAAATATCCTCACGAATATATATGTTGAAATTAAATCGATTGAAGTGACATTAATGGCACACAATATCGAGTTCGCCCCTTTTTTAAAAGAAGAAAATAATGCCTAGCTTATCAAACTCAGAAATTACTTTACTTCGTCTTAATGACGCTCTTCAACGCCTGCTTTCTGGAACACCTGAACGAACAAGAGTTGATGGAAAAGTCAGCATTATGCGTATCAATCAAGAAGCTGGTTTATCTCGTGGAAATATATATCACTACAAAGAGTTTATTGCTAAGGCGAAAGTCGAAATCGAACTATACAAAGACAATACAAATAAATCTAATGTCATTGATAAACAAAGAGTTAACAAAATAAAAGAAGATAAGCTTAGGTTTCAGCGAGACAAAGAGAAACGCTTAAAAATTGAGTACCATGGGCAAGCCAAAAACCAAAAAAAATTAACTGATCAATTAGTTCGAGAGAATGCGTCACTGGCATTCAGATGCATGGAGTTGTCGGATGAATTAGATAGCAAAAATAATAAGATAGTTTCAATAAAAAGACAAAATGAATAATCATATGGCAGTATTGGTTATAATGGATTTTCTGAGCCTTTCAGAATTAACCCCATATGCTTATCACCAGCAACCATATGGGTTTAGGATGGGCTAAAATATGAATAACAACCCCTTATGCAAGTTAAAAAAAGTACCATAGAATTATATTTTTATGAGAAATATACTCACTCAAAGTAATTCCCCACAAATAAAGTAAAAGTATGCCCACATAAGTTTGAATCTCAATTAATCAACACTTAATCTATCATCCATTGATTGCTTATCAACAAAAACAGTTAACCACTCAGTAATTTTACGAAGGAGATCATCTAAGCGGGATATAGTAACTAACATCAATGGCTGATTATGAGCAACTGCAGATCTAATAGATCTATACTCTTCCATAGTAGTTGTGAAGTAGTCTTTAGTAAAAATTTTATCTGGTCCTACTAAACCTACCTTTTTGGTACGTAGTACCAATTCAAGTGATTCAGTTGTCAAAAAATGCATTAAGTTGTTCTTTGCTAACACAACACCATGATGTTCATTCTGTCGTTTCTGCCAGTCCTTAGCTGAAACTAAAATAGTTTGAGAGTTTTTACGCTTTTTTGGGGGAATAGTTTTATCATTAGTTAAATCATCGCTTTCATGCAATTTTGGAAACTCCTCTCTCATACATTTAAGTACAAGATTAATTAGTTCCTCATTTTCACTCTGATGCGGTGGTGTTTTAGTCATCTCAAGATTATCAACCCACTTTTCACCCAACTTCCCATACCAATCTGATACAACCAAACATCTTAAAATATTTTCTATTTCAGCAACCTTTCGATAAGCAGCAGATGATATAATATGGCCTTCTAAACATAAATCTTTCGGCGGTGCACAATCGTTCAAACCAACACTCAAGGCAATATTTCTTATTACATGATTAATTAATGCGCCCGAAATTTGTATTAATTGAAAATTTCCTTCTAAATTATTTATCCTAACAATCCCTGCTAACCAAAGTTGTTCAGTAATAATGGACTCCGAAGGCCTTACTAATCTATGTACGTGTAATAGTTTTGATAATTCATCTTTTGCCTTCAGATCAAGAGTATTTATTCCGTCCCTAAAATATTGAATAACTTCGGGGGCAACAATAAGTTCATTGATTACCTGTTCGATGTTATTTACCCATAAACCAGTTTTATCTTCTAAATACTCGATTGCTTTACTAATTAGGTAATCATTCCCAGCAGTTTGTTCTATCAACAGATCACAGGCTATTTTATCTAACTCTGTTGCTCTTGAAATAATGCGTTTACTTATTAGCAACTGACATAAATCAACATTACTCATTGGTGGTACAAACACCATATTCTTATATTCAGCCGCAGGAGATGTCGTTTTATCATTTATTTCATAATAATGTTCACAGAAATTATAATAACTCCATGCACCACAGAATATAAATTGATATGTTAATCTACTCGCGGTTTCTTGAATAGATCTAGCTGTTTTTATAAGTGAGCACTGATCTTTTTCATTTGCATTATGAAAATCATGAACAATTATTCTTACTGATGAACGATCAAATTCATGAGCATACTTAGCTATTTTATCTGCAACTTGAAGGAGGTCCATCTCTACGGACATTTGATCGGAGGTTTTAAATTCTGATACCCCATCATTGCTAACTATATGAACTTCTTCAGTTTCACAGTTTTCAGGTGTATATGAGCTGATACATGGACCACCTCGAGAAGAGCTTCTTTGACTAGAACCCCCCCAAATCCCTTTAGAATCACGACGTAATTTAGCAAACCAATCTATATTATGGGTCATAGTAATATTCCTTTATTTCGCTCTTTTTCATCATATTTTTTCAATGAATCTTCAATTGCACTCATATTTATTTTATCTAAACGTTTAAGTATATTCAGATGAGTTGGATATGTTGCTCTATATCTGTCATGTAAACTTGTGTCCTGAGTTAACATATTAGTCATTATTAGTAATTCTATAGTTTGACGAAAATGCTCTGGTTTAGGTTTGTCTATTTGTAATAAATTACACCATTCATTTAGTAAATTTGAAATATCTTCACTATAGAAGTATTTGTCGTCTATATTTTTTTCTGTAAACTCAGGGTCCGTTACGGCAAGTAAAATTGCATGTCCCAAATGTGATAAGTTGTACCCTAAAGTTTCATTAAAATAGTGGATAAAAGCTTGCTCACCTCCGTCTATGCTCACATTAGTATTGAAAACAGCCTCTACATCTTTAACGGTTATAGTTACTACAGTTCCAGGTGTTCTCCTATTTGAAACATGTTCAAGTAAACATCTACAGAATTGTTGTACAAATGCAGGGTGGCGTGAAGCTCTTTTGGCAATGTGTCGAGGTACTGATGGGTGTACTTTTATACCCAACATATCTTCAAACCCTATTTTTACTAGCTCATTAATATCATCATAAGTAAGATCTTTAATTGGAATTGGTTGACCTACATTTATAAAAGGATGACCAACTCGGCGTTTCTCTTGATCTAACTTAGCTTCATAGTAAAGTTGATGGTAGCCTGAATATACTAAGAAGGTATCTTTACTAGGATCATCCATTACAAGCTGTCTTAAAACTGTAGCTAGTGGAAATTCATTTGGATGCACTTGTCTACTTTTCTTTATATATTCATCAACTTCATCAATCAGAAAAGCGATTTTCGCCCCACTACGTCGCAATTTACTAACTTTTTTCTCAAAAGTTGCTATATCTTTAACAGGCCCTAGTTCAAGTGTCTCCGCTATTTTTTTTGCTATTGCTAAATCTGGATCGCCATTATCCTGAATATCGACATAAACATATGCAACTCTATAATGCCGATTATTTAGAGCATTTTCTAAAGCATGTAAAACTGATGTTTTACCTATTCTCCTCCCCCCCCAAATCATTGCTTGTGGGCTATTTAGTAGCTTTTGAAGGATATCATTACGTCCTACATAAATGTTATTCGCTTGATGACAATAACCTTGAGATACAAATGGTGAAGAATTTGCCAAATCAGAGACTGACGCATGAAGAGCTTGCCTTATACCTATTTCATGTTTATCTAAAGATCCTACTTTATATAAAAGCGAATCACTCACTAGTAGAAAATTTTTAAAGCCCTTATCATATTTTAAAAACCGTTGTATTTTTTCCAAACCTTGAGGAACAAATATAATATGTAATAACGATACTGAATTTTCAGTATTCAGTTCATCTTCAAGCCGTTTTAAAGCTGGTAGATCCACATTATTACGATATAGATATAATCTGACTGGCCGTTTAAGAAATTCACTTTGGGGTTTGTAAAATGCTGTTTGATAAATATTATATGTATAATTTGAAGAAGAAGAATGTACAACACCAAAACGCTTTTTATCATCATGTTCGTCATGATATAAATTTGATATTTTGGCAAACTCTTTAACAAAATGAGACCAAGTACGTTTTATTGCAGTATCTTCAAGTGATTCTGTTGAAGATAGTGTATGCCAAAGCTTTATCAAGTTAGGGCACTTTTGAGTAGCTAAATCTAGAGGATTTTCTTGTATATCATCAACATTATATTTAGGGGTTAAATAAAATTCAATCTCATCAAAGTTTTGAGATTGAGTTTCTACGCTCGATTTTAAAGCATCCACAGAACGCTCTATATCTTCGCAGTTAAAACTAGTGCCATCTTCTATATAATCAGGATGTTGTATGGTTCGCAAGTTTCTATCTATCTTTGCTGAAAAAGCAAAAATTGAATCTAACCACCCATTGGACATATTTGTTCTAGCAGCTTCATCTTTAATATCACTAAGTACATCTAACATTCTTTTTATAAAAATCAGACGTAAACTCTTTTCATTTTCAAAGAACTCTTCAATTTCATTATTATATTGTTGAATCACTTTGTAAGCAGCGGGTAGCCGACTACCAGCTATGTTATCTTTTAAATCCAGATGAAATTTATTTGTTTCTAATTCTAATAAATCACCGCCTTTGGCTATAACAGCAGCTTTATCAACCTCGAATTTTAACCTGTGCTCTTTTGATAGAACTTTGTCAGCAGATTTATAAAGAATACTTATAGATTCCCATGATGATGCCCTTAAAAAAAGTTCTTTCGCCTTATCTAAAGTAATTTTATTAGACAAGTCATTTAAAATAATAGTCATTAGCTCACTGGATGCTGAGGGACGACATTCCTTCCGTAACCAAAGGATAAAGTTAGGACAATTTAATACGACCTCTTTGCATTGAGCTATTGCATGCCAAAATGGTTTAATAGTGGTGTTACTATTCTTTGCATGTATAAGCTTTTTAAAGTCATTAACTAAAGTAATTCTTGAGGACACTTTACCTGCCCATTCTGTAAATGAGTCAATTAATGTGGATTCCACAATCATTAGCGATTTACTATCAAACCCTTTTTCGCAAAATAATAAATGCTCATTTAGTTTAAATATAAAACTTTCCATAAGTTTTTTTGTATTTGCTGAATAGTGATGGTGCTCAATAAGCTGTTTATCATATTCAACAACAAAACTTTGATACCATGTTGGAATATCAATATTATCTAAAACTTTATGTGCATCTTGAAATTTAGATTTTTTAATAGAAAGTGATATTTTACCCCACAATTCAGTTAATGCTGGGTAGACAATTCTTGATTCAAAACGAGAGAAATGTTTTGTATCCCTTTGTATGTGAGTATATTTACCGTCTTCAAATGCAATTTGTTCTTCAATTATTTGTTCTTGATTAGACATATTGTCTAAAAATTCTTTTGTGGCAAATTTTATTGTGCGATGACTAACAATTGCACCTATAATTTTGTCTAAATACTTTGGTAAGTTAAATCTACTTATTTCAACTGCATTTATCTTAACTAAAATTGAAAACGCAGAATCACTATGTCCGTTTAGCGCAGCCGTAATAAGCATTATAACAATACGTTCTGATTGCTCTTTAGAGTTTATATTTCCATTTATAAAACTCAAAATTCCAATTTCAGAAAAAGTCTCATCAAACGCAGTTAGTAATGGAAGTCCTTCTGTTGAAGAATTGAATACCGCATCAAAGAAAATATCAGTAGCTAGGGCCGATGATTCATTTTCAGTTTTGTTTTGTAGCTGATATACATATAAGAGTAGATATGCAATTGACTGTTTATTTTGAGCATTTAAAGTTTTACAAACTTCTAATATCCCTTCGAGAGTAATGGAGTTACTTTCAACTAACTTCCTAGCTGTATCCCGAAGTATCACATCATCCTTATCTATATATTTGAACGATGTCTCAGCCAAAAGTATCTCGATAGCTTCACAATCATTTAACGAGTCAGTAACGACAATTCTTTGCTTGATTTCGTTTATATTTTTTAAGTATTTATCATTGGCCTTTGATCCAAAGTTTACAGTTAACTCACCTATTTTATAATTTAGTTCATCTTTATATTCTTGCAATTTAATGCTAATTTTTAGGTTCAAACTGTCTATATGATCTTGATAATTTGTTCCTGTTTTAATTAAAGTACATGGAGATTCATCAATTAATTCCAAAGAGAAGTCATCGATCTTAAAGTTGGCTGTAGAAATTAAATGAAGTTCACGCACTTTTAACTTTTCAATCTGTTCTTTTGTATCATGTATTTTTTCAATCAGTTTTTTCAAACCATTTTTTTTCAAAACCAACTTACGTATAATTACTTTGATTGATTCATTTGGGTTTAATCCCTCGTCAGTGATATTGCATTCATGACAATTCTTTTTGCTGCAAACATACTGTTCTAGATTTTGTATATCCTCATACTTAATTTTAATTTCTTTTCTATTACATTCTAACGAAGTAATAATACTAGAAACATCACCAGAATCATTAAAGTCTGTAACGCTATTAAATTCAGTTAGTTTTTTTGTTTTGTTTGTGAAGTCTTCAGTTAACTGAATAAACTCTCGAATCAACTGTTCAATATGACCCTCATGAAAAATTAAATCTTCTACTGAATTTATTGTTTTAAATTGTTTAATTTCTATATCAGGTAATTTTCCTTCAGCTTTACTCTCTTCTTTAGTTACTTCAGATTTATCATCTTCTTTAACTACTTCATCTGTACTCTCTTCTTTAATTTCATTAGCTACTTCAATATTATCAACAGAATGACTTGATAATTCTGGGTATTTACAAGCTATTTCATGGCATAATTCAACTCTTAATTCTTTCTGTAGCATTGCAAAAGCCAGAGTAATATAAGTTAAAGGGAGTTTGTTTTTCTCGTTTTCAAAATCATCACCATTTAATAATTTTTTTAATTCTGTTATGTCTATGAAATGCCGTCCACCTTTCTTGACCTTGCAAATACTAGATATTTTTGTATAAATCTCATAATGCTCTACTCTCAGCCACATCCAAATAGCCTGATAAAGTTCAACCAAATTATTGTTGCTTTTTGTTAACTTTTGACG
>Ga0105355_10004328_pt1 | contig 12221 bp, 13 predicted proteins | sample GOMGulsemesocosm_2_FD_83508 | JGI IMG/M metagenome (GOLD analysis project Ga0105355, IMG submission 83508) | Methane-oxidizing microbial communities from mesocosms in the Gulf of Mexico - GOM9C Gulf of Mexico | ecosystem: Environmental > Aquatic > Marine > Cold seeps | place: Gulf of Mexico... | reverse complement strand
TGCCATTAACGACCATGTACTTAAATCAACAACCATACCTTGCCATTGTGATTGACGTAGTAAAATTTGCTCACCTAATATCACTGCACTGCATTGTTCGCTAGTTAAAGGCATCGCCAATACGTCTGGGATCATAATTTTACAGGTTATACCTGCATCCCCTAACCAAGATAACCATAACTTTAATTGCTCACGCGAAATTGCAGCAATAAAACAATTATCCCCTTCTTTATTAGCTTTAATAGCGCTATATGCAAAGAATAATGACTCCACCTCTTGTGCTAAATCATCCTCTAGCATATAGGGAGCAGCTAAACGTATAGCTTTTGATGAATTGCCCGGTACTTTTAGGCTTTTTATCGCAATATCACAACCGGGTACAAAACTTACAACCTGGCGTTGTTGAGATTTTTCAGTAAGCTCAGACAAATAGCTCGCATCTTCAAGCTCACCACTGGCGATAATTTCTTGCTGTGAATTTGACCATATCAACCAATGTATGGCTTCTTGAGCATGGCTGCCAAGGCGAATATAAAGTGTTTCTAACATTAGTCCCGTCCTATGGTGCGGCTAATTACATTAATTTTTTTATTTCCAGTAACTTTCAGAATACTATTTAAAGAAAAGTAACTGTTATTAAAGCTCGCGGTTGTCTTTAGTTTAAAGTATTCGCTATCAACAACAAACTGCTCTTTTTGCTGATCGGTAATTTTCTGTTTACTAAGCTCTGGTAATTTGAAAAAGTCATCTCTAGAACTAAAACCTTCGCTCTTTCGTGCCGACAATACTTGTTCGGCAACATCGCGGGGAATAGTTAGTAATGCCATCAACAATTCAACATGTTCAATATTCAAGGTATTTATATTAATTTGATGTAAATTAGTATTCGGCAAGATACAAACGTAGCCTTTTATTGCATTAATGGTTTTAATAGAAAAGTGCTCAATAATACGTAATTCTTTTAGACTCGCTAAATAATGATTAGCAGGCAAGTAAGCAAATTGTTTAGCGGCATAATCATTATCTTCAGCACCACCAGCACTAACAATGGCACTATTTTCATCTAGCCAATCGGTGAGTGCATCGGCCATGTATTCAGCTTCAAACTGACTAACGTCTTCAAGGTTAAGAGCCATCAACAACTCTTCAAAAGCAGTTCTTGCCAATGATTTTTTAGATGTTCCTTGCTCTTGGGTTTTTTCTTCAAGACGCAGTGCATTTAAATTAAGGCAAGCTTGTAAATCTGTAATTTCTCCCGTTATTTCTCCAAAATCAACAGGGTAACTGCTTTCACCTTGCGCCCATACTTGCTCAAGATTAGTCACCTTTGATTCCTTTTCAAAAGAAGTAATCAATACTCTTTTGGCAAAGGCTTCTGCTGACATGGCATACCAATAAGCTTGTTGGTTTGAACTAATATTGTCTGCTCTTTGCATTTGTAACAATAAACGCGCTGTCATTTGTGTTGCCAATATCGAGGATAGCGCCACAATCAACATTACAGAGATAAGCGCAACACCTCTCACAGTGGATAATTGTTTCACTAGCCAGTTCCAGAAAGAGAGCTTGTAGAGGAGTTTGATTCGTCACCTGCAACCAGAAATTGTCTGCGGATAATACCATAATCTTCAGTTTCAATTTCTATGGCTATGGCTAGTGGTAATTGATTATTGTTATGCTCTTTCTGCCATTTTTTACCATCATAGTACTCAAATTTTAGCGTTGTAACTTTGCTGATAAGTTGTCTAACTTTAGGCTCTTCACCTTGTACGGCGTCAACAAAATTGAAGTGCAATCGCTCGACGCTATTATCGTTTAATTGATAAGCCACTGATTGCATATCACTACGTGGTAATAATAAACCAGGATTTGTCCAACCTTGACGAACAAAACCAAGGTATTGCGAATTTGATGAAAAACTATTTTTCGTATGAAGAAACCCCTTAAGAGGCTCTTCACCATTTAAACGAATGGTCCTTTTACTAATTTGCAAGAGGTCGCGCTCAATAATAAGAAAGGCTCGCTGTAATTCATTCATCCGTTCAATACGTATTTGCGATGATTCATCACTTTTAATCACTGTATTAAAGATGCTAAAACTAGTTAAACTAATTAAGGCAAAAATAACAATCGCAATAAGCACTTCAAGTAAAGTAAAACCAATGTTTTTATAATTTATTGCGTGAGAGTGACACTTTTTTTTACTCATTAAGTATCACTCTTTGACAAGTAAGTCATTACACTTGAAGTTGCTGACGTTTGTTTATCTGACAACCGTATCTCTATAACAACAGCACGCATATTATTATCGGTTGTTTTAATCACTTTTTGTAACCAAAACCACTCTTTGCCCGCAAGTTCAACTTTACCCTTTTTATTATGTTTAGGTGGCCAATTTTTATCTAATGTCGCTTCAACTAATTGATTTGAAGCAATCCAGCTTGCCAACATTTTCGATTCTAAATGCCCCATATTTCTAAAGTGATTGTCTGCAGTGGTTAACAATGCTACGCCGGCAATAGCAAAAACAGCCATCGCCAACATCACTTCAATTAAGGTAAAGCCCGTTGTATGTCTTTGGGTTTTAAAAGGAGTAGTCATGAATTTCAAATTAACCACCGGTGAAACCCTCCGCCAAAGGTCCTTCTACCAATAAAGGTGTTGAATATAAACCGGTAACTCGATATTGAATTTGTTGTTCCTCAAAATCAGCATCTTCAAAATAAAAAGTCAAACGAAAAGGACTGATATCACCACCCGATAAAATATAGACTTGTGGTATGATTCTTTTTTCATCTTCTTCTTTTGATAAATACAAATCATTTTCTTGTGGAGTGAATGTCGATACGTTAAAAAGTTGTGGCTCTTCAATAGGCAAGTCTTCTAAGGTTAAATGAATAAGTACACCATCTGGTAAGGCATGTGGAGCCAACATTTTGTTATCCGCTATCGCACTCCACTTGGTACCGTCAAACCCTAAAAATTGATAAGAATTTTCCTCAATAACAACACCTAATTCAATATTATTAAGCATCGAATACTCGGCTGCGATGTTAAATATACCAGCGAATCGGCCACTGCTTTGTTTAAGTATTTCATCTGGCTTGTTAATACCAATACTAAATTGCAAAACAGAAGCCATCAGGCCAATTAAAACAATCACCATCATTAATTCGATTAAGGTGAAAGCTTTTATTCTGCTTTGTCTATAGTTACTGTCCATATTTCACTGAGTAATTTATCAATTAATCACAATTACGCGTTATTGAAAATCGCCTAAATTCCAATTGCCAATATCATCATCTGTTGCCGCTTCTCCGTCTGGTCCCATTGAAAATACATCCATTTTACCGTGTTCGCCAGGATTCAGTATTTGGTACTCGTTACCCCATGGATCATTAGGCAGACGTTTAACATAACCATCTTCAGGAAAACGACGTGGTAATGGCTCTATATCGGTTTCAGTCACTAAAGATTCAAGTCCCTGTTCCGTAGAAGGATAGTTATAATTGTCCATTTTATACATGCTTAAGGACGTTTCTAAGGTCGTGATATCCGATACGGCTTTTTGTAAGTTAGCTCGGTCTGTACTGCCCATAAGATTTGGCACGATCATACTGGCTAAAATACCTAAAATAACAATAACGACCATTAGTTCAAGCAATGAAAAGCCCTGACTCGCTTTTACGTTATTTTTTTTATAAAGGTTTTTACGATACATAATTAACTTCCTATTAAGGTATTTAGCTGAAGAAGGGGTTGCATGATAGCCATAACAATAAATAAAACGACGCCGGCCATTGTTACCATAAGTGCAGGTTCAAATGCTTTTAAGGCAATATTAACTAATGATTCAAATTCTCGATCTTGATTGTCAGCAGCTCGGCCTAACATATGCTCAAGCTGACCACTCTTTTCACCACTGGCAATCATATGTAACATCATCGGTGGAAACAATTTTGTTTGCTCAAGGGATACTCGAAGACTTGTTCCTTCACGCACTTTATCCCCAGATTCTCTTACTTTTTGTTTAATGTATAAGTTGTCTAATACTTCACCGGCAATAGTCATACTTTCCAATAAAGGCACTGCACTCGCCGTGAGAATACTAAGCGTCCGAGCAAAACGTGCTGTATTGAGTCCTCGCGATACCTTACCAATTCCCGGCAAAGCAATAAGCCGGCGGTGAAAAGCTAGTTTGAACAGCGGTTTTTTCATTAATTGCGTAAAGGAAAATACCATTCCTGCAAGAATTAACAACAGTAATAAGCCATAGTTTTGTAAAAATTCACTACTAGCGATTAAAAACTTTGTAGAGCCGGGTAAATTTGCACCCAAATGCGCAAATTGATCGACAATTTGTGGGACTACAAAGGTCAACAAAATAGCAATAACACCAACAGCAACCACAGTCATGATCACCGGATAGACCATGGCCTGTACCATTTGAGAATGTAATTGCTGACGTTGCTCTGTATAGTCAGCCAAACGATTAAGTACGGTATCAAGATGTCCTGATTTTTCGCCCGCTGCAACCATAGCACGATACAAATGGTTAAAGACTTGTGGAAATTCAGACATACTCTCTGCTAAACCATAACCTTCGGTAACTTTCGTGCGAACGGCCATTATCATGCTTTTTAAGGTGTTTTTATCACATTGTTCTGCAACGGCAATTAGCGACTCTTCCAAAGGTAAGCCTGACTCAACTAACGTTGCCAATTGCCTAGTAATAAGTGCCAATTCAGTAGCGGAAATTGATTTAGCCCCACCAAAACGAGGTTTCTTACCGGCTTGTTTTGCCTTTTGTAGACTTGCAGTAATTTCGGTTGGCATTAAACCTTGTTCACGTAACAGACTACGTGCGTGTCTAGGCGTATCGCCTTCAATCACGCCTTTCTTAATTTTGCCTTTCTTGTCAACGGCTTGGTAATCAAATGCTGCCATAACTAAACTCTAAGTAAACTCTAGATAAACTCTAATTAATCTTCACGGGTAACACGTAAAACTTCTTCTAATGTCGTAATACCCATCATGACCTTATCAAAACCATCACGACGAATGGTGCGAGTAGATTTTCGAATATACTTTTCAATCACCTGCTCACCCTTACCATTGTGAATAAGTTCACGAACCTATCATCAACAAGTAATAACTCATGGATACCTGTTCGGCCTCTATAGCCCTTGTAATTACACTCTATACAACCAATAGCTCTATAGATGGGTAATTGATTATCTGCTGGTAACGTTAATAAATTAAGTTCTTCGTCATCAGGTAAATGACTTTCTCGACAATGAGGACATAACGTTCTCACCAATCGCTGTGCTAGCACACCTAGTAAACTTGATGAAAGTAAAAAAGGTTCTACGCCCATATCTTCCATACGTGTAATAGCACCTGCTGCTGAATTTGTATGTAAGGTAGATAAAACGAGGTGCCCTGTTAAACTTGCTTGTACCGCTATTTGTGCCGTTTCCAAATCACGAATTTCACCCACCATCACCACGTCAGGATCTTGTCTTAAAATAGCGCGTAGACCACGAGCAAAAGTCATATCAACTTTGGTATTGACTTGCGTTTGTCCTATACCTTCAATAGCGTATTCGATAGGGTCTTCTACAGTAAGAATATTACGTTCTTTGTGATCTATCTGGCTTAACCCAGCATATAAAGTGGTACTTTTACCTGAACCTGTAGGTCCGGTCACCAAAATAATACCATGCGGCTTTTCAATAAGTTGAGAGAACTTTTTACGGCTATCATCAACCATACCTAGATCTTTTAAATCGAGTCGAGCTGAATTTTTATCTAAAAGACGTAATACAACACGTTCACCATGCCCTGTTGGCATTGTTGAAACACGCACGTCGACGGCACGGCCACCAATTTTTAAGGAAATACGTCCGTCTTGTGGAATACGTTTTTCGGCAATATCGAGCTTAGCCATAACTTTAATACGAGAAACCAATAAAGAGGCAAGTTTACGGTTGGGTTTAAGTACTTCGCGTAATACACCATCAACACGAAAGCGGATCTGCAAGGTATTTTCAAAGGTTTCGATGTGAATATCGGATGCGTTTTCTTTAATAGCTTCACTAAGCATCGCATTGATGAGCTTAATGATCGGCGCATCATCTTCATTTTCAAGTAAATCTTCACTTTCAATCATTTCGTCGGCTAACGAATATAAGTCGACTTCATTACCAATATCTTCCATCATCTGCTGTGCTTCAGATGAGTCTATTTGATAAGCAATAGTAAGTGTTTGTTCAAACTCATCAATACTTTGTATTTTCACACGAAATGGTGCTCGTAATATCCGTCTAATTTCATTAAGCACATTAACATCAAAGTCTGCCAAGCAGTGTAACACGTAGCCATTTTCATCTTTATCAATCAATACATTGTGCCGTTTGGCAAATCCAAATGGTAAGCGGCTCTGGTTAAGGCCTGAACTATTAACATCAATGCCGATCTCTTCATTAACAATTTCTTGTGTCAATGAGGAAGGTGGTAATATATCAATTACATCTTTTTGTTCTTTTGAGTCACTCATAACTAGTTATTTTGCACTTCAGGAGTATTATTTTTATTTTCAAGATACTTATCAAAAGATGGCGGTAAACTGAGCGCGTCATTCCATTTAGGCAGTAGCGGCAGTTTGTCTGTATTCATTAGCTCTAAACCTTCTTCTTGTTTCCTGATTTCGTCGGCGCGAATAAAGTTATATTTTTCTTTGCTGAGATCATTCATGGTCTTGCCATCACGAATAATCGTTGGTCTTAAAAATACCATTAAGTTACGTTTACGCTTGGTATTAACTGTTGATTTAAACAAATGACCGATGATTGGTATATCGCCAAGTATTGGCACTTTTTGCACACTTTCTTGCACATCTTCATTAATCAAGCCACCTAAAATAATTGTCGCGCCATTATCAGCCATGACTGTGGTGCTAATTGTGCGTTTATCAATAGATATATCGACACCCGTGGCACCAATCACCGAAGATACTTCTTGTTCTATGGTTAACTGTACACCGGTACCTTCATTCACTTGTGGCGTCACTTTAAGTTTAATGCCCACCTCTTGACGTTCTACCGTCTGAAATGGATTAGCGTTATTCGCACCTGTTGCCGAGCCTGTTATAATGGGGACTTCTTCACCTACTAGAAATGATGCTTCTTCATTATCTAAGGTAGTAATGCTAGGTGTTGCCAAAATATTGGAATTTGTATCGGTGCTTACTGCTTGTACGATAGCTCCCCAATCACTTTCCATAACACCAAACATCATGCCACTGACCGAACCTAATGCTTGTGCTATTAGAGAATAGTCACCTTCAGTATCAGCTTGATAGTAACCTTCTTGTATTACTTCATTATCAGAATTTACAAGTGCAGGAACAAATGCTCCTTGTCTTGTCTTTGCGGCTTCAATGCCTGCAGCAACGTCACCGATCCTAGCGGGACCATTAGTAAACTGTGTTGCTCCACCATTTGCGCTATACCATTGCACCCCTAAATTAACACCATCACTTTCGAAAACCTCCACAATGATCGCTTCTATTAGGACTTGTGCACGGCGCACATCTAATTGACGAATAACCGCACTTAATGAACGTAACATATCAGGCTGCGCTGTGATCACTAGGCTATTAGTACCATCATGGGCTTCAATACTAATATTGCGTTTTTTACTTTTATTACGACTGGTTGTTTTTGTCGTATTTCCTTCCGCTTCTATCGACTCACTAACCCCCTTTAATACTTTAACCAAATCTTCAGCCTTAGAATATTTAAGGCGATATACTTTGGTATTACCACTTGCTTCAAGGTCACTGTCTAAACGAGCAATAAGTTTAGTAATACGTTCACGTGCTTGCGCTTCACCACTGATGATCACGCTATTGGTACGCTCATCAGCAACAATTTTAGGGATAAGAAAAGTCGGCGTACCAGCCTTACCTTGCGAACGTTTATTCATTGTTTCAATAATACGGACAATCTCACTGGCGGAGGCATGTTTTAAATGAATAATTTGTACGTCTTGATCACCTGCTCGATCAACACGCTCTATTATTTTGACTAAGCGATTAACAACAGCCGCAGTACCCGTTAACATGATGACATTAGCAGGGTCGTAGTTAACGACATTGCCGCCACCGGCTTGATCAGACAACTGACGTAGCAGAGGCACTAACTCACGCACCGTAACATTTTTAACTTCAACCACTCGGGTAACCATTTCATCGCCAAAGTGTGCGTTTTCAGCGCCAACTACAGGAATAGATGAAGTTTTTGCATCTTTATTGCGAATAACTTTTACAACATTGTTTTCCATTTCAACCGCAGAAAAACTGTAGACTTCTAGTACATTAAGAAAAAACTGATAATATTGTTCTTCTGTTAACAAATCGTAACTGCGCACATTGACTTTACCACGCACATTAGGGTCTACGATCATCGTCTTTTTAAGGTTTTTACCAACAATATTAATAAACTGAGTAATTTCAGTGTCTTTAAAGTTAGGTGAATAGTTTGTCGCATTCACTTGACCACTGAGCAAGATGGCGTTAAAGCACAATGCTACCGATAAGCTGTTGAACACTTTTTTATACCAAGGAGTACGGGAGGTGTTGGCCACGGTACTATTTTCATTAATCATTTTTATATTCCGTAATGCTGTATCGGTAAATTTATTCATCGATACTGAAAAGTATTTCAGTAAGCTCACCGTTACGGTTAAGTAACAATGAGACTTCTTTTTGTTGTTTTAAGTCTTGTAGTGCTTGTGCTGCTTCACTTGGCACACTTAGGTCGTAACCATTCATTTGAGTAGCCACATCGCCAGATTTTAAACCTGATGACTGAAAAAATTCAGGCTTCTTACCTGGCATCAGTTGATAGCCAATCACTTTTCCGGCCATTCTTTTTGGCGAGATGCGTAAATAATCGGTAATATTTCCTGGATCTTTATTAATATCTGCTTTGAGACTCGTTGCACGCTGAGTTAGTTCCCGATTGTTACGCTGATCTATGATATGCGTTGAGGGAGCTGTTCGTTTTTTTCTAGATTTTGCACTTTTAAGCCTAGCATTACTTCCTGTAATCTTATTGCCAGCTTTTTCATATTTAAAACCATCTAACATCAGCGTTTCAAGACGACCTGACTGTTTTATCAAAACACGATCACTAGAAACACTATTAAGAATCGCTCTTGTTCCTATTATAGTATCACCAATACCATACGTTTCTTGTTTGCCATTATTTTCTATTATCGCTGCAGCTACATCATTATTATCACTAGCAACGACACCGGCCAAGGTCAACCTTAAGCGTGTTTCTGGCGCATCTTGTACTTTAATATCTTCTTGAACAATGATTTCATCGCTAAATTCCCCAAATAGATTAACAGCATATAATTTGGCAAGATCAACACTTTTTATCTTTGTATTTTGAAATGTATTAGATGAACTAATACCCGTTGATTGCTGTATCGCATCTTTTGATATCAATAACCACGTCATTTGAGCAGCCAAATAAGCAATGTAAACAAGCAATATGAGACTCATTGTTTTAGCAATTTTTTGTTGTGGTAATCTTGTCAATACTTCGATGAAGGAAGCCAAGTTGTTGGGTAGCTGCATGTTTATCGTTATAATTTATTTGTTAATAGTTTTTTATATTACACGATGATACTTGAGCATCGCGCTCGCAACAAGAATTTGACCATGAATTTAACTAATATTTACAAAGTAATATATTGGTAATGAAACAGTTAGACCTCAAATTCCTGAATAGCTTAATAGCTTTATAGCGAAAAAGCTCCGTCTGTGTTACCTTTCGGGCAATATGAGTCCATAATAAAACACCATGAAAAAAGAGAAAAATCATAAAAACGGAAATAGCTCAATTCGATTGGATAAATGGCTCTGGGCAGCGCGTTTCTATAAGACACGAGCAATTGCTAAGCAAATGATTGACGGTGGTAAAGTTTTTTATAACGGTCAACGTAGTAAATCAGGAAAAGCTGTCACTATTGGTGACAAAGTTAAGATTCGACAGGGCTTTGAAGAGAAAGAAGTTATTGTAGTAGCGTTAGCTGATCGAAGACAAGATGCTACTTTTGCACAAACGTTATATCAAGAAACAAGCGCAAGCAGCGAAAGCAGAGAAAAAAATGCATTCGCTAGAAAACAAGGCATATTACTGAGTCCTGCGAGTGCTAATAAACCAGACAAAAAGCAACGTCGTAAACTTATTGAATTTAAAGAAAGGATATAGACAGTGACCATTAAAAATGATGTATTAAATCGTTATTTATTTGATGATTTGCATGTTCGTGGTGAACTTGTGCAGTTAAAAGATACTTATAAGGACATCATGAATTTACATGATTATCCTGCGGCGGTGAGCCAATTACTCGGTGAACTCGTTGCCGCCACTTGCTTATTAACGGCAACATTGAAGTTTGAGGGTGAAATTGCCGTGCAATTGCAAGGTGATGGTCCGATAGGCTATTTAGCAGTAAATGGTAACCACAAACAAGAAATGCGTGGCATAGTACGTTTATCAACAGACACCGATGCCACTACGTTGCGAGAGTTAGTTGGCAAAGGCAATATGATTATCACCATTCGCCCTGATCAAGGAGAACCCTATCAAGGTGTGGTAGCGTTAGAAAAAGACACCTTAGCCGACTGTTTAGCGCATTATTTTGAAGTTTCAGAACAAATCCCAACAAAGATTTGGCTATTTAGCGATAACGAAAAACAACAGGCGGCAGGATGTTTAGTACAATTATTACCTGACGGGGATGATAAAGAAAAGCAGCATTTAGATTTTGAACATTTATGTCAAATCACCAATACTATTAAAAGTGATGAAATTTTCACGTTAGAGGCAGAAGCACTGCTTTATCGTTTATATCACCAAGAAACAGTGCAGCTTTTCGAACCACAACAAGTCATTTATCAATGTAGTTGTTCTGAAGAAAAGTGTTTAACCACTATCGCTCAAATTGAACCTGCCGAATTGAAAAGTATCATTAAAGAGCGGGGTCATGTTGATATGACTTGTGATTACTGTAAGACGACTTACACCTTCGATGAATTCAAGTTGCTGCCCTTTCTAAACGATATTAAACACTAGAATTACTCTTAAACAATGAGTTAATTCCATTGCAATTTTGCGATGGAATTGAATTTGTTTAAAATAAATTAATATTAAGCTGCTTCTTTAATTGGGCTATAGTCGATTTCCATTTCAACTACACTAAAACGTTTACCAGTAATGAGACTTTTATAAAATGGCATTAACTTAACCGTTTCTGCCGGAGTTAGTCGGAATGTGTTTTTGGCTATTTGATTCACTTTTACTAAAGGGTATTGCAATTCACTGGCTGTCACTTTATTGAGACTGACGACCACGATACTACCTTTGACTAAACCATATTCTCCCATTTGCATATTATATACTTTTGCACCTTTACTAAAACTCTTTGAATGCAAAGAAAATTTTTCACCATTGAGTGTTATTGAAGGCTGAATACCACGTTTTTTTAAGTATTCGGCTAACTTCTTTTTTTTATCTTCAGCAATACTTAATAGTTCCGCAGCCTCTTCATCGACTTTATTTAAAGTAGGTGTTGTTGCTATAAGATCAACGTCGGCCTCTTTAATTTCAGCAGATACGATTTTTTCTTCATTATGATTATCGTTAGTCAAATTCTCAGGATTTTTGGACTGTTCATCATTACAGCTCAAAAACACAAACGAAATACTAGTTATTAATAATAATTCCTTATACATATACAACCTCTTCAGATTTAGCTTATTGACGCTTATATCTATCTTAATATTTTAACGTATTCATTGTTGTTCATACATATATATACGAGTATCCACTCTAGAACCCAAGCTATTGCCTGCATAGAAACAGGAATTTACTTCTATTGGGACTAAACTGATAGTCCATTGTATATATACACGCTATTGTTCAACCATGACTCCACGATAAACCGTAGACCTATACATCTTCGCTCCTTATCATCCTTATCATCCTTATCATCCTTATCATCCTTATCATCCATGTCATCACGACATACCGTACATCCTGTACATAAAAAAAAGCTGGTTGAACATCAACCAGCTTTTATATTTTTAACGATTATTTCTATCTATCGTATTACTTACGACGACGGAATAACGCCAATGG
>Ga0105355_10004325_pt1 | contig 12227 bp, 16 predicted proteins | sample GOMGulsemesocosm_2_FD_83508 | JGI IMG/M metagenome (GOLD analysis project Ga0105355, IMG submission 83508) | Methane-oxidizing microbial communities from mesocosms in the Gulf of Mexico - GOM9C Gulf of Mexico | ecosystem: Environmental > Aquatic > Marine > Cold seeps | place: Gulf of Mexico... | reverse complement strand
ACTCGTGATAGGTCCGCAAAAAAATCAGCCACCGCAACCACACTGCATTGCGAACCATCAAATTTTACTTGCAGCTCGTCAAGCGTTAAAGCGTCGTTAATTAGTTTTTCTATCTCTGGTACGTCCAAGGTTTTTCCTCGTCTAGTGTATGGGTAATTAAAAATTATCTTGGTAGAAAACCTTCAACACCACTTAATTTTATTAAATTATCTAATTTCGCCGGCAAATTTGCAAAGAGTAATTGACACTTGGCGAGTTGAGCTTGTTCGAATAGGTGGAATAACCAGGCTAATCCCGCGGTATCCACTTTACTAACCTGTTGTAAATCCACTATTAGTTTCGTAGAAAAAAACAATGCGGCTAACTTTTTATCTGACACGGTTATGATAGTAAAGCGGGTCAATTCACCGGCCAAATGAACAGTATCATTATTTACCTTAATGTTTAGAGCGCTCACAACTTATCCTGCATCATTAGTAGGGCTAACCTTTTTAGAGGTTTGCTTTTGCTTCGTTTTATTTTTGAAAACGATATTTCTGGCACTTTTCTTTTTGAGTAATTCAGTCACGTAAGGCAAACCCTTTTGGCGAATAATACTGCTTAGCTCTGCCTGTTTACTGTCTAATAAACTTACCCCTTCGGCAACCATATCAAACGCTTTCCACTCATGGGTGTTACGATTTTTTCTTACTTTAAATGAAACGTCAATATCGTCGCGCCCTGACATTAATATTTTAGTATTTACCGCCACTATTTTTTTATCAGCAAAGTTTTTCGCTGGAGAAAATTCCACCTCTTGGTTATCGTACAAAGTAAAAACTTGTGCATAAGAGGTAATTAAGTATTCACGAAAAACCGGCACAAACGCTCGGCGCTCGGCATCGGTGGTTTTCTTTAAATGCTTGCCAATAACTTTAAAGGCAGAATATTTATAATTAATGTAAGGCATCAATTCTTCGCGAACAATGTTCTTAAGTAAGTTAGGGTTTGCTTTAATATCGGACTCTTGATTAGCAAAACGTTTAAAGGTTTTGCCGGCGACATTACGAATCATTTGATACGGGTCTTTTTTATCAAAACCTTGATTTGCTGTTACCGTCGAGTTTGTCGCTTGTGCCGCAAAAACGCTGTTACCACTTAGGGTAATTGCTAGGGAGAATATCAATAAGGCAATATTGATGGTTTTTTTACTCTGGGTCTTCATTAATCGTCACCACTTCCTTGGCTAAATAAAAATTGTCCTATTAATTCTTCAAGTACCAAGGCTGGCTTAGTATCTTCAATATAATCGCCTGGCTGCAAAATTTCTAAAGAATCATCCATAAAGCCTGGTTGCAAACCTATATACTGCTCTCCTAATAATCCCGACGTTAATATCGCCACCGAGGTTGCTTCAGAAAATTCACTGTATGCTTGGTTAATGGTTAGGGTTACTACTGGGGTATAATCTTCTTCATCAAGAGAGATATCAGTAACACGACCTACAACCACGCCGCCTACTTTTATTGGTGAGCGTACTTTTAAGCCACCAATATTGTCGAATTTAGCAAGCAAGGTATAAGTGTCGCCATTACCAGAGATCCCTGAATTAGCCACTTTTAGCGATAACATTAATAACGCAGCAATACCTAAGGCTACAAAAAATCCTACCATCAACTCTATTTTTTTTGACATCATGTCTTTCACCACACGCCTTTACAATAATTAAAAACTAAAATTTAAACTCAACTATCGATTTCACGATAAGCCGAAATATTTCTTCATAGCACGGATAAATAAGACTTATCTGCTATACATCACTTAAAAAACATTACCTTTAGAAGATTACCTAGTGAACATCAACGCGGTTAAGATAAAATCTAAGCCCAACACCAATAATGAGGATTGCACCACCGTTGCAGTGGTTGCTTTAGAAATACCTTCAGAGGTTGGCTCACAGTCATACCCTTTATAAACGGCAATCCAAGTAACCACAAACGCAAAAGCCACACTTTTAATAATGCCATTAAGTACATCTTTACTAAAATCAACTTGCCCTTGCATCACTGACCAAAAAGTACCGCTATCAACACCTAACCAATCAACACCAACGAGATGAGCGCCTAAAATCCCTACCGTTGAAAAAATTGCCGCTAATAACGGTAAGCTAATGAAGCCAGCCCAAAACCGGGGAGCAACAATCCGCCTTAAGGGATCAACCGCCATCATCTCTAGACTTGATAACTGCTCCGTAGCCTTCATTAAGCCTATTTCGGCGGTTAACGCCGAGCCAGCACGACCGGCAAAGAGTAATCCTGCGACCACAGGACCCAGTTCACGTAATAATGATAAAGCAACCATAGGTCCTAAACTGGCTTCTGCGCCATACCCCACCAAAATAGTATAGCCTTGCAGCGCCAACACCATGCCAATAAAAGTTCCAGAGACTAAAATAATAACCAACGACTTCACCCCAACACTATGGAGCTGCGTTAATAACAGTGGAAAGCCTTTTTTAACGTTTGGCCGATGTAGTAACGCTGAAGATAATAACAGCACCGCTCTACCCAGCCCACTAATAAGCGCTAAGGTATTTTTACCTAATAATTGAATAGACTGCATTAATAACTACCCTTAACGAGCTCATGTTGATAGTTCGGCGCTGGAAAATGAAAAGGTACCGGCCCATCAGCTTGTCCTTGAACAAATTGCTTCACCAGCAAAGAATCATCTGCTCTTATTTCTTGTGGCGTGCCTTGACCAATAATTTTTTGCTCTGCGACAATATAAATGTAATCGGCAATGCTCATTACTTCAGGGACATCATGTGACACTACTACCGATGTCAACCCTAATGAATCACTTAACGAGCGAATTAAACGAACGATCACCCCCATTGAGATAGGATCTTGCCCCGCGAAGGGTTCATCATATAAAATCAACTCAGGATCAAGGGCGATAGCGCGCGCTAAAGCAACCCGCCTAGCCATACCACCTGATAATTCGCTTGGTTGTAAGTCTCTTGCACCTCTTAATCCGACTGCCTCAAGCTTCATCAAGACTATTTTTTCAATCAATTTTTCGGGTAGTTTACTGTGCTCGCGAATAGGAAAGGCAATGTTGTCATAGACACTCATATCGGTAAATAAAGCACCACTTTGAAAGAGCATGCTCATCCGCTCTCGAGTCTGATAAAGTTCACGACGAGAAAGTTTGGGAATGTTTTTACCGGCAAAGAGTATATCGCCACCTTCGGGTCGTATTTGACCACCAATCAATCGTAATAAGGTGGTTTTTCCAATGCCACTTGGCCCCATGATAGCGGTTACTTTTCCGGTAGGAATTGACAAGCTAATGTTGTCGTAAATTACACGCTCACCGCGTTTAAAAGTCAGGTTGTTAATTTCAACCAAAGTATCTGAATGTATTTGTGATGCCATAGATTAACGTCAATGTTATGTGCTAGAAAATGCTTACTCTGCAATTGGCGCAATTTTACCTGAGCCACGGATATTGTTCACTATAAATTAATGGTGATCTACATAAAAAATGTCAGTAAATGTAAAAGAACGATCAATTAATCATTATATTGTTAATTATGGCGTATTTTTCATCAAAATCTGACTATTTTGCTATTAGCTGCATTATTTTCTTTTTATTTGGCTCACAACGGGCGACAATTTACTCCTTAAAATTGGAGTTATAAATGTTAGAACACGTATTTATTTTATTAGTCGCATTAACATGCCTAGTTTGGAGCGCAGACAAATTTGTGTTGGGCGCGTCTTCATTAGCCAAAAACTTAGGGGTTTCCCCGATGATCATTGGCTTAACGATTGTGGCAATGGGCTCATCGGCACCCGAAATGATGGTGGCTGCGGCAGCGTCCTATCAAGGCAACCCTGACACCGCTATTGGTAATGCCATCGGCTCAAACATTACTAATATTGCCTTGGTACTAGGCTTTACCTTATTAGTAAAACCGTTAGTGGTTTCGTCTTCCACTATCAAGCAAGAATTGCCGTTATTACTGTTGTTAACCTTACTGTGTTATTACATTTTGTCCGATGACTTCTTCAGCTTAACGGAAGGGATAGTATTGATGATTAGCTTTTTTAGCTTTATCTCACTGTTATTATTCAAAGCGATAAAGCAACGCAACAATAATACCATTGACGATCCAATGATTTTGGAAGCTGAACACGAGATACCTGAATCGACGACAACCGGTAAATCTATTTTTTGGCTAGTATTCGGTATCAGTTTATTAGTGTTAAGTGCCAGCTATTTAGTTGATTCCGCCATTTTTATTGCCAAAGAATTTGGTATTAGCGACTTGGTCATTGGTTTAACGGTTATTGCCATTGGCACCAGTTTACCTGAGCTTGCTGCCAGCATTGCTAGCATCATGAAAAACGAAGATGATTTAGCCATGGGCAATATTGTCGGCTCAAATATTTTCAATATTTTAGCGGTACTGCCCTTTGCTGGCATTATTGCTCCTGGTGCAATTAATCCACAAGCAGCCTTACGCGATGCCCCGATTATGCTCGCCATCACCGGTTTACTTTTTTTATTATGCTTTAGCCGTAAATCTGGATTTTTTAGACTTACTCGCATAAAAGGTGCATTATTATTAGTATGCTTTTTTGCCTATCAAATACTACTTTTTAGTCAAACCAACATTTAATAGCGGTTAACTCGCTTAAGTGCAATTAATGAAAGATTTTAAAGAACTCGCTAAAAATGTTATCAACATTGAGCAACAAGCAATCGCTGAGCTTATTCAATATATTGATGATAACTTTGAACAAGCTTGCCAGTTAATGTTTAACTGCCAAGGACGGGTCATTGTCATCGGCATGGGAAAATCAGGCCATGTTGGCGGAAAAATCGCCGCAACCTTAGCGAGTACCGGTACCCCGTCATTTTTTGTTCATCCCGGTGAAGCAAGTCATGGCGATCTAGGCATGATCACCAAAGATGATGTGGTACTCGCCATTTCTAATTCAGGCGAAACCAGTGAGGTATTAGCGATTCTTCCGGTGATTAAACGCATTGGTGCCAAATTAATTTCAATGACCGGTAATATTGATTCTACCTTAGCTAAATTAGCCGATACCCATATTTGTATTAAAGTAACTACCGAAGCGTGTCCGCTTGGATTAGCACCAACATCTAGCACTACCGCAACCTTAGTGATGGGTGATGCACTAGCAGTTGCCCTGCTCAATGCCAGAGGCTTCACCGCTGATGATTTTGCTCTTTCACATCCTGGCGGCAGTTTAGGTAAGCGTTTATTATTACGATTAAGCGATATTATGCATCATGGTGAGCGTTTACCTGTGGTGCATCAACAAGCGCTGATCAAAGATGCTTTAGTCGAAATGTCACTTAAAGGATTAGGAATGACCGCTGTGATTGATGATGCAGGGGTATTAATTGGTTTGTTCACTGATGGCGATTTACGCCGCATTTTAGATCTTAAAATTGATATTCACCAAGATAGCATTGCTACGGTAATGACAATTTCACCAACGGTTGCCTCGGCCGATATGCTAGCGGCACAAGCATTGAACATTATGGAAGACCAGAAAATTAATGGTTTAATCATCACCAATGACCAACAACAACCTATTGGCGCGATGAATATGCATGATTTACTAAAATCAGGAGTACTTTAAATGACCGAAAATAGCCAACGTCACAACACCCTTTATGGCGATGTTAGCAAAACGGTGCTTGCCCAAGCAGCACAAATTAAATTATTGGTGTGTGATGTCGATGGCGTATTTTCTGATGGTCGTATCTATCTGGGTAATGACGGTGAAGAATTAAAAGCCTTCCATACTAAAGATGGTTTTGGCATAAAAGCGTTAGGGGCAAGTGGTGTTGAAGTCGCTATTATTACCGGCAGACGCTCCAATATTGTTGCGACCCGTATGAAAGCCCTTAATGTTAATCATATTATTCAAGGGCAAGAAGATAAGCTCCCTGCTCTACAAGCATTAGCTGTCAGCTTAAATCTTGAAATGAACAATATCGCCTATATTGGTGATGACATGCCCGATTCTCCCTGTATTTTAGCGGTTGGTTTAGGTGTCGCAGTACAAGATGCGCACCCACAAGTAATACAAAACGCCAATTACCATACTTTTACCCCGGGCGGCTTTGGCGCAGTAAGAGAAGTATGCGATTTAATTATGCAATGCCAAGGCACACTTGAGCAGGCAACAGGCGCTAGTATATGACCCGTTTGTATACGTTAGCATTTCTAGTACTACTATTAGGGGCTACCACCTACGGTATTATCGAATGGCGCAGTTCAAAAATATTACCTGGTGAGCGTGTTGATAGTGAAATAGTACCCGACTTTATTGCTGAAGCATTAAATAGCGACATTTACACCAAAACAGGACAACGCTCCCACACAATTGTTGCTGATAGAATGGAGCATTATGCCAAACTTAATGTTACTCACTTTGAATTACCAAAATACACTTTACATCCAAACAATAGTGACTCACCATGGCAACTAAGCGCTAAAGAAGCCACGCTATATAAAAACAACCGGGTTATTTTAAATCACCGAGTGCTGCTTCAAGCAACCGACAAGCACAGTTTAATTCAAGAAATTCATTGTAAATATTTAGAATTAGATTTGAATACCAATATCATCAGCTCAGAGCAAACGGTGATGGTACAAGGCAAAGATTTTACTATGTATGGTTCAGGGTTAATTATTGATCTAAATACCAAACAAATGACCTTAACAGAACATGTACGTACCATTTATAAAAAAAACCAGAGCTAGTACAGCTAGCGCTTGATTATTAATTTTGCGAAAGACTTTATGACCCATATTAACTTTATAAACGCTTCACTAACACCGATAAAAGCTATCGGCGTTAGCTTGATTTTAGCCACCACCTTGCTTAGTTTTGTTAGCAGCGTGCAAGCAGCAAAAAAGGATTTCACTCATGAAATCACCATTAAATCCAAGAGACAGTCTGCTGATTTAAAAAATAAAATTGCCAGTTATCTTGATGATGTTAGCATTCAGCAAGGCTCTATTTCAATTACTGCCGATATCGTCCAAGTGTTTAGTCAAATCAATGAAAAAACAGGTGAAAAATCTGATACCTACCTAGCTAAAGGGCAGCCAGCAATATTTCAACAACAATTAGAAGATGGCAGCTTAATTAGCTTAGAAGCCAATGAAATAAGGTATCAACCGACCAATAATATTATTACCATTTCGGGCAATGCTCAAGTGAAGCAAGCGGGTAGTCAAGTAACCGGTGAACGGATTACCTATAACACCTTAACTGAAAAGCTAGAGGCGGAAAGTAACAATGAAGAGTCGGTAACCACCATCTTACAACCAGCACAAATCAAAGCGTACCAAGAAAAAAGTGACGCCAGTCAACAAAACAAAAAAGATGCGAAACGTAATGACTAATACCACTGAAAGTATAGAAACAGTTACCTTAGTTGCCAAAGGGTTATCGAAATCATATAAGCAACGACAGGTGGTTAAAAGTGTTAGCCTTAGCGTTAACACCGGCCAAATAGTGGGTCTGCTTGGCCCCAATGGCGCAGGTAAAACCACTTCTTTTTATATGATTGTGGGGCTAGTCCCTAATGATGATGGTCAAATAATTCTTAACGATGAAGACGTCACCCTAGCCCCTATGCATGAACGAGCGCGACGCGGAATTGGTTACCTTCCTCAAGAAGCCTCTATTTTTAGAAAACTGACCGTTACTGAAAATATTATGGCAATTCTGCAAACCAGAAGCAGCCTAGACGAAGGACAGAGACTCGAAAAATTAGAGCACCTATTAGAAGAGTTTAACATTTGCCATATTAAAGATAATTTAGGCATGAGCTTGTCGGGTGGTGAGCGCAGACGAGTAGAAATTGCGCGTGCGCTAGCAGCCGATCCGCAATTTATTTTATTAGATGAGCCTTTTGCCGGTGTTGATCCTATTTCTGTTGGCGATATCAAACAAATAATTATTCACTTAAAAGAACGAGGTATCGGCATTTTAATTACCGACCATAATGTCAGAGAAACCTTGGACGTTTGTGAACATGCTTACATAGTCAGCCATGGTGAAATTATTGCACAAGGTAATGCCGAGCAAATACTTGCTAACCAAAAGGTAAGAGATGTATACCTTGGTGAGCAATTCACGCTATAGTTAATAATATAGTAAATAAAGTAAGCTATAATCGAAAGTAACTTACTTAACAATCAAAATAAGAACAGGGTAATAACAGAACTCAATGCGTCCATCACTGCAACTTAGAATCGGGCAACAGCTCACCATGACGCCTCAACTGCAACAAGCGATCAAGCTATTGCAGTTATCTACGTTAGAACTTCAACAAGAAATTCAAGAAGTACTCGAAAGTAATCCGCTGTTAGAAGTCAATGAAGAAATACCAACAGATAGCAACGATAATAGTCAAAGCAATAACAGCGAACAACTGGAAGAAGCTTTTTCTGGCAATACCAATAATTCTGAGCAAACGGCAACAGATGGCAATGAAGAGCCGACGACCTCCATCGAGGACATTAGTACCTCTGAAGCGCTCGCTAAAAATGATATTCCTGAAGAATTAAATATTGATACCACTTGGGAAGAAAGTTACAGCGCTGGAACGTCCAATACTGGAGCGGTTAGTAGTCCCTCTGAAGATTTCACCTATCAAGGCGAAACCTCTGATTCCATTCAAGATCATTTATGTTGGCAAATGGAATTGACCCCGTTTTCTGATACCGACCGCACCATTGCGATTGCGATTATTGAAGCGGTTGATGATGCCGGTTACTTAACGGTGTCAAGTGATGAGATTTTAGAAAGCGTTGGTATCGAAAATTTAGAGCTAGATGAAGTAGAAGCGGTATTAAAGCGCATAAATATGTTTGACCCCATCGGTGTCGCGGCTCGCTCTATTGCTGAGTGTTTAATTATCCAATTAAATCAATTTGATGAAAACACTCCTTATCTTAATGAAACCAAGCTGATTATTACCGAGCATATCGACTTGCTCGGTAACCGTGACTATCGCCAATTAATGCGTAAAACCAAACTCAAGGAAGAACAATTACGTGAAGTAATGCGCTTAATACAAAGCCTAAATCCACGTCCTGGCGATGCGGTGATCAAAGGTGATGACCAATATGTTATTCCCGATGTTTCTGTTGAGAAAAAGAATGGCCGTTGGATAGTTGAGTTAAATCCTGATACTGCACCTAAGTTATCTATAAATCAGCAATATGCTGCAATGACCAAAACCACTAAGTCATCGAGTAACGATGGCCAGTTTATTCGTTCAAACTTACAAGAAGCTAAATGGTTTATTAAAAGTTTAGAGTCACGCAACGATACCTTACTTAAAGTGTCAAATTGTATTGTTCAACGTCAGCAAGGGTTCTTAGAGCATGGCGAGGAAGCAATGCGGCCAATGGTGCTTAACGATATCGCTGAAGCCGTCGACATGCACGAATCCACTATTTCACGCGTAACCACGCAAAAGTATATGCATACCCCCCGAGGTATTTTTGAACTGAAATACTTCTTCTCTAGCCATGTCAGTACCGAAAATGGCGGAGAGTGTTCATCAACCGCAATACGCTCACTAATCAAAAAACTCATTTTAGCGGAAACACCTGCCAAACCGTTAAGTGATAGCAAAATGGCCAATATACTGGCTGAGCAGGGAATTAACGTTGCGAGGCGTACGATAGCCAAATACAGGGAATCATTGGCTATTCCACCGTCAAATCAGCGTAAAAGTTTATTGTAAAACTAACCCAAAAGGATCACGCTTATGCAAATTAATCTTACTGGTCACCATGTAGAAATTACCGCTTCATTACGCGATTATATCGATACTAAGTTTGCCAAATTAGAGCGGCATTTTGATCATATTAATAATGTTTATGTTGTACTTACGGTTGAGAAGCTTGATCAAAAAGCTGAAGCTACTGTGCACCTTAACGGTACCGAAGCGCATGCTTCTGCGATTAATGCTGACATGTACGCTTCTATTGATACCTTAGTTGATAAGCTAGATCGCCAAATATTAAAATATAAAGGCAAAATTTCTAACCACTAAACTAACCTTTAAGTATTATGAATTTACAAGACATATTAACGCTGGACTGCACTGAATGCGCAGTTCCAGCCCGTAGTAAAAAACGTATCCTTGAAACCATTTGTCAACTTGTTGCTAATGAAACCGGTGAAAATGATAGTAGCATCCTGTTAGATAGTTTACTTAACCGCGAAAAAATGGGTAGCACAGGTATTGGCAATGGCATCGCTATTCCACATGGTCGATTAAAAAACACCAATAAAGCAATTGCGGTATTACTTACCACTGAATGCGCGATTGACTTTGACGCTATTGATAATAAACCGGTTGATATTTTTATTTGTTTATTTGTACCTCAAGACAGCTGCCAAACACATTTAGATATATTACAAAGTATCGCCAAATTATTTAGCGAGCGAAAAATAGCCAAGCAAGTTCGCCGCTGTACTAGCAAGCAATCGTTATTTGATCTTATACAACACAGCAACAGTTAATAATAGTTGCGATCACCATAAAGAAATCGGCAATAGCTTGTCCATTTACTTTTTGGCATTTACTCCCTTTTGGAAAGTGTAAACATGAAACTTATTATAGTGAGTGGCCGTTCAGGCTCAGGTAAATCGGTTGCGTTAAGAGTACTAGAAGACTTAGGTTATTACTGCGTTGATAATATCCCTATCAATTTATTACCGGCATTAACACACACCGTTATTAATGATTACGAAACAGTTGCGGTTAGTTTAGATGTACGAAACTTACCCAAAGATCCAACCGACATTCCGGATATTATTAATTACTTGCCCAATGCCGTTGAAGTGACCACCTTATTTTTAGATGCTGATGATAAAGACTTGATCAGGCGCTTTAGTGAAACACGTCGCCTACATCCGCTGATTAAAGAAAACATTGCCCTTGATCAAGCAATAGCGCTAGAAAAACAATTACTGACGCCGATATCAACCCGTGCTGATTTATATATTAATACCAGCCAACTAAGCCCTCATCAATTAGCTGATTTGGTTAGAGAACGGATTTTAGGTAAAAAAACCGGCTCTATGGTATTAGTGTTTGAATCTTTTGGTTTTAAACATGGTATTCCTGTTGATGCTGATTATGTTTTCGATGCACGTTTTCTCCCAAACCCATTTTGGGAGCCCGCGCTCAAGGCGCATACTGGTTTAGAGCAACCGGTAAAAGACTTCCTTGCTAGCCAACCTATTGTCACTAAGTTTATTTGGCAAATAAATAGCTTTATGATGACCTGGTTACCTCACTTAGAACGTAACAATCGCAGTTATGTTACTATTGCCATAGGCTGTACCGGTGGTAAACATCGTTCGGTATATATTGCCGAGTTACTCGCTAGTAACTTTAAAAAAGAACAAAAAGACGTGCAAATTCACCATCGAGATATTGATAAAAGTAAGCATAAATTGCCATGACCGACACTATTTCTAAAGAATTAACAATCGTAAACAAACTAGGGCTGCACGCACGTGCAGCCACTAAACTGGCGCAACTGTGTCAGAAATTCACCGCCAAAATCACCTTGGAATTAGAAGATAAATGCGCCGATGCCAATAGCATTATGGCGTTGATGCTACTCGCTGGTGGCCAAGGTAAAACCGTTATTGTGACTGCACAAGGGCAAGATGCAGAGCAAGCAATCAGCGAAATTAGTCAGCTTATTGGCGATAAATTTGAAGAAAGTGAATAATCAGCGCGCGACTAAGCACGAGTCATTTCAATAGCAACATCAACCACATTAGTAATAAACAGCAGTAACTTAACGGGTATTGATTAAATTAATTACCTTAAAAAAGCAGCCAAAAACACTAAGTTACGATAGACTTAACAAGTAAACCAATCCTCCAAATTCGCAAACTATATACGTAACTACTATGCCAGAACTATCAGAACAAGAAGATATTCAGCAAAGACTCTTTCAAGTTAATGAGGCACTTGGCAGTGGTATGTTTGTTTATGTGCGTAAACTCTTACATGAATTACCTGCTTATGATTTAGCTCTCATTCTTGAATCATCCCCCGCTAAAAACCGCTTGGTTTTATGGCAATTAATAGACGCTGACTTTCATGGCGAGGTATTAGAGGAGCTAAACGAAGAAGTACGTAAAGGT
>Ga0105355_10004321_pt1 | contig 12231 bp, 10 predicted proteins | sample GOMGulsemesocosm_2_FD_83508 | JGI IMG/M metagenome (GOLD analysis project Ga0105355, IMG submission 83508) | Methane-oxidizing microbial communities from mesocosms in the Gulf of Mexico - GOM9C Gulf of Mexico | ecosystem: Environmental > Aquatic > Marine > Cold seeps | place: Gulf of Mexico... | reverse complement strand
TTAGAACGTGTTTTTAACGAAATAGCGAATCGTTCACGTCAAGAGTTCGAAAGCTGGACTGAGCGTATGACTACATTATTAGAGCCTTTAATGATTTTATTTATGGGTGGTTTTGTTGGCGGCGTCGTTGTAGTAATGCTCATGAGTATGGTTTCAATAAATGAGATGGGGATTTAGATACTCAGAAGCTAGGAAAAATACTAGACAATAACACTAGGAGCTAGGGAAAGTTTGAATTAAAGTTTCGAATAACCTAGAACCTAGAACCTAGAACCTAGAACCTAGAACCTAGAACCTAGAACCTAGAACCTAGAACCTAGAACCTAGAACCTAGAACCTAGAACCTAGAACCTAGAACCTAAGAGAAATATGATAAGTACATTAAAAACTCAACGCGCCTTTACCCTTATCGAACTTATGATTGTTATGACGATTGTGGCTCTATTAATGGGCATGGTTGGGCCATTGGCAATTAATAGTTTAGATAGAGCGCAGGCTAAACAAGAAATGCTGACTGTAAAAAACTGGCTACGTAAAGTCAGTGCACGTGCATTTAGTACAGGGCAGGCGCATGTTGTTAAGCTATCAGGTAAAAATGTACAGCTATATGTAAAAGGTGATGAACAAAATCTAATTGAAAATAAAACATTTGAGTCACTATTTTTTCAACCTCAATTAGTCAGCTACAGTAAAAAAGGATTTGTTAGTACCGGTATAGTAGAAGGTACTTACAGAAATAGACAATTAGCCATAAACCTAAAAGAATGGGTTAATGCTGAAGAACCGCTAATAACTCAAGTCGGTGGTGATAAATAAGTGCAAAAAATCATGAAAATAACTAATTAATGAAAATGAATACTCCAAACTCATTTAAGCAAATATCAGGTTTTACCTTAGTTGAAATACTGGTAGCTTCAGTTATTTTGTTTGCCTCTATCGCTATGGTATCTATGGTGTATCGCGGTGCTTATATTAGTAGTGATAAGGCCGATGGTCATATAAATATTACAGGTGTATTGCCTGCAGTATTAGCCACAATAAGAGACGACATTCGTGCCAAAGGTAATTCAAACCTCACTGAACTAAAAAATGAAGCCAATATGTGGGATGTAAACTATCAATGGCAAGCCAGTTTATTACAACACAAGTCAGCTCCAAGAAAGTTTGACCCTTTTAATGGTGGTTTTGTAACACCGCCTAAAAAGTATAAATTATGGCAGGTTGATCTCACGTTAAAACGCAATAACTTAATAAAACAATATCAATTTAATGAGTTGAGTTGGCTTAATGACTAAATTAAAATACCAAGCGAATAAAAACACAGGTTTTACCTTAATTGAGTTAATGATTTCAATTTCAATATTAACCATGTTGTTATTTACAGGCTCTTATACCTATAGCATGATGTCAGAACGATGGAATAAAGAACTAGGGCAGTTTTCTGAGTCTATAAAAACAGCAAAAAATTTAGAGTTAGTGCAAAGGTTGCTTGAAGGTACGCAATCTTTTGTGGTGACAGATAATAAGCAAAAACCCTCATTCTTTTTCATCGGCGCACAAGATAGCCTATTAGCTGTAAGCCGTGCTGGTTTATTTAGTGGTGATTACCCTGAGATATTCAGATTATCAACAATCGAAAAAGAAAATGGTTTGGTAGATTTAGTTTATCAATCCGTTTCAACAGAAAGTTTATTACTTACAGGTACTGAACAGTCTATTGATTTTAACCATCAAGTTACATTATTTACTGATTTAAATCAGGTCATGTTCAATTATTATGGCTGGGCTTATTATGGCGATAAAGCACTGCGCGACTTTAAAACAACCGCAAAGTGGTATCGTCGTTTTTCGGGTATCGATAATCAAATTATGCCAGAAAAGTTTAGTTTGCAATTAATAAAAAACAATAAAAGCTTAGACTTTCCGATCATTCTTGAAAATAATCCTGAAAAAAGATTATCGGCTTATTTTCCTGATAGCGGTCTTTGATTTATGTTTCTAAATAAAAATACTCATCAAAAACAACAAGGTGGAATCGCTTTAATACAGGTTCTATTAATTACCGGAGTGTTATCTGTTTTGGCTTTGTTTTTAACTTATACCGCTAAAGAGCAAGTCACTATAGCGCAATGGGCAGATGATAAAGCCCAAGCGTTAGTGAATGTACACAGTGCAGAATCAAGCTTGTTATTTACCTTATTAACTGAGAATAAAACACCAAAAACTGATGGCAGCATAAGCTCAAATAATGCTGATATTACCTCAAAGTGGAATTTTTTTGCAAAACCTTTTGAGCTTGATAGTAAAGTAACTGCAAAAATTCAAGATCAATCTGCATTACTGCATGCGCAATTTCCTAACAGAAATAACTTCATTGCTTTAATAGCAGCACAAGGTTTTTCATTATCAGATGCCAATCAAATATTTGATAGCTTGTTAGATTGGCAGGATATTGATAATATCCCTCGGATAAATGGGCTTGAAGTATCACTTAATAATGTGGTCCGCAATGGTGCAGTACCAGATGTGCATGATTTAATGAATATTAATAAAATGACACCTGAGCTACTTAATGTGCTAATAAAAAATACAACCTTATATAGAAAAAGTACCTTTAATCCAACTAATTCATCAATCGAATTATTAACGGCATTAACTAATAATGAAATTGCCAATCTAATTGTTGATTTAAGAGATAATAATCAATTGACAAATAATGCCTTTAGCGAATTAACAGGTATATACGAAGGTGAAAGAATCACTTTTTATCCTTCAAACTTTATAAATATAGAGCTAACTAGCAAAGTGGGAGAGTCAAAGTTTTTGAAAAATATCACAATAGAAATCACTCCCTATGCACAAGGGGTTAATAATCCCATTAACTTATTTTCAAACCGTGGATAAATAGTGGCAACAGATACCCTTCAAACAGAAAAGCCAGCCCAAAGCTTAGCCTTTAAAAAGTTGCTCTGTGCCTTTGCATGCTTTTTTGATGGCGAATTAAAGCGTTTCAGTTTAAATGAAAAAAATGAATTAGTTTTAATTAAAAATAAAAATAAAAATAATCCGCCAATTATGATAGTTGCCAGAGGATATTATTCTGAGCTTGCTCGTGAATACCCAATTGATAATAAAAAAGAGCTTAAAAAGCTATTAGCGTTAGAGGCAAATGATAGCCAAAACAGCCAATATCACGTTTGGGGCAGTGAAAATGAACAAAGCCAAGTTAATAGTTGGCAATTTAATAATTCAGTACCAAGTTGCTTAATAAGATTGCCTATTACTTTGTTATTTGCTTTAACCGCTAAAGTAAATCAAATTATTAATATACAAACAGAAAATCCCTTTTATGTAGCGCGTAATAATAAATTAATACATTCATTACCCCATAGCGCTGTTGTTAATTCTACTAAACGTTTTGCGCTGTCTGCTGGGGTTGCTCAGGCTGAAACCGATAAAATAATTAACCAACATAACTTTACCAGTGAGTTGGCGTTAGGGCTAAAACAAGCTTTGCCTATTATTGCCAGCTTTGTAACTTTGCCACAGGTTGAAAACCGCTTGGCGTTATTAAAAAGTATTACAGTGCCTTCGTTATTAGTATTAACTGCTTATTTAGCATTAAGCAGTGGCTATTTAGTTTACAAGCAACATGATTTAGAAACACAATTAGCAAATCAAAACGAAAATGTATCAATAGCATTAAATCAGCAAGTCACTTTTGATCAACAGTTAGTACATTACACCGCATTAAAGTCGTTTTTAACAACACAAAAAACAATCTCTCATATCTGGTTGATTATGGCTGAGTTATTTCCGCATGCAAAATTTAGCAATGTACGGTTAGAGAGAGAGCGTTTTGTTTTAAGAGGGGAAACTGAAAAAGCAACAAAACTTCTTGAATTAATAAGTAAAATCAGTTTTGTAATTGATAGTAAGTTTGACTTTCCAACACGCAGAAATAAAAGTCAGGAAGTATTTGTGATTAGTTTTAAGTTAATTAACGTACCACCGAGCAGTAATAAACAAATGGAAAATACAAATAATGGCTGAATTAAAAAAACATGCCATGCTATTATCTTTTATGGCGATATTGATCATTGCTAAATTAGTTATTATGCCTGTATTTGATTGGCAAAATAATCAATTGAAAAAAATTGTTTTATTAGAAAAAAAACAGCAAAAGATTAGCCAAGTATTAACTGGGCAAAGTACAACACAAGCCCTAAATATCCAGCTAAGCAAAATAAATAAACAAGGAGATGGACTATTCTTTGCTTATCAGGACGAGTCGGCCTTTAAACTTAAACAGCAAAAAAAACTTGAAGGATTGTTAGCTGAATATGACTTGAAATCAGAGCGTATTGCTTGGCAAGTGACAATTGAAATTGGTGAGCTTATGCTAAAAAGATACCAAGTTCAAATAGGTCTCAAAGGCAAAACTAATAAAATTATCAAACTGATGGCTGCGCTTGAAAGTAATGATAAACGTATTGAAGTGAAAGACTTTAATGTTAGCTTTAAAGGTCAGCGCAATAAAAGCCTAGGGCAAATAACTGGTAAGTTAACTTTGCAACTTTATGCAAAAAATAAAGCATGAGAATAAAATGATTGCAGATGTATTTACTAATAAATTGAGCATATTTACTACTGTGATACTTATGGTATGGGTTCTGATAGATTTTGATAAAAGGATTTTAGTTGAAAGTAACAGTAATATAAGTGATGTTAAATCAATAAAAATTGTGGCTAATGAAGTACCTAAATTAAATGAAAATTTTGTAAAAAACTTAGATAATATTTATCAGGCTTTTGAAATAGAGAATGAAGCACCTAGTAATGATTCTGCTATAACAAAACAAAAAAATCAATCAGGTGAATTGTTGAAGTTTATTATTAATGATAATCAGTTAGAATTGAAAGCTGTGATCTTTAATAAACAGGGCGATAAAAGTATAAATCTATCAATTGAAAATAAACTTGAGTCATACGCTTTGATTAAAGTTACAAACTTAAAAACTGGTAATGTAATTATTGAAAAAGTTAAAAATAATGATATTGCTTTTGATTATAAATTGACCATCAAGAGAAATACGCAGGTAATTTTACAAAAGCAGCTAGCAGATAAAGTACATAAAATAGTACTAACAATGTATATGAGAAAATGAATACGATGAAAACGATTAACATAATGAAAAAATTTACAGCTGGTATTTTAATTTTTCTAACATTAGCTGCTTGTAATACAACTTCTGATGGTGAATTTAAGCCTAAAAGCTCATTTCTTGTGAAAAATGGAGCAGAAGTTAAGGGAGTGGTTGGTGCTTCCCAATTAACTTCTAAAGCTACACAATCAAAAAAAGAAAAAAGAGGAATGTCTTATTTAAGTCCGTTATCAACTTCACAATTAGATAAAAATGAGACAATAGATTTAGCTGAGCAATTTAGCAAAACACAGTTAGTCCAGCTGACAGCTGATGATTTATCTTTAAAAGATTATCTACATTATGTTATGGGTGATTTATTAGGCGTTAGTTATATCTTAGGAGAGAAAATAAAAACAGATACAAAGTCAGTAACTTTCAATTTACAGCATAACGTTAGCCAACGTAAACTTTTTAAACTGAGCGAGGAATTATTAACTGAGAGAGGTTATTTAATTCGTTTTGAAGACGAAATTTTTTATATTCATAGAGAAGAAGAAACAGGCTCTCAAGGTAAAGTAGTATATGGCTATGGGAAAAATGTAAAAAATGTTCCTAATACATCTTTCGAAATAATTCAGATGGTGTCACTGGACTTTGGTATGCAACCTGTTTTACCTTTAGTTATGAATTCGATCGCAAATGTTAAGGTAACAGTAGATACTTTACATAGGTCTTATTCTATAAAAGGAAAGCGAAGAGCGGTTATTAAAGCGCTGGAATTTATAGCTGTTATGGATCAACCTGGCTATAGAAATAGAGAAATAGGAGTATATAAAACGACTTATGTTTCAACTGAAGATATAAAATTAAAGCTTATTGATTTATTAAAACAAGAAGGACTAACGGTTTCACCAGGAACTCAAACAGATAAAGCAGTATCAATCGTAACGTTGGAAAGAACAGGGACTCTGATCTTTTTTGCCAACCTTAAGTCGGTACTTAACAGAGTTGAATTTTGGGCGAATAAAATTGATCAGCCTCCAAGCGGTAGTGAACTGCAATACTTTCACTATCAACCCCAATTTTCTAGGGCCACAGATTTAGGTGAAAGTTTACAACTATTAATTGGTAGTACGCCTGCTAGCGGAATAGGTTCAAACACAACTGCAGCAACACAAAATCAGAAAAGTGATGGGAAATCTAAACAAAACTCCAGTTTTTCAGTTTCAGAACCTGATATGAAGTTGGTGGTAGATAAAAGGGCAAACGTACTTATTTTTAAAACTACAGGTGATAAATATAAAAAACTTTTGCCGCTTATTAAACGTTTAGATGTGATGCCAAAGCAAGTGATGTTAGAAGTAATGATTGCAGAAGTTACTTTAACAGATGAATTTAAGCAAGGCGTAGAATTTGCATTTAATAATGGGAACTATAAGTTTTCTACTAAAGGTGCGTTAGGGGTAGAGAAGTTTGGTGGCCTTTCTTATATGTTAACTGGCACTAATGGTTCTGTTGCAATAAACATGTTTCAAACTAATAGCCATGTAAACATTTTATCTCGACCTTCTATTGTGGTACGTGATGGCATAGAAGCAAGTATTACAGTGGGTAATGATATACCAATTGTAGGTGCTACAAGTCAAGACCCTACTAATGGCCAAACAACAGAGATTGAATATCGAAAAACGGGTGTTGAACTAAATGTAACACCTACAATTAATGCTCAGGGTGTTATTACTTTAGTGATACAGCAAAAAATAAGTAATCAAATTGAAGGGGGCTCTACAGTTAGTAACTCCCCATCATTTTTTGAGCGTACAATCAATACTGAAGTTGTAGCTGGAGATCAGCAAACGGTAATATTGGGTGGACTTATTAGTGAAAATAAAACACAAGCAAAAACTTCAGTGCCGTTCTTTAGTAGTATACCAATATTGGGTCATCTATTTACAGCAGAGACTGACTCTGGCGATAAAACAGAATTAATCGTAATGGTTACTCCTAAAATTATAGAATCAACTGGTGAATGGGACAAAATTATTAGTAAGTTCTCAAACACTACAAGCTCATTGAAATTAAACCATTAGTCACAGATGATTAACCTTGAATTTGGTTGATTTATTAGCTAATCTAGTTCTCGTCGTGTTGGTGTTTAGTTGTTAACGATTATAATTAATTTCGATTGATTTAGGTCTATCTATTAATGTATTGGTATGTTTAATTACATTTGTTATTTATTTTTTGTTGACATTTAAAATATACATCCAGTATCATCTTGCACGACGCCATTTCGAGGTCGCTTAGGCGACGGCCTAAGTCTTAAATTATTTTGAGATGGAATAATAAATATAAATCTCAAGTTTCATGAAACAAAAGGAAATAAAAATGTTTAAAAAATCACTACTTGCGCTAGCGCTAACAGGTGTTGTAGGTTCAGCAAGTGCTGCTACATTAGTAATCCAAAATGATAAAGCAGTAGATAATACTTTTGCAGATGTAACAGCAGCTGTTAAAGCGGGTACTGCAAACATTATCTCTCAAGAAGGTCTAACTAAGGCTAAGTCATTTGCTTTCGCTCCTAAAGCTGGTACTGGTGCAGTTGAAGTTGCTCCACTATACACTCTAACTGGTCCTGCTTCTTTAGGTGACTTCTTAGTTGCTGAAGTTTCAGGTGCTGCTTTTGATACAACTTTAACTACACCAACAATCACTCTTACAGGTACGTTAGTAGCTAGCTTTACAACTTACAGTGCTGATAAAACGCAAGCGTTTTTCACTGTAACGACGGCAGGTGTTGCTACAGATACTGTTACTTTTGATACATTGAAGTTTGCTGCTACTGGTTTTGGTGCTGCTCCAACTTTATCAGTTTACTTCCGTGATGATTCAAACGTATTACCAGATTACCAAAAAGTATCAAGTGTTCGTTTTGCAAATGTTAAAAACGAATTTGGTTCTCAAAAAGTAAATGTTAAACTTGATGGTGTTATTGATGTAAATAACGAACGTAAGATTTACACTGATGCTGCTAAAATTACAGCTGCAACTTCTGGTGCTGCTGCTGATGTAGATGATACAGTAACTACTGATCGTTTAGTATTAAACATGACTCCAGTAGCTACTGATATCGCAACTGTTTCAGCTGATTCTGATAGCTTAACAGTTAAAGTTTACGGTGATTTTAATCGTTTAGACTTAAATGGTGATAAAGATGTTGCTGATGCAAATGAAGGTTCTGTAGCTATTAATGCTGCAAACTGTGCTGCAACTGCATATGCTGCAGACTTAATGTCTGTAACTTTCACTAGTTGTGATCTTCCTGGAACAGACTTAATTGTAACTGAAACAATTCCAGCTAAAGTTAACCAAGTATCTACTCTAGCTTCTACTGATTATGGTGTTGATGTTAAATTTACTCATAGTACAGGTACTGCTGTTCAAGTTGTAACTGCTACTTCAGCTGATGGTTCAGCTGGTTCAAACACAATCAATGGTTCAACAACTAATGTTGATTTCCTACCATATGGTGAGAACTTCGCACAATCTGTAACAATATCAAATACTAGCTCTACAGCTGCAGATATTACTGTTGACGTAATTCAAGGTGGTGTTACTAAAACTCTTACTGTTGTTGCGAAAGCTGCTGCTAAATCAGTAACTAACATCAGTGCTGAACTTAAAACATTCATGGCTGCTGAAGGTATTACTGGCGATGTTGCGCTTAGCATTTTTGTTAACGCTCCTACTGGCGTAATTGGTGTTAAAGCACTATACTTCGCTAAGTCAGATGCTGACCGCGTATTAACTAAGTAATTTTAGTTTTTAATATTTAAAATGCGCTTCGGCGCATTTTTTATTTATTAATAATAGTCTAGTATACAATTACCTATACAAAACATATCTAATACAAAACATATCTAATACAAAACATATCTAATTCAGAGTGAAATTGATTTTTATTTTTTAAAGGGGGGGAGGTTTAGCGTTTTTAGGATGAGAAAATCTAATTATAGAGTAATGAATGGTAATCACTACCCTAATATTTTGTTGAATAGGTTGCTTAAAATAAAATAAGCCCAAGACTATTAGAGTATGACTTGATATGGCTTATTGCTGTGTTAATCAATTTAGTTAGTTCTGATACTTCGTTGTTATTTTGCTTTTCAATATCATACCAATAAGTTAAATTCATTTTAATAATCTGAAGCTCTAAATGCAGGATTTCGTTTTCCATTTTAATAGATGTTTTGAAATCTTTGTTAACATCAATAGAACTAATAATAGCTTTTAGAGAATCTCTTAGAAGATGATTATGTTTATTATCAGGAACTACAATTTTGTCTGCTTTGAAACTGATATTATCTTTTGTAGATAAATTAGGGGCGTAGTCTTTTATATAATCAATATCATTGGAAATTGTTTCTGTATTGGTGTTTCCTGAATTACCTAAAATGTCAATCATAATATTATTTGAAGTTTTTACTTGTATAGGAACAGAAAATAGCCAAGGTGCTTGAGTATCTACAAAGCCATATATAAGATAAGTTAAAACTGGGTCAAAATTATTGTAATGCACAAATAATTCATTGCTGGTTTCTTCTGGGTGACCAGAAACGCAAACTTTACCAACTTCTTTAAGATAGTGATTTCCATTCACTTTATGATTTAAAAAGTCAATCACCGATAAAAGCCCATATTCTGAAGGGGTTGTAATATGTATATCAGATTCAGCAAGATCCTCTTTTTTATAAATAAATGCTCGAGACCCAAAAAAACTATCTAAAGCTAGTTCATTTTCCTTCCCGCTTTCTAATAAATCGATGTATTTCGTGATATAAGGAGCATTTTTTTTGCTATCCACTAACTTTGATAAAAGTGGGATGTTATTCTTTAGAGTGAAAAATGGACTGCTTTTTTTCCAGGTGGAAATTTTATTAGTTTGGTTATAAATGCTAATCATAGATTCCATTGTTGCTAGTGAGCTAGGGTTGAGCATGTTTTCTTTTTGTAATAGGATTATTTGATCGTCAGAATCTAAATCAATGTGAAAATCACACATTAATGGCATGCACTTTAATGGAATGTTTAGCAATGTTTCATTATTAACATTTTGTAAAAATACTTTAATTGATAGATTTCCATTTTCCTCAAAGATTCTTAATGAGTCATGAAATGAAGCTCCTAATTTTATATTGTTATCTAAAAGTTTCTGAATTGTGCTTATCAGTTTGAGGTTTTCCCCTAAGACTTTTTGTTTAGGGAGTTTAAATTTCACGCTGCTTTTTTTAAAATTCAAAGATTGTTGAAATTCATTAAACCAAGACTCATGATTTAACTTTTTTTCTAGAATGGATATTAAATCACTCGTCAATGAGGAGTGATTTAATTTTTGAGATAAAATGAGTGTTTTTTTTGCTTCAAGTGAAGAGTAATTATGAGCTTCTGCTAATACTTTTTTACTGTAAAATAATTTATTCTCCCTATCTTTTGCTATAAATGATGTTCTTAATAACATAAGCAATGCTTCATTTGCATATATTGTCGAATTTAATAAATTTGGAATATACTGAAAAACTAAATCAAATTGACCTTCAGCAAAGGCTATCTCCCCTAATTTTAAACGGCAAAGGCTATTATCTATGGAACTATCAATATCAAGTGATTTCTTTAAATACTCAATTGCTTTAATGTTATTTTCTGATTGTAAATAACAAGCAGCGAGATTAAACAGTATTTTTGTTTGCTCTGTACTTTTAGGTGAAATTAATAAAGCTTTATCAAATCTGGGGATAGCTAAAATATATTGTTTGTTATTGAAATAACACAAGCCTTCTAAATTATATGAATGATAATTAGGAGATTTGCTGTTTATTTTTTTCAACAGAGTAATTGCTTTTTTATTTTTATTATTATTAATTAACTTTTGAATTTTTATTAGTGTTTCATGCATGTTTAAACCTTGATGCCTTACAGATCTTTATACTTATATATTAGGGTTACTTTAACTTACTAAAGAGATAATTGTTACAGTGAAGTCGAATAATTGGTTTATTATAGTGGAATAACGTTATTCATCATGATTCTAGATTAGCTATGAAACATTTGCTAAAATTGCCACAACTTTTATCCTACTAGACCTTTGCCTTGTGAAATATCCTATTGTTAAGCCATATTTACCTTGTTTAGAAAAATATCAAAATTATATTAAAGATGTATTTGAACGTAATTGGTTAACTAATAATGGACCATTTGTGCAAACACTTGAAAAACGTTTAGCTGAATATTTAGGTGTAGAACATATACTACTTGTTGCAAATGGTACGCTTGCTTTACAAGTGGCTTATGCTGCATTAGGTATAAAAGGTAAGGTACTTACCACGCCGTTTTCTTTTGCTGCTACGGCAAGTTCTTTGGTATGGGATAACTTAGAGCCTGAATTTATTGATATTGATAAAAACTCACTTAATTTAGATGTTAATCAAATATCAAAACAACAGCTAGCTGAAGCCAGTGCGATTTTACCTGTGCATGTTTTTGGCAATCCCTGTGAAGTTGAAAGTTTAGCAGAGTTGGGTGAAGAGCATAATATAAAAATAATTTACGATGCCGCTCATGCTTTTGCAAGTAACTTTGATAATAAGTCGGTTTTAAATTATGGTGATGCCGCTACTTTGAGCTTTCATGCCACTAAGTTATTTCACTGTGTGGAAGGCGGCGCTGTTATTTTTAAACATAAAGCAGATTATGATAAAGCCCGCCAGTTAATTAATTTTGGTTTTGATAGCAATAATCACCCTGAGTTTATTGGTATCAATGCCAAAATGAGTGAAGTACATGCTGCTATGGGTTTAACGGTACTGGATGATATAAAACATATCACCACACAACGAAGTGAATTAGCAAATCGATATCATCATCAACTGGCTTCACTTGATGCTAATCTAATACAATTTCAAACTTGGCATGAACAAGGTGCCCGAAATGGTGCGTATATGCCAATCATCTTGAAAGATGAAGCAGCTGTACTTTTATTAACAGAGCAACTAGCCAGTGAAGGTATAGGAGCTCGTCGTTATTTTTA
>Ga0105355_10004318_pt1 | contig 12238 bp, 10 predicted proteins | sample GOMGulsemesocosm_2_FD_83508 | JGI IMG/M metagenome (GOLD analysis project Ga0105355, IMG submission 83508) | Methane-oxidizing microbial communities from mesocosms in the Gulf of Mexico - GOM9C Gulf of Mexico | ecosystem: Environmental > Aquatic > Marine > Cold seeps | place: Gulf of Mexico... | reverse complement strand
TTAAGTACATTTTTTTCATTAATGTCGCCTACCACTTGAACTGTGGTTAAGTTCGGTACGAAATTCGCGCTGTAATACGCTTTAAGATCATCAAGTGAAATATTTTCAAGCGTGCTAATATCACCGGCTTGGTTATGAGCGAAAATGTGATTCTCACCATACATCAATTCATTCATTTTATTATTAGCAATTGAACGTGGGCTTGTTTGTTGTTGCAACAACCCATTTTTAATGCGTTGTTTAATCAACTCAAATTCAGCGGCATCCCAACGTGGCTCTAACAACATTTCAGTAATTAAGGCCATAGTAGCGTCATAGTTTTTAGCCAGCACGGTTGCAGTAATACGGATGCTGTCTCCTGTTGCGTAAGTACCAATATTTGCACCAAGTGCTTTAATGGCATTCTCTAGTTGAGCAACCGTTTTGGTTTTAGTACCGCGATTAAGTATTTCACCGACCAAGTTTGCTACACCAACTTTGTTAATGTCATCAAATAACATACCGCCCGCTAATTCAACACTTAGTTGCACTAGGGGGGTCTCAGAGCTGGTGATGCCAGAAACTTTTAAGCCATTATCTAATGTTTCCTGCCATACATTTGGCGTTGTTAAAACTGGATCTTTGCCATATTTGGGTTCTTTGGTGCGATCAAACGTCGAAGGTGTTCTCACATATTGTGCTTGTTGTGATGCATCAAAAGACTTTTCCGCGCCATTGACAATTTGTTCTTGCTCAACGGTTACCGTTGTTGAATTAGACAATGCCAGTTGTGTTTGCCCTTTTGGTACGAAACTAGTGGCTACAAAAGGTTTATTTTTAACGTATTTGTTATAAACACGCCATACATCATCACTGGTGACAGCGAGGATTTTCTTACCATTTTTATTTATGAAATCAGGGTCATTGGCAAATATGTTATATTGCGCTAATTGAAAACCTTTACCTAAAACACTAGAAATTCCACGGTAAAATGCAGTTTCTTGACCTGCTTTTATACGCTCTAAATCGGCTTTAGTGAAGCCCTTCTTTTCAAAGTTAACTAAAGCAATATCGATCCCTTCTTTAACTTTATCGAGCTTCACCCCTTCAAAACCACGAACACTTAAGATTAGCTGACCTGCTAATTCAGACTCATAAGCAGATATATTTGCAGAAGAGGTCACTTTCATAGTATCAACAAGCTGAGCATTAAGTGGTGATAATTTGCCATCAGAAAGTAAGTTACTTAATACGGCCAAAGCATAGGTATCATCATGATAAAGCGGCACTGTTGGCCACACTAAATTAAGCTCAGGCAGTTGGGCAAGGTTATCTTCAAACATCACTTTTTTAGACGCTGTTAAAGTGACTGGTTGTTTCTTGTTAGGAACAATTGTTTCACCACGTTTGATTTCGTCAAAATATTTATGCACCCATTGCTTGGCTTGTTTAGGATCGAAATCACCAGAGACAACTAAAGTAACATTGTTTGGCACATACCAGCGCTTGAAGAATGTTTTCACATCATCGAGAGTTGCGTTTTGTAAATCCGTTAATGAACCTATAACTTGCCAGCTATAAGGATGGCCTTCGGGATAAAGTGTTTTATCAATCACAGCATACGTATTTCCGTATGGGCGGTTATCATGGCTTTGACGCTTTTCATTTTTAACAACTTGTTTTTCTTTGGCAAGCACTTGTTCTGTCACAGTGTTAATGAAGAAACCTAATTTATCTGACTCGGCCCACAGCATTTTTTCTAGAGCATTACTCGGTACGGCTTGGTAGTAATTAGTTCTATCGCGACTTGTCGAGCCGTTCGCACCAGAACCACCAATACGAGCGCTTAACTTATCTAAGCCTCCTTTCCCTAAGTTTTCAGATTCAAGAAATAATAAATGCTCGAATAAATGAGCAAAGCCTGTACGTCCAAGTTCTTCACGTGCAGAACCTACGTGAGAGGTGAGTGCAACAGCAACAACGGGATCTGAATGATCAGTATGGAATACAACTTCTAACCCATTATCAAGAACAAATTTTTCGAATTTAATATCATTGGATTGTGAGACAGTTTTAACAGCATTAGCACCATTATTAGGAGTGTCTGTGCCAGATTGACAGCCAGAAAGTGCGAGCATGGCTGCGACAACACAAGCTGATAATTGATTATATTTCATAGTCTTCTCTGAGATTTAATAGTATTGGCAGTGTATACCAATTAAAACAGAGATAAACGACTTATTTGTTTCAAGAAATGTGTAATTAAAGCTGAGGTAATTTTAAGATAAATTTCGCGCCGCCTAAGGCAGAGTGCTCCACATGACAACTGCCTTGATGCCATTGTGCGATGCGTTTAACGATGGCTAACCCTAAGCCAAAACCACCATTGTCTTTATTGCGGCTTTTATCAAGACGCGTAAAAGCATTAAAAACCTGTTGCTGATCGGACTCTTTAATTCCATCACCATCATCTTCAACATAGATATATAAATGCTGCTGTTTCGCTATTATAGATAACTGAACGAGAGTTTTTGTATAACGTAATGCGTTAGTAATATAGTTCTGCACGGCGCGTTCAATTAAGTGGCCATCGCAGCGCCACACTAGGTCAGGCGCAATATTAAGTGATATTTCTATACTCTGATGTCGGCTGAGCTTTTCAATTAAATTTTGTGATAACTGTTCTAGATTAACGTCCATCATGGATACATTTTCACGATGACTATCCATTCGGCCGTAATTAAGCATTTCATCGACTAGTTGTTCAAGTTCATCCACATCTTGGCGCATATTGGGTAGCTGAGTTACCGTTTGTTTATCTAACATAGCAAAAGAAAACTTTAAGCGAGCAAGGGGCGTTCTAATTTCATGAGAGACGGCGTTAGTCAGTTGTTTTTGTTCTTCAATTAATTGAGATATACGTCGTGTCATGGCATTGAATGTACGTAATACTGGGGCTATTGAAGAACCATTATTAATGGAGATGGCAGGAGGCGTAGCACCTTTGGTAAAGGTTTTACTTGCGCCTTGTAATTGTTGTAGATCACGCCATAGTGGGCGTAACCATAACGCCATAAAACCTGCTAAAAACAAATAGGATAACAGCAAAATACCTTGTTTAATTAGTCCATTACTATGATGCTCAATGAATGGTCCAACCCGATAAGTTTGCTTATTTCGTTCAATATAAACGTAAATCTGCTGATTATTATCAACCGTTAATACGGGTTTGTTCTCGCTTAGCGCTTGTTGTTGCCAATCAAGCCAGGCTATATCATCACGATGAATTTGCTCAATACCTAAATCTAAATTATTCGCTAGCTGCACTCTATTATCGTCATCAATTGTTAGAGCGAGTGTTAAGGCCACTCTCTCAATACTGGCAGCTTGACTCGAGGGAGATTGGTCAAGCTGCTGCCATACATATTCAGATCCCCAATTAATCGCAGTTAACGAGATAACGATAACAAAATACAGACTAATGAATAAACGTATCATGCTATTGCCATGCTGTAGGGCTAAATACGTATCCTTTGCCCCACACCGTGATGATTCGTGTCGGTGAAGTTAAATCGTCATTGAGTTTTTTACGCAGCCTCGACACTCTTACATCAACACTACGGTCAAACCCGTCATATTCACGGCCAATCATTGCTTGATGTATATGATCACGACTTTGTACCTCACCGGCTTTATTGGCTAATAGCCATAACAGTTCAAATTCGTGGGTGGTTAATTCAACATTATTGTCATCGAGGTTCACGGTTCGCATACTGTGATTAATGGTGAGTTGGCCAAAGGTTAATTCGTGAGTTTGCTCTTTTTTACCTGGGGCTGTGCGCCGTAGGGCGGCATTTACTCTGGCCAATAACACATGAGGCTCAACGGGTTTGATAATGTAGTCATCGGCGCCCAATTCAAGTCCTTTCACATGGTCGAAATCACTGTCTTTGGCAGTGAGAAACAAAATCGGATTGGTGAAGGTGCTTCGAATTTTTTTAATAATCGAAAAACCATCTAGTTTGGGTAGCATGATGTCTAGCAAAATAATATCAGGTTGCTGATGGCGCAAATAAGGGGCAACCTCGTCACCGTGGCGCAATAATTGAACAGAAAAACCATTTTGGGATAAAAATTGAACGATTAAATCGGCCAGCCGTGGATCGTCTTCTACTAATAATACATTTTTCATTTAAACACACTCCAATCGGCTCTTAATCGTCTTCTTAATCGAGGGGAAGTTGCCCCATTGACTATAACTTTAGTACTAACAACTATATGTTTTTTCTCATTTTTAATACTGAAAGTTGTGGTCTTTTTAATATTAACTAACAATGGCTCTGAGATATTTTGTTGATTAGTCCAACATTTTATCTTTTTATCCTTTTTGTAAAGGCAATAATTACCTTTAGCAGGCAGCTTCCACTTGATTGTCAACTGCTTATGACAAGCATCTCCTAATTTTTTTACGATGCAAGTACTGGGGGAAATAGCTAAGGCACTGCGCTCAATGGCCCAAGTAGTGTGTGAAAGAATAAGCATCACCAAACCACCAATGAATATGGATAAATAGTGAAATGATTTTATAATTTGATTACCGCTCATTGGTAATTTACTGTTTTTAATAACTAATCACTTAAAAATTATACATGGCACCGATAAAGAAAGTCTTGGATTTCGAGTGCCTTACCATTCTGCTTCGGGCTATTGATTCTCCCAAAGTCGTCCTTCGATATGTTAAAACTGCTCTCCATTGACTGTTAAATTGATAATTTGCAGTAAGGCCTACGGTAATATTGCGGCCGCTACTCGGGTAGTAATAGCTTGCTATTTCGTTATTGTCTAGGTAGCTAATACCATAATAATAGTTAGCTAGTTTCTCACTGTACCAGTCCCAACTTGTACTTAACTTGACTGAAAGTGGCTGTATTTGAGAGAACCCCCATGTTTTTTCGATTTTTAGTTGTGCATTAAAACCGTTATAGACGCCAGATACATCAGTCAATAGATTGAATTGGAGCATTATATCTTGTGGAGTAAAATAATTAATTTGTGCTCCTGCGTCTAAAGCCCAATTACGCTTACTCAACAGCGCAACACTTACAGGGGTATCAGCAACCTCTTTGGGCGAAAGTGGATAAGTATTACTTAACATAGAGTTATTTGTCGGCTCGGAAGTGGTTGGTACTAAAAAGTTAGTAGGGTGCCATTGTGAGAAATTCCCAGCATGTGCATTTAGCTGTGTAATAGCGCTGACATATAATTGGGGAGTAATTTCATAGCTATAGCCTAATACGCCATCATCATAATATACATGTTCGCCGTAATAACTGAGCGATGGAATAATATACAAGGGCGTGTCTTCACCATCAATCAATGGATTAGAACGATTTCCTAACCCTATGCCAATTGAAAAATTCCATTGGCCAACTTCGGCAAAGTTGACTTTATCACGACTTAAATCAAGGGATGCTTCTAGAGTCGCAACTTGGCTCACTTCAGAGCTGCCAGCTGAAAAGCTCATGACTGTTAGCAACACAAGTAGATAAATATTTTTCAAAGCATACTCACAATTTAATAATTGCGCCTAATCTAACATCCTTATTAAGCATTTACATCATTGATTACACAAAATTACAACTGATAGCAATTTAGAACATCAACGAGGCGATCTTGTGATTAAACTGAATAAAAATAAAGTTTAAAAGGATAAGTTGATGAACAAAAATATATTGTTAATACCGTTAGTTATCTTGTTATCAAGTTGTGGCAGTGAAACGCAACAAACTGATAATAGGGTACTTGATCAACCTTTGGTGGACGTTGATCGTAAAATTCACTCCATCAGCCCATTGAAGCAAGGCGGTAATGTGAGCGCGCAGCGTTATTATCGTAACGGTCTTTATATTAATGAAAAAAGGCAACGTTATACGCCGGTATATGCTCAAGCAGAAATCTTAGCAACTGCCGCAGATAGCGTATATTCGAAAGCGATAACACAAGAGGGCGGCGTTAATGAAAGCGATAGGTTTCATTACAATGGTCAACAGGTATTTCTAGCAGCTAATGTAAATCATGAACCTGATTTTTCAGGTGTTGGTAGCGACTTTTTACGAATTTTACAGCGTAACCAGGATAATAGTTTAGTTAAGCTTAGCGACACTCCAATAATCGTTGATGGCAAGCAGCAATCAATTAGCGGGCTTTTTGTTAATGACCAAGAAGTGACAGTTTTATCCAGTCAACCGTTTGATGTTTATAGTTCAAATTTTGATATGTTTTCACCCTACAACCGTCAATTTTCAGTATCTATCTATGGTGTTGCAAACCTTTCACAGCCACAAGCTATGGAACAACTGACCATTGACGGTCATATTATTTCATCGAGGCAGATTGATAATAAAATATATTTAGTGAGCACTTTTTCTCCGCATCTTCATGAGTTGGTTGACGCTAGTCTTTTTTCTGACACTAATGAACAGTTATTTAAGGCGATAAATAACTTATCAATCGATGAGATAACACCTCAGATTACCGATTCGTCTGGTGTCAAACGTGGGCTGATAAATATTGATAATTGCTTGATCCCAGATCGGGCAACACGTGAAGATGGTCATGATTCATTGGTTATTTTATCAGTTATCGATACCAAGTCCCCTGAACAAATCGATTCTACATGTATTAATACCGATGCCCGAGGTGTTTATGTATCAAAGAATTCAGTTTATATCTTTGATAGTCAGTCACAAACAGTAAGTCATGACATACAAAGCGTTATTCATAAATTTGATATCACAGGTTCATCAAGTGAATATAAAGCCTCAGCGATGATTGCAGGACATTTCGGTTTTTCAAACAGTCATCTACGCTTTAATGAAAAAGATGATTATTTAACGGTAGTTAGCACGCGGTTTGATCGTAACTTTGTGCCAACACATCAATTAGCTGTATTTGAGGATGTTGGTACACCAACACTTAATCTAGTCGGCCAATTACCTAATGCGCAGCAACCAGATGCTATCGGTAAGCCAAATGAGCGAATTTATGCAGTACGTTATGTTAATGATAAGGCATATATAGTGACGTTTTTAAGAACTGATCCGCTATATGTGATTGATTTATCGGTACCCAAATCACCGATTTTAGAAGGAGCCCTAGAGATACCCGGTTATTCTGCCTATTTGCATCCTATATCAGACGATTTGTTATTAGGTATAGGGCAGAATGTTCAGCTTGAAGGTGGTGATAATGATTTACCTGTGGTGGAAGTTGGGGCTCAAGTGAGCTTGTTTGATGTGAGTAATCCACAAGCACCAATGTTGTTAGGTAGTCAAATGTATGAAGATAGCCATACTCCCGTTGAATTTAATTATCAGGCATTGAGTTATCTAAACAAAGGAGATGGCACTCATAGAATTGCATTACCAATGGATACATGGAGTCGAATAACACTCAATGATACTGTTTCATGGCAACATAACAGCAGCTTAGAGTTACTGGAAATTAATGATCAGAATAGTGTGGCCACGTTAGAAAAAATCGGTGGGGTGGAAGTTAACAATCCAAATCTTACCCGGTATTACAATAATAATGATGCCCGCAGCATTTTGACGGAGGATAATGTGTATTATATCCAAGGAAATCATGTCTATCACAGTTTATGGAGCGATCCTGGTAACATCACAGGACCTTTCCCACCCTAGCTAAAAGCGAGCGTAAATAAAGCAACTGACTTGAATCAATTTAGGTAAAAGAGCGATCAACTTTTATTAGTTTAGATTAATTAAAACATGGTATTTAATCGTGTTTTTAGTGATGCTAAATAATAAATCAGATAGATGATAGCTCCTTATTTTCTGCTCTAAGGCTATTTTTATGGATGTTATGGTTATTTTTCGAATTAGTCATATCATGATCAAGTCTGTTAATATTGTTGATTAAATTTACACATAATAATGAAGCTATGAACGCTGTGATGATAGTCCACTGGGTTGGTATAAATGTTACTGATTAACGAAAAATTGCACTTAATTCCTTTAACTGTTGATGATGACTCTGACATATTTCAATGTGTTGAACATAATCGTCAGCTATTACATAAATACCTCTATTGGGTTGAAACAGTGACTGATGTGGCCAGTTGTCGCCAATATATTGATGAGCGAGCCAATAGCAATTTATCTGGGAAACAATGGCATAAAGTCATGTATCAAGACCGTGTTAGCGGTGTTTTTGCTGTAAAGTCAATTGATAGTCATGGCGTTGCAGAAGTGGGATATTGGTTGTCGGAAGCTGTCCATGGTCAAGGTATCATCGCATTGATCATTAAAAAACTTGTAGAGTTAGCCTGTGGCTTTGGTATTAGCTGCATAGAGTTTCGTTGCTTGAAGGGTAATTTAGCGAGTATTGGTGTCGCTAAACGTTGCGGCGCTGTTAAAGAAGGTATGCTTGAGAGCTTTCTAGTTCTTGATGGAGAAGCTCAAGATTTAGACATCTATAGGTTAAGGCTTTAATATATGTAATACTCGCTTAAATGTCAGATGTGCACTGAGCGCTAACATGCAATTGTCGATAGTAAAGTGTGAAAGTAAGCGTTATTATCCGCTCCATTAATTTGGCCACAAATACTCAGTGTTGGGCCGTCTTTGAGTTACAGTTTCTAAGCGAACATCACTATGTCATTGTTTAATCGATTTACTAGCGCCATCAGCAAGTTTGAATTACCGAAAAAATTTACCTTTCCTTTTTTTTATCAGCCCCATCAGGTTGCGCATCTCGCTTGTGAGCAATTACAGCAATGGCTTGAAAATGAAGGGCATCAATTACAAAATTTTGCTTTAGATGGAAAAATGTTTGGGGTATTAGTCGTACGTAATCATTTAGGAGACACTGGCTATCTTGCGGCTTATTCAGGTAAAACATTAACACGTGATAGCTCTGGTATGCATTTTTGTCCATCGGTGAATGTAAATGACGGCGTTGACGATTTTGTCGATTCTGAGCAGCAATTAATTAATGATATTAATGCCCAAATAGACTCTTTAAGCCGCGATCCATTGCTTGAACAACTTAAAGTTAGCATTGACGAAGCAAAAATATTATTTGCGCAGACTGTTCAAGCGCAGCAGGAAATGATGGTTATCTCTCGCAAGAAGCGTAAAGAGCAACGTGAGCGCAGCAGTAAAGAACTTAATCAAACTGACCTAAAACAACTTGAGCTACAATTGGCCGCACAAAGTATTGCTGAAAAAAATACGCTGCGTGATATTAAAGCACACTGGCAAAAGCGCATTGACGTGGATAGTTTACGCAGAACACGGTTAACCAGTGAGATTGATGCGCTAAAGCAGAAGCGAAAAGTACACTCTAACAAGCTGCAACAGCATTTGTTTAGTCAATATCAGTTTTTAAATGCTCAGGGGCTTTCTCAAGATCTGAATGAATTATTTATCAATACCCCGCAAAAGGTGCCGCCATCTGGGGCGGGTGATTGCGCGGCGCCTAAATTACTGCAAAGTGCGTATAAGTTGGGATTAACGCCCATAGCGCTGGCAGAATTTTGGTGGGGAATTGCGCCAAAGTCTCAAGTTCGGCAGCATAAACAGTTTTACGCCGCCTGTATTGGTAAATGCCAGCCTATTTTGAGTTTCATGCTGCAAGGATTAACCGTCGATGACAATCCATTGCTTGAGAATAAAGCCAGCGATAAAACCCTAGATATCATCCATCAAGAAGACAGCTTTTTGGTCATTAATAAACCCGAAGGTTTATTGTCTGTGCCAGGTAAATCCATAAATGACAGTGTAAAAGTACGTATTCAAGCGCTATTTCCAAAGGCTAGAGGCGGCATTATTGTGCATCGATTAGACATGGCTACTTCTGGACTAATGTTGATTGCACTGACTGAGCGGGCGAATAAAAATCTCCAACATCAATTTATTAAACGCATTGTCGAGAAATGTTATGTGGCTATTGTCGATGGTATCGTTGAACAAGATGAGGGTATTATCCAATTACCGTTGTGCGGTGATTTTGATGACAGACCGCGGCAAATAGTGTGTCATGACAAAGGGAAAGCTGCTTATACATCGTGGCAGGTTACCAAACGGAATGACCATCAAACGTGGTTAACTTTGTGGCCAAAAACCGGACGCACACATCAATTACGTGTGCATTGTGCACATCATCAAGGGCTTAATTGCGCCATGGTGGGTGATGATTTGTACGGCAGGCCAGCAAAGCGGTTAATGTTGCATGCTAAAACCATAAGTTTTAACCATCCTATCACCAAGCAGCCATTAACATTCGATTCTATTGCGCCATTTTAATTTTCATTTATTCGGAGTTATCATGTTTATAGTGTCACTAACGTATAAAGCGCCTTTGTCTGAGGTGGATTTGTGTATCGAAGCCCATATTTCGTATTTAGAAAAGTTCTATGATTCGGGTACGTTTATCGCATCAGGGCGTAAAATTCCTCGAACCGGCGGTGTTATTTTAATTAATGCTGATAATCGCGCACAAGTCGAGCAGGTAATACAACAGGATCCTTTTTATATCGCTGATGTAGCGGATTATGAGATAACCCAATTTGTGCCAACAATGACTATGTCGGGCTTGGAAAAGCTTAAAGAATTTTCTTAAGTGTTACAGCGCATGTGGGATCATGCGCTAATACATTTGCATGCAAACATTAGATTAATGCAAAGCACCTGAGAATGGCAATCGACTGCAAATTTCGCCTTCTGCAATTAAAATCTCTTCAAGACGTTCGTCGACAATAGCCTTATCAAAATATTCATAAGCTAATTCGATAAACAAATCTTTATGCTTTGCTTCTGATTTAGCGATTGCATCGTAAAAGTCTTTATCTTTACCTGGCGGCAATACATCGGCAACCATAGAGAAACGCTCATAACCACGGGCTTCAATAACTCCTGCAACAATTAATCTATCAAGCATGAAGTCTTTTCCGCCACGGCGAAATAGTGCTCTAATTTCAGTAATATATTGGTCACGTTTATCTTGACCTAAAATAACACCGCGGGCGGTCATTAGTTTTAATACTTGTTTAAAGTGAATAAGTTCTTCGAGGGCTAGATCTGTCATCATACGCACTAATTTCGAGCGATCTGGGTAATGAGATAGCATTGACATCGCCATGCCTGATGCTTTTTTCTCTGCCGACGCGTGATCTTGCAAAAAAAAGTCAAAGTTTGCCATCACGGCATCGGTCCACGCTGGTGGCGTCTTAAATTTTAATTCAAACATAACATTTCACATTTTTAAAGATGGCAGGATTTTACCTGTCCAAAAGCCATAGCGCAAAATACTTCAGATAAATATTTAATGCGCATTTAAATAATCTAACTTATCAATACGGCCACGACGGGTTGAGTCTACTTTAAATTCACTTTGAACTTGCTTCCACGCCGTTACTTTTCCGCCAATATTGACACGATCAAATCCATCACAGGGGGAGTGATCAATATCAACAAAATCTAACAGGCGTTGATAACTACCATCTTGACTCACATCAATAGTGAGCAAGTCCAGTGGGCGGTTGCTGAAATAATCATCAATACTTTGTTGGTGACGTTGATAACAACTAATTAAGAACTCATCACTGTTGATATTATCTAAAGTCAGCGGCGAAAAAACTTCATGATAACAACGTCTCAAATAGGGATTAAAGCCACCGTCTTTTCGTTGCAAGTTATTGAGCATACGTTGTAATAACTGCCTAATGGAAGGCAGCCAAACGTTTAAAGGACGCACTAGATTGATAAATTTACTCTGAGGATAAAATGCGTCTAGTAATGCATAATCACGAAAAATGGGTGTGTCGGCAATGACTTGGGCTTTCTCGAAGGTCTTTTGAACATAAGCGGTATGAGCGGTGTAAAAACCTAGTTCAACGAAAGCTTTGCAAACACTAGTGGTAGCAGTTCGGGGTAAACCGATGATAAATATTTTATTGGAGATCACAGCGTAACGTCATCTAGAGGGTGAATTACATAGTATCTCAAAATTATATAGGCTTTCCTACCATAACAACGATAGAGCACTACTTTGTTACAAATTGTTGTTTTTCGGGTGAATATCCCCTTTATTTGGTCAACACATTTGCTCAAAGGACGCCATGGTTATATATTACGTGCAGATTATTGGTTAACACCGATAGACACCTTTACAGTCATACTAATTAACTAAGAAGAACAACAATGAAAAAAATAATTCCGTTAGCTATTTTGCTAGC
>Ga0105355_10004310_pt1 | contig 12245 bp, 8 predicted proteins | sample GOMGulsemesocosm_2_FD_83508 | JGI IMG/M metagenome (GOLD analysis project Ga0105355, IMG submission 83508) | Methane-oxidizing microbial communities from mesocosms in the Gulf of Mexico - GOM9C Gulf of Mexico | ecosystem: Environmental > Aquatic > Marine > Cold seeps | place: Gulf of Mexico... | reverse complement strand
TTAATGTCACATTTGTTGCCTATAGTCCTAATTACATACCCCAAAAGAGGGGTGGAGTTTGAGGCTTAAGCTCTTACAATCCATTCCCCACACGATACGGGTATTTAGGAAAGCACAGGGATTAACTTACTTGTACTTTATCAACAATACATTTACACAATATAATAAATAGACTCATGCATAACTATATCGAGAATCAGATAGACGTATAGTCTGAGCACAAATGGAGTGGGTAGCAATGACATCCCTAATCTTGGCAATGATGCCAATTATCGTCCTAATATGGATGATGACCAAAAAGAATGGTGTACCTTCGTACATTGCACTACCGTTAACAGCCTTGTTTGTCGGTGCTCTGCAAATCTTTTATTTCCAAACCGACCTGACATTGATCTGGGCAAATGTGATCGCAGGTAGCTTGTCAGCCATTACCCCAATATCGATTATTGCCGGGGCAATTTTGATGAACCGCATGATGTGTCTATCGGGTGCTGAGAATACTATCAGTCGCTGGTTAGAAGGCATTAGCCGTAATAAAGTTGCTCAGTTAATGATTATTGGTTGGGCGTTTGCCTTTATGATTGAAGGTGCGTCAGGCTTTGGTACACCCGCGGCAATTGCAGCACCTATCTTAGTTGGTTTGGGTTTCCCACCATTACAAGTGGCGATGTTAGCGCTAGTGATGAACTCCGTTCCGGTATCGTTTGGTGCGGTAGGTACACCGACCTGGTTTGGTTTCTCAAATCTGGGTTTAAGTGATTCAGCATTACTTGAGATTGGTCAGCAAACTGCAATGATCCACTTCTTTGCTGCATTTGTTATTCCGGTGTTGGCATTACGTTTTGTCACATCTTGGACTGAAATTCGTCGTAACTATTTCTTCATTTTATTAAGTACCTTATCTTGTACTGTGCCTTATTTCCTATTCGCACAGTGGAACTATGAATTCCCTGCATTAGTGGGTGGTGCTATTGGTCTGACTATCTCGATTGGTTTGGCTAAGTTAAATGTCGGTTTGCTGCAAACAGCAGAAACGCGTGATGATACCGCAACACAAACCAACGTATCTCGTGGTGAAATCTTCAAAGCCATGACACCAACATTACTGCTTATCCTGATTTTAATTGTGACGCGTATTAAACAGCTAGGTATTAAATCTATGCTGACAGATGCAACTGAAGCAATGTCAGCATCGTTAGGTAGCTTTGGTGACTTCAGTATTAGCCAAGCGTTAATTTTCAAACTAAGTAACATCTTAGGGACTAACGTAGCCTGGGCATACAAAGCACTTTATGTGCCGGCTCTGGTTCCATTCTTATTAGTGGTATTAATTTCTATCCCGCTATTAAAGATCAAAGGCAGCATGGTTAAGCAGGTATTCACTGAAACGGGCAGCCGTATCAAAATGCCATTTGTTACTTTAATTGGTGCATTGATCATGGTGAAACTGATGATGGCTGGCGGTGAAAACTCCCCGATCCTTATCATCGGCATGGCGTTCTCTGATTTGATGGGGACTAACTGGCAGTTTGCTTCCGCTTACCTTGGCGCTCTGGGTGCATTCTTCTCAGGCTCGGCGACGGTATCTAATCTAACATTTGGTGGCATTCAGCAAACAATCGCAACCACAGTAGGCTTACCAGAAACGACTATCTTGGCACTGCAATCTGTTGGTGGCGCTATGGGTAACATGGTATGTATTAACAATATCATCGCAGTATCAACTATCTTGGGTATTTCGAACAAAGAAGGTTACATCATTAAACGTACGGTTATTCCAATGATTATCTACGGACTGATTGCAGCGGTAATGAGCACGTTTTTATAAGTGTGATATGTAGGGGAATAGCCCAGCTTGATTAATGTTTAAATAAAAAACCAACGGCGAGAGCTGTTGGTTTTTTTGTTTAAGACTGGCGATTGATAGATATTCACGTATAGAAGAAAAGTCTCATATCAAACACTGTATGATTTTCGTCTGTAAACGCCTGTTCACACCTATTTCAGCCACAGCTCCCCTCACTGATTCAGGTGTTTTTTCCTTCGTGTACATTAGAAAATATAAATGTAACCAATTGACATTAATCAACTTAGTCACATTGTATGAATGTTAAAATCTGTAATAGATACAAGTTGTATCATGGCCACAATTATGGACGAAAGATGTTATTTTTAAGAGGAACTAACTGATGGGATCATCAGATAAAGGATTATTTGCACAAGCTCCGGCTATATGTTTTACCTGGCGCCTTGAACCCGATTGGCCAGTTTTATCCGTCACTAACAATATCAACCAGTTCGGCTATACGGCAGAAGAATTCCTGTCGAAAACACGCTTGCTAGCGGAAATTGTCCACCCTGAAGATAGAGAGCGTATTACAGCCGAAGTTAAGGCGTTCTTAACTACTAATACTGAATCGTTCCAACAAAATTATAGGATCATCACCCATAGCGGGAAAATTCGTGATGTATGCGTTTATTCCGGTTTCCTGCAACCTACTGACCACACTGTATTCTATTCTATTGCCCATGATATTACTCATCAGCGCCAAGCCGAGGTGGCCTTAGTCAAGAGTGAGCAACAGTTTCGCACCGTTATTGAGACCACTTCGGAAGGTTTTTTGATCATTGATAACCATTTTAATATCACCTTTGCCAACCATGCGCTGTGCCAGCTAACCGGATATGAACTCGCAGAATTAAAGGCGAATTCTGTCATTGATTATATCGCGCCTGAATTCAAAAATATTCTTACACAATCAGTTAACCAGCCCGGTATTCAACAGCACTGGCGCGAAGATTTGATTATTCATCATAAAGATGGCCAGACGCTAAACGTACGTTTGACGGCAACAGCTATGGATGACAGCGCAGGATTTTTTGCTTTCATTACTAATATTACCGCCCACAAAAAGACTCAAATACAGCTTCAAAAACTCTCAAGAGCAGTCGAACACAGTGCGAGTTCCATCATGATCACTGATAAAAATGGCATTATTGAGTATATAAATCCTAGGTTTTGCGAGGTGACTGGATACAGTGAAGCTGAAGCCATAGGTCAGACCCCAAGTATTATTAGCACCAAGGAAACACCACCAGCATGTCACCAAGAATTATGGAGTACCATACTCGCAGGTAAAAACTGGCACGGTGAAACGTTCAATCGGACTAAAAACGGGGCCTATTATTGGTCACTAATGTCGATTTCTCCGGTCATGGATGATAATGGTGAGATAAGCCATTTTATTAGTGTCAGTGAAGACATCACAACACAAAAAGATCAGCAAATTAAAATTGAGAAAATTGCGCTTTACGATCCATTGACTGGCTTAGCTAACCGACGTTTGTTATATGATCGCCTGAATCAATCGACTGAAATTCTGCACCGCCAACAAGATGCTGGTATCGGGGTCATCATGCTTGATTTGGATTATTTTAAACTAATCAATGATACCTACGGGCATGATGTCGGTGACGAACTATTAAAAGAGGTGGCTCTTAGGCTCACTGATTGTGTACGTTCGGAAGATACGGTTTCTCGCCCTGGCGGTGACGAATTCACGATCTTACTTCAGGACGTCTCAGCACCAAAAGACATACAACCGGTCGCTCAAAAGATCCTGAAATCGCTTCGTCACAGTATCAACATCGATAAATACAGCTTTAAAATCACCTGCAGTATCGGGATTAGCATTGCGCCATTACATAGTCGCGAACCTAAATCGTTACTGAAATATGCCGATCTCGCCCTCTACCGAGCGAAAGATTGTGGCCGTGACAACTTTCAATTTTTTAGCGTTAATATGCGAATCAAACATCAGGGTGGTATGCAGAAGGCATGATTGATGTGCTATACCGCGTCATTGTCAGCTAAAAGGTGAATAACGTTATGCTTAGGCACTGATCCTTTAGCCGAGCCACCGGGATTACTAATAGTGGTTTGCCATTTATCCTCCACATGACTATGCGGACGATGAACGTGGCCGCAGAGCAGATATTTAGGGGATATAGTCCCTGATTCCAATGCAAATTCGGTCTCTTCACTGCCCCAATCGTCTCCTGCCTGCAAAGCCGTTTCAGTGCTAGTGGGTGGCACATGCGTTAGTAATATGTCGCAATCGCGAAATCGAGAATAGTCCCTTGTATCATAACGAGCGCATCCAAACGTCCAGCCTTTGAGTAGATTAATCGAGCCATCGATATGGGTATTTGGCGCTGCCAATTCTGTTATCCAGTTCGTTTCACCACTAGAAGTACTATCAGGAAGGAAATCAAACTCATCGACCTCATCGAAATCGACATCAAAACTGTCAGTTATATTCTGCCATTCAACATCATCTTGTTCGATATCATGATTACCAGAGCAAATATAAATAGGCACTAACAATGTCTTAAAAAACTGGCGATACCATTTAGCCTGCTCTGAGCAAGATAGCGATGCATTAACACTGTCATCAAAAAGATCACCTGAAATACAGATTACATCGACAGATGTCTGTTTCCCCAACCATTCACAAGCTGCGCGATTAAAATGCAGATCGGTAACGTGTAGGATGCTTAGATTCTCTCTTTTCGTCATGCGCTTTCGAATGCCTCTTTAAGCTGTGAATATTTAAAATTCGCCTTAATTTTCTTCTGTAAATAGAAAAACTGCATCGATACAAATGAGTAATAACGATTTCTACAGGTTTTAATAATACGCAGTTTATCTTAAGATCAAGCAACCTCCAACTAGGAGGCGATTTCAATGAATCACTGTAGTGGAGTTGCCAGTCGTTCCTGAACAAATGCAATAAAAGCCTTTAACTTTGCAGATGGGTAAATCAATTGCGGATGCAGCAGATAAATGCTCAGGCCATGAATATATTCATTTTCTAATACCTTCTGTAAACGTCCCTCTTTGAGCTCTCTATCGACATAATAATTAGCAACTCGGACAATCCCTCGGCCTGCTAACGCTTGCTGTTTCAGTAAGTGGTGATCATTAATCGTCAACCAACCTGTTATCAGCGAATCTGTCGATTTAAGAGGCCAAAGCTGTGTCTCAACTGCCGATAAACAGTGATGTGAGGAGAGATCATTTATGTTTTTCGGCGTGCCGTATTCAGCTAAATATTCAGGTGACGCATATAAACAATGTTGATAGGAAAATAGTTCTTTTGCCACCATATTTTGCGGAGGCAGTAGCGTGGCACGAAACGCTAAATCAAAATCATCCTGGTTTAAATCATAATTGGTATAACTCGAGTCGATTATGAAATTAATGTCCGGATATCTAAGCTTAAAGTCATGACAAATATCGAGAAGAAAGCGTTCTGTAAACAGAATAGGTGCGGTGATCCTTAGCGAACCTGATATTGCATTATGCTCCTGATGAACATTGCGATCCAAATCCAACATCGTCGCTTTGATTTTCTTGCCCTGTTCTAATATTTTCTCTCCCTCAGGCGTCAAACGTACACTACGGGTGGTGCGTACCAATAATGGACATTTGAACTCTGCCTCGAGCTTTTTTATCTGATCAGATAAATACCCTTTCGATATCGATAAGTTTTGTGCTGCTTTGGTAAAACTCAGTTGCTGAGCAATCTCAACAAATAACATTAAACATTCAATTTTTTTATGCTGCTGCATTATTCACACCCAAGATAAGAAACGATACCAACCAATATTCTATGTTATAACAAAAAATAGGCCGGCATTGTTCTATATAACTAACAATGATTTCATTTTTGTGTGCTTACTCCATAATAACTATTGTTGCTAGAATCAAACTCTACACATATCTAATTGGACTTTACGATGAATAATGTTGAAAAAGTATTAATGGCACCACAAGGGCCTAAATTTTCCAAATTAGTTCAAGGTTACTGGCGTTTAGAAGCTTGGGAGATGGATGCACAAGCACGTTTATCTTTTCTTAAAGCACATGTTGAAATGGGTATCACTACCGTTGATCATGCTGCGATTTATGGTGGTGGTAATTGTGAAACTTTATTTGGCGAAGCATTAAAACTCGATCCTGTAATGCGTGATAAAATTGAAATAGTCTCTAAATTTGGCATTAACGGGATTGCGACTGGCGCTGGAGAAAAACGCGTTTCTCATTATGACAGCAGTAAACAGGCTATTTTGGAATCAACAGACAATTCATTGCGCCGTTTAGGTGTGGAGCAGCTAGATACTTTATTAGTACATCGTCCCGACTTCCTGATGGATGCAGATCAAGTAGCCGACGCTTTTACGCAATTAAAACAAAGCGGTAAAGTAAAACACTTTGGTGTATCAAATTTTACGGCATCACAGTTCGATCTACTGCAATCTCGTTTAGACACGCCCTTAGTCACCAATCAAGTTGAAATTAACCCAATGCACTTTGATGTGCTCGAAAATGGTTGCTGTGACCAACTACAGCAATATCGTGTTCGCCCGATGGCATGGTCATGCTTAGCGGGAGGCCATATCTTCAGCGAACAAACCGAACAAGCCAGACGTTTACGTGAAACATTACAGGATCTTGTGCAAGAGTTAGGGGCAAATTCAATCGAGCAGGTAATTTTTGCATGGGTATTAAAACATCCATCAAACCCTGTTGCACTTATTGGTACTGGAAACATAGAGCGTGTGACAGATGCGGTTGGTGCATTAGCGCTGCAGATGAATACTGAGCAATGGTATCGCGTTTGGGTAGCATCAAAAGGCTTTGGTGTGCCATAGAAGAGTTTGTTGTGCTATAACATCGTAACGATAACTCGCTAGTACAGAGACTAGCGAGTTATCAGTAAACCTAATTAGATACGGTAAATAGCAATATCAATCACCCAAACTAACCCAGTGAGCAATTAAATAACTCGAAATTGAATCGCCTCTTGGCACTTTAAAACCGGGAGCGTCATCACCCCACTCGCCAAACGATTGGATTTCAGCGCGAGAGAACCAGCGGGCATCATCGATTTCATGCTTATCAACCTGAATATCATCACTGCTGGCATCAGCGATAAAACCAAGCATGATAGAAGATGGAAAAGGCCAAGGTTGCGAGGCTATATACTGCACATTAGTAACGCGAATACCCGACTCTTCTTGTACTTCTCGGGCAACGGCCGTTTCTAATGTTTCACCAGGATCAACAAATCCCGCTAAGGTCGAGTACACGCCTTCAGGCCATTCTACTTGACGGCCTAACAGACAACGTTCAATACCATCTGCAAACAGCTTTCGCACAATCATGATCACCGCAGGGTCAGTTCGCGGAAATGTTTGATGCTTACAATCAGAATTAGTACATAATCGCGCATGTCCCGCAGGCTCAGATTTATTCACACTGCCACAGCGACCACAAAAACAATGCGAACGATGCCAAAAACATAAACCCCGCGCCAGTGCCATTAATGACGCCGACTGATTATCCAGTATCACCGCCACTTTACGCAGATCGCCAAATTCACCGACCACCAAAAATGCAGCGACTAACGCGTCATCAACTTGGGTTAAGTCCAAGGCAAAATAAGGTGTATTGTCATTGTTTTCATCCAGTCCTAAAAACACAGCGGCGTCTAAATCAAGATGCTGGACAGCCTCTAGCGGTAAAAATAACGGCGCATTATCCGCTTTATCAAAGTAGTTTTGATCTGTGTGGGTTAGTACCCAACGGCTGTTATTATTTTTTTGAGTTGCTAACCACTCAGGGCTTTTACGTTGATTAGATGCACGATCAAGTAACATCTCACTATATTTAAGCATCATTATCATCCTTGCTTGTTACTTGTTACTGATTATTTATGAACAGTTACTTATGAATCGTCACTTGTTTACTTATGTTGTTTTGGTCGCACGTCAGCGCTTAACTAAAGCTATCTGCTTGGCGTTGATAAAACTGGTAAATATGTTCGATAAACAGTTTCACTTTTAACGGCTGTAATTTGGTATACGGATAAATAGCATAAATACCTAACGACTTAGCCACCTGTTTTGGCAATACTTCAACCAAGGTTCCGGTTTGTAAATCATCGGCCACCAGCACTTTAGGTACGTATATCAGCCCCAAATTAAACAAGGCTGCTTTACGTAAGGCAGCAGAGTTATTAGTACTGAAGTTACCTGATATTTTCACACTGTAGTCTTCCTCACGGCCTTTAAACAACCACTCATTAGCACCGCTTTCCTGATGGCTGTAGGCTAGACAATTATACTTGTCTAAATCTTGGGGACGTTTCGGTGTGCCGTTTTTGGCTAAGTAGGTTGGTGATGCGCAGATCACCCATTGCGCTTGCACTAGACGGCGAGCAATGTAGCTCGAGTCTTGTAATGCACCCGTACGGATAGCCAAGTCAAAGTTGTTATCAATTAAATCAACAAAGCTATTATCTAAATCCATGTGCACATGAATATCAGGGTAACTGGCACTGAAATCAGCAATGGCTTCGGCTAAGATAATTTCACCAGACACTGTCGGGACAGTTAACCGAATAGAGCCGGATAAGCTATCCCCTAGTCCATTCATCGCATCGACAGCACCTTGCACTGATTGATAAATGGTTCTAGCGTGTTCAAAAAATACTTTGCCTGCTTCCGTTAACGTTAACTTGCGGGTGGTGCGGAAGATCAGCTGTACACCCATCTCTTTTTCTAAACGGGTAATGTGTTTACTCACCACTGACTTAGTTAAACCAACAATATCAGCCGCTTTACTAAAAGAACCTTGTTCAATCAGGTGATAAAAAATTAAAAAATCATCGGTACTTCGCATTATTGGTCCACTTTATGAAACAGTCATGTGTAATCGAGCTAGTATATCAAATAGTGCGATGACGGTACTATGTTCGCAATCGCATCATTACATAATTAAACAAACATAATGTGGCACATTAACAACAAAATAAAAATAACATAGCCGCATTATTAGGAGCCTGCAATGTCTGACCCTTACCACATACTGATTAGCAAACTACGCCAGTCTATTGATGAAAAGCGTATTATTACCGACCCTACACTCACCTTAGCTTACGGTACAGATGCCAGTTTCTATCGTTTAGTGCCAAAGCTAATCTTACAACTGGCGAATTTAGACGAAGTGGTATTGGTGATTAAAACTTGTTTTGAGATGGCAATTCCAGTGACCTTCCGCGCAGCAGGCACCAGCTTATCAGGGCAAGCCTTGTCAGACTCGGTACTTATCATGTTGACCTCTGATTGGCGCGAACATAAAGTATTAAACAACGGTAAACAGATCTGGCTACAGCCGGGTATTATCGGTGCTGAAGCGAATAAGATCTTAGCCCCTTATCAACGTAAGATCGGGCCAGATCCAGCTTCTATCAATACCTGTAAAATTGGTGGTATTGCAGCAAACAATTCATCTGGTATGTGCTGTGGTACTGCGCAAAACAGTTATCAAACCTTAGCGGGTATGACGGTGGTACTAGCTGACGGTACTGTACTGAATACCTTAGATAGCTATAGTGTAGCGCAATTTAAAATTAGTCATCACGAGATGCTCGATGATCTGACTAAACTTGCCCAAGCCTGTAAAGACAATACCGCATTAGCAGACAAGATCCGCCACAAATATCGCCTTAAAAACACCACAGGTTATAGCCTTAATTCATTAACGGATTACAGTGATCCGATTGATGTATTACAGCATTTGTTTATTGGCTCGGAAGGCACGTTAGGCTTCATTGCAGATGTTACTTACAATACGGTGATCGACCATAGCTTTAAAGCCACAGGTCTGTATTTATTCTCTGATATTGAACAAACCTGTTTAGCCGTGAGTGCGCTTGCTAATACTAGCGTTGCCGCTGTAGAACTGATGGATAACCGCGCCTTAAATTCGGTTGCAGATAAACCGGGTATGCCAAGCTTTATTACTCAGCTTTCTCAACCTTACCTGCAGCTTCAAGGCTCACGTTCCGCTGAAAAGAATACCGAAGCTGCTGCGTTGTTAGTAGAGATCCACGCTGAAAATGAAATCTCACTGAATCAACAAGTAGCAACAGTAAGCAGCTTGATTAATCAGTTCACACCAACTGAAGCAGTTGAGTTTAGTACTGATACCAAGATCTATAATCAGTTATGGGCGATCCGTAAAGAGCTATTCCCCGCAGTGGGCGCGGTACGTGAAGTGGGTACCACCGTAATCATCGAAGATGTGGCTTTCCCTATCGAACAGTTGGCCGCAGCGGTACGAGACTTAGAGATCTTGTTTAGAAAATACCATTATGATGAAGCCATCATTTTTGGTCATGCGTTAGCGGGCAATTTACACTTTGTCTTTACCCAAGCATTCGAAACAGAAGAAGAGATCACCCGTTACAGTGGTTTCATGGATGATGTGGCGCAGTTAGTCGCGGTCGAGTATCAAGGTTCATTAAAAGCCGAGCACGGTACAGGCCGTAACATGGCACCGTATGTCGAGCTTGAATGGGGCCGCGAAGGTTATGCCTTGATGCAGTCAATCAAGCGTATCTTTGATACAACCGGCATTTTAAACCCTGGCGTGATCTTGAATGATAATAAAGACAGCCATATTACCAATTTAAAAATAATGCCTGCAGCAGACGAGCTTATTGATAAATGTATTGAATGTGGTTTCTGTGAACCAGTTTGCCCATCACGGGAGTTATCACTAACACCACGACAACGTAATACCGTATACCGCGAAATCAGCCGCTTACAGCGTAGCCAAGAAGATCCGGCGCGTCTTGCCGAGTTAGAAAAGTCGTTTGAATATTTAGGCATTGATACCTGTGCCGCAACAGGCTTATGTGCCGAGCGTTGCCCTGTAGATATTAATACCGGCGACCTGATCCGCAAGTTACGTCAGGAACACTCCCCAATCGCTAATGTAATTGCCCGTTGGAGCAGCGATCACTTTGCAGGGGTGACCACTGCAACCCAAACAGGACTTACAGTGGCTAACGGTATTCATACTGTTTTAGGTACGAAGGCAATGCGTGTTGTCACCAAGGCTACACATAAAATTAGTGGCGGTGCGGTACCGTTATGGACACCGAGCATGCCGAAAGCGGCAGGTAAAGTGAAGCTATTAGCCAGTGATATGGATAGTCTAGGCTTAGCGCATAAAAAAGTTGTCTACTTCCCAAGTTGCGCTGCGCGTAATATGGGTACAGCAAAAAATGCCATGGATAACCGCCCACTTGCAGAAGTCACTCAAGCAGTATTGCAAAAAGCCGGTATTGAAGTGGTTATGCCCAGCAAGTTATCAGAAAAATGCTGTGGCATGCCATACAAAAGTAAGGGATTTGTTGATACAGCCTTAAGTAAATCGGAGCAGCTAGAAGCGGCATTATGGGAGGCTTCTGAGCAAGGTAAACTGCCCGTGCTAATGGATACCAGTCCATGTGCCAGTACCAGTATTGAACTGATGACAAAAGACATCTCGATTTATGAACCCTTCCGTTTTGTGGCTGAGTTCGTGATACAGCATGTTGATATCAGCCCACAACCAGAACCTGTAATGTTACATATTACCTGTACCTCACGTAAACAAGGTCTAGCAGGGGTAATGGAACAGGTAAGTCGCGCTTGTGCAACAAAGGTGATTATTCCTGAAGACATTCAATGCTGTGGTTTTGCTGGTGATAAAGGCTTTACCACACCAGAGTTGAACGCCTCGGCCTTGTCGCCATTAGCACGTCAAGTACCGAGTAATTGCAGTGAGGGTTATTCGAATAGTCGCACCTGTGAGATTGGTTTATCAGAGCACAGTGGCATTGAATATCGCTCGATATTATATCTAGTAGATAAAGTGAGTGAAAAGCGTGCTAGCTAAAAGCGCATAATTATTAGCTCATAGTAAAGATAAGCAGGTTTCGGCCTGCTTATTCATTCCGCAATACCAGATAATCACCAACAACACCGGTACCTTTACCAACCTCAATAAACCCTTTGGCGAGATAAAATTGCATCGCTTTTTCATTCTTAACCATGCATTTTAATATCTGCGGTCTGCTATTTATCTCAGTGAGCATAGCGAGTAATTTAGAGCCCACACCCATGCCTTGCGCACCATCGGCAACAAACAAATGATGGATGAAATTGTCCGGTTCATAAACGGCGATAAAACCAAGTACCTTGCCACCCATAACAGCTAAATAAATAGTGTCATCGGTAATATGCGCATCAAAATCCGTCAACTGATAACCACTGCTATCTAACCAAGTAAAAGTCGATGTTCTTGATGCCATATAAAGCGCACGTAAAGCCGGTAAATATTGTGC
>Ga0105355_10004308_pt1 | contig 12247 bp, 13 predicted proteins | sample GOMGulsemesocosm_2_FD_83508 | JGI IMG/M metagenome (GOLD analysis project Ga0105355, IMG submission 83508) | Methane-oxidizing microbial communities from mesocosms in the Gulf of Mexico - GOM9C Gulf of Mexico | ecosystem: Environmental > Aquatic > Marine > Cold seeps | place: Gulf of Mexico... | reverse complement strand
TGACTTCAAAGAATTAGTTTGTAATTAAAATTAGAGTTAAAAATTTAATTTATAAAACGCGATAAAACCAACCCAGCTAACAATCAATAAAATCCAAGGAAAAACGTTTGTCTTGGGTTTATCTTCTGGCATATTTTCATCAATTTCATTTACATCAAGGTCTGTCACTTTAGCCTGCTGTTTCTTCAATTTATCTTGCTGTCTCATTTTAGCTTTATGCAATTTTTTATATTCTGCAATGCCTTTCTCAATACCGGCGGTGATGAGCTTAGTTTGCTCTCTGGTTTGACCCGGTTTTTTTGTGCCGTTAGCTAATTTTGTCGCTTCACTTTGTACTGTTGTCGATACTTTTTGTTTCATTATTGTTTCACTACTTAAAAATGATTTTAGGATTGAATCGTATAACTAAGACAAGGTCAATAACTATTTATTAATAGGTAGCCTTGCTATGACTGGCCTGAACGGTTATTTGGAGTTATAGAAACTAATTTTGAACTTACTGTCTTTATTTGTGATGTTAATCACGTGTAAAAATGAAAGTGATTTATTTATTGATCGAAATCAAAGCCATTAGCACTGGAATGCGATTATATATATTGCAAGGGAGCAATAAAAGTATCTTGCTCGATATATTTATTTGGTAATTGTAACTTAACAGGTGATTAATATGGAACTAATACGTAATCCAAAATGTTATACGGATGTGTGTATTGATGGCATTTGGTACCATTATGATCACTGCGGTTCGACTGTTTATTCATTAGCTGGCGGCGGAGCCCCTGGAATGGATTTAAGTTCAGAACCAGCAACTGAAAGTGAATTAATTGATCTGATCCAATCTGCGATCAATTAATATACTGAAATGAGCTAACTTGAAATATGATAAGTTAGCTATTTTTTCACCAACGATCAACTCATATCGACAATATTACGTTTATCATCGAGTTGGAATACCCAGTCACATTCCGCAGGTAAACTAACAAGGCAATGTTCAGTGATACGTTGGAAATAGGCAATGAACTTTTTAACCTCATTACTCGACATTATTTTATCAACCGTCACATCAACAGAAAGATCGTACTGTAAGCTTTCCATTTTACTTTCTTGCTCTAATCGCCATTGATGCACGTTATTAAAACTCGGTGCTTTTAGCATTAGCCAATAATCGATGCGATTGAAAAATTCTTGATAGTTTTGCTTTAATTGTTGATTAACATAACTACGCCAAATACCTTGTTTGTCTAAGCTTGCTTCGAGTTTATTCACTGGATAGATCAAAGCATTTGTTGCTTGTGGTTGAGCACCAAGACACCAACCTTCCAAAATTATCACATCAAGCTTTTGATTTATAACTGGCCATTCTTGTTCTGGATATGGGTTATCGTTAAATTTATTAAAACGTGGTAATGCAACCGGATCGTCATTGGTTGGGCCTGCACAAAGCTTGTCTAAGGTGTTTATCGCTAAACTGATATCATGCGTACCTGGCACTCCTCGTGTGGCAAGTAGTGGATGAATTTGATCTGCTAACTCACGACGTTGCTGCTTGCTATAGTAGAAATCATCGAGAGATAAAACGGCAACATTCAAACCATAATCATTATTCAAGCAAGTACCAAAGTAATCTGCTAAGGTACTTTTTCCTGATCCCTGACAGCCATTTATGCCGATAACTAAAGGTGTACTTGAGATGAGATTCTGACGATATATTTTAGCTATTATAGGGCTAAACCATTGCTCGGCATGGGTAAGGTAGTTTAACTCCAGCTGATTCCGCTTAACGAACTGCTGTAATGCTGGTACTACTTTCATAGTATAAATATATCCTGTGTTTTTGAAGGCGTTAAGATAGCGAAACCTTTGACACTCTGTTGTGATAAAAAGCTAACTTTTGAGTAACAATGTTCATAAACATAGTATTAGTTTACATATTCCTCCCGCTATAGACCTGACTTAATGATTTTATAAGCTCATAAATCTATGAATATGATATATTAAATATAAATTAAGGCTTAATAACTTGGCTATATAAATACGAGTTAAAAATAATTGCAAGGTAAATGTGAAAGTATGAAGGCTATAAACCAAGGTGACAATAGTATGAATGAAAATGGTGAAAAACAAGCCTTACAAGCGTTACTGCTGGTCGAAATCGATCACGTTATTTTCACAGCTAAAACTTTGCAAGGTGATTTATCTGCTATTAAACAATTGTTACCGGAGATCTTGGGAACTGAATTACTTTTTAATTCAACTGGTTTAGCCAAAGTTAACCAACTGAACTGTATTTTTACTGGTTTAAATAAAGATCTGCCGTTTTTACGTCACCCTGAACTAGCTAGCTATTGGTTAGATTACGGTGTTGAGAAGCTGCAATGTCAGCAAAGACAGATCCTCCCTCTTGCAAAACAATTGGGTAATTTCATATCTCTGCCACTATTACCTGCAATTAATGTATTGGCTGAGCTGCAATTAAACTTATCCAATCAATCGTTATTACGTTATTTATACCCAAGTTGGCGTAGTGCTAAACAACAGCTATTAGGGTTGGCATCAGCACCGTTATCATTTTCACAGCTACAAGCCTTACTGCCTGCGATGTTGGCTTACAGAGGCTATATCGATGAATTTGAGCAAACCTTATTACAGCATCCCTGTTTAGTTGAGTTAGATTTTATAGATAAAGGATGTTTTTCAAATTTATCCATAATTAGTCAGATCCGTGAAGAATATAAGCACATTGCATTTTGCTGGTGTAATGATGTTGTTGGCTATAAACAACAGAAGTATTTGGACGCTTTGTTAGCAATCTCGAATATCACGTATCCTGAAATGCTTGAGATAGAGCGCTTATTTGAACAACGATTTCAGCCCACTTATAATAAATTTGAGAAGAAAATGACGAAGTTGAAGTTAGCGTATAGAGAAGAATTAAAAAAAATAGGGGAAAAAGATATTATTGCTCAGTTAGAAGCATTACGTACTACTGTTGGGAATTAAGATCTTATTTGTGGAGTTACTGAAATTTAAGTAATAAAAAAGCCTTACTAAATTAGTAAGGCTTTTTTAATTTGGTGCGTCCTACAAGATTCGAACTTGTGACATCTAGCATGTCGAGCTAGCGCTCTACCAACTGAGCTAAGGACGCGTTGTTTTCTTTTTAAAAATGGTGCTCGCTACAAGACTTGAACTTGTGACATCTAGCATGTCGAGCTAGCGCTCTACCAACTGAGCTAAGCGAGCAAATTTATTATATTATCGAAGCACTATCTGTCTTCGTTAAGACGGAATAAATATTATCCCGTCAGTGTTTAAGCGGCAAGGTTTTTTATTTTAAAATAGCTTGTTTGCTGTAAAACTAAGCAAGTGGTATTTATTTAACACTTTTAATGTCTAAAAAACCGAATGAGTTAAATGCCTAATTCCATAAAGCATTTATAACGAATTGGTTTCACTATTTTAATTTCAGTTTATTGCTACGCAGAAACCAAAGGTTGCTCATCACTTTCAGTCTGCTTTTTTGTTGTATTCTTAAAAACCTTTTTAAGTTTAATGGACAGTAATACTGCCGCGGTCGACAAACCAGAAATAAAGCCAATCCAGAAACCAGCGGGGCCCATCGCAGGAACCAATATATCGGTCAATGCTAATGTGTAACCAATAGTCATGCCCACAAGCCAGTACGAGATTAAAGTAATAATAAAGATGACTTGGGTTTCTTTATAGCCACGTAACGCGCCGGCTGCAATGACTTGTACCGCATCAGAAACTTGATAGATGGCTGCTATTAACATCAGGCCAGTGGCAATTTTAATTGTCGCAGTATCTTCAGTATAAATCTCGGCAATTTCATTACGTAACACGATAGTGATGATTGCAGTAAACACCGAAATAGCAACACCCATATATATGGCTGTGATACTTGATGTTTTGGCGCGATGAGGTTTATTTTCACCAATATACTGCCCTACGATGATCGTCGCTGCGATACCTAAACTGAGCGGTATCATAAATACCATCGATGAGAAGTTCAATGCGACTTGGTGCGCTGCAACTGTTACTGCGCCCAATGGAGCAAGTAAAATAGAAACAACAGCGAATAGGGTTACTTCACAAAACATTGAAGCTGCAATTGGAAAGCCAACCACGATAATGTGTTTCATTTCAACATTGTCTATGCCGTATAACGTATCGAATAATTTTATCTGTTTGAACTGCTTGTGATAATAGCTGTAAGCGATCATAGATATACACATAGCAATAAAAACTAATACAGACGCTATGGCGCAACCAACTCCGCCAAGCGCAGGAATACCAAATTTACCATTGATGAATATGTAATTAGCTGGAATATTTACCATGATACCAATTAGGCCAATCACCATCGTTGGGATCGTGATCCCTAAACCTTCGTGATAACTACGAAATACTTGATAACCACAGGCAAAAGGTAATGCCAAAGAGATCACGCGTAAATAAGACGTTGTTAAACTGGCTAACTTATCTTGCACGTCCATATAATCGAGGATCATTGGACTGTAATAAAGTAGCGCCATCGTCGGTGCGAGTATGATTAAAACTAGCCAAATACCTTGTTGCACTACTTGAGCAATTTTGTGTTGTTTTTTAGCACCATAAAGCTGGGCAACAATCGGAGTTATAGCCATCAAAACACCGATTAAGAACATAAGTACAGGAAACCAAATACTATTGGCGATTGCGACAGCAGCCATGTCTGTTGCGCTGACTGAACCTGCCATTACGGTATCGACGAATCCCATGACGGTAAAAGCCAGTTGCGCGACTAGGATAGGGCACATTAATTTAAATAGTTTTGGTACTTCGGCAAGATGTTTTTGCACAGATACTCCAATTTTGTCATAACGATGAATATATTTGTTGCTGTAACTACGCTGTGACGAATACCGGTAAGGGGTAACGTGTTAATCACCGTGAATGGCAAACAAAAAAGGTACTGAAAACGAAGGAAAGTGTTGTGAATAACGCGTTCGTGAGGAAAGACCTGATCCAGTGCGGCAATAATAAGCCTTTCAAAGGTGCTTTTAAAGGCTTATTTATAAATATTTATTATCGATATTATTAACTAGATGAATAATATCGAACAACAGGATATAGTATTTTCTATATTATCCATTTTGAGTTAATTTCAGGACTAAATATGTTTACTGGCATAGTACAAAGAAAAGCTAAAATTTTAAATATTACTAAACAAGCACAATTGCATACATTAGAAGTTGAGTTACCACAAGACGCTCAAGTCGGTCTCAACATTGGTGCGAGCATTGCCAACAATGGAACATGTTTAACCGTAGTTAAGAAGTCTGAAAACAGTGTTTTCTTTGATGTAATAGAAGAGACATTAAAAGTGACAAATCTGGCAACATTAAATGTCGGTGGTGTGGTTAATTTAGAACGGGCGACTAAGTTTGGTGATGAAATTGGCGGACATATTTTATCTGGTCATGTTCATGCCCAAGCCGAAATTATTACCATCAACAGGACGGACACCAACTGTGATATCTGTTTTAAGATTGATAAGGCTTGGAGAAAATATCTTCTACCGAAAGGCTTTATTGCTATCGATGGTATTAGTTTGACGCTGGGTGACGTAGATAATGGTGAATTCTGGGTACATTTAATTCCTGAAACGCTTTCAGTTACTAATCTTGGTACTCGCCAAATTGGTGAATTTGTTAACATCGAAATAGATAGTCAAACACAAGCTATCGTCGACACGGTTGAACGTGTTTTAGCTGCTAGAAAATAATACCCATCAAAATAGCTGTTCGTCATCACCATCGATGAATAGCTCAAACTTGTTATGCATAGCGTCTTCTACAAGTTTGAAATGGATGCTATGACAGCAAGCGCTGCAATCATCATAATAATCTTGAGCGCCATTGGTCGCGTCTATTTCTGCTTTAATGTAGTGACCACAATGTGGACAGAGAATGGTTCTATTGGCAAAGTCTTTCATCACTAACTCCAGCATTTTACTGTGTTGCTATCTTATATTCTAGCCTAAAATAGCGACAATATTTCTTACTTGAGTTTGTGGCGCTGAATGGTTCTCGACATATATATTTCTACTTAATTTCTCATAGAAATAACTGTAATAATATCGGGAATAAGATTGGTGCTAAAATGGCAGTAATTATCGCGCTTAACAAAAGCGAGATGGTACTAAACGCCCCGTGTATTCTACTCATTTCCATTGCTTTTGAAGTGCCGATAACGTGAGATCCTGCTCCGATAGCAAGGCCTTGCGCTTGAGGCGTTTTAATGCATAAGTGTCTTAATAAAAATGGCGCACAAATATTGCCGAAGATCCCGGCAAGAATAACGAGTACGGCCGTGATTGCCGGTATTCCTCCAATATTTTCACTGATCGCCATAGCGATTGGTGTAGTGACAGCTTTAGGTATGAGCGATGCGATCACTGTAGCTGAGTCAGTTAGCTGAGCCGCGATAAAGGCTGTGGAGATTAATCCGACAACGACACCGAATGTACAAGCAATTACTACGTAAACTATTTTTTCACGGACATGCACAAACTGTTGATATAGCGGATAAGCGAGGGCTATCACAGCGGGTTCAAGCAATGCGGTCAAAATACTAGTTCCAGATTGGTATTCAGAAAGTGGTGCGTTAGAAAAATAGACTAGACCTATTAACGTCAATATTGATAATAAAATTGGATTAAGAATAGCCCAGTTAGTTTTCTGGTAGCACTTAAATGCAATCGTATAAACAATCAATGTCATCGGGATAGCAAGGTAAAACATCATTACTTGTTACCTTTATTAAGAAAGCAATATATATGGCCAACAGTATAAAAAACGGCAATGGTACTCAGTAATGCGGTAGTAATAAGAGCAAACCAGTTCTCTGTGACCAAATCAACGTAGCCTATTAATGCAACACCAGCAGGAACGAATAAGACTCCAATGTATTTATTTAACAGCAAACAAGCTTTTTCAGCATATTCAATATTTAGTATTTTGCTGTTAATTGCTAAAAATAAAAGTACTAAGCCGATAATGCTAGAAGGGAATTCAAACGGGAGTAGATGAGTAATTAGGCGGCTGATTAACATAAAAAATGCAATCGTAATTATATTGAAAATCCAAAGTTTCATTGTTTTACCTGTAAATACGGCTGTTATTTGAGTATGCGTAACATTCTAAGAGACTAAGTAAAGCGATATAAAAAATACTAAGCATTTATCTGAAAGTAATACAGTACCACTCAAGACTGGCTGGTGTTACACTGGCGCCAATTTTGAGATTACTAGGTTTTAAGACATGCAGTACCCAGTTAATGAGATTTTTGAAACAGTTCAAGGTGAAGGACATTTCACTGGTTACCCCGTCATATTTATTCGCTTACAAGGCTGTGATGTAGGATGTTCGTGGTGTGATACCAAACAAACTTGGACTGTCGATCCTGATCAGGAAGTGACTCAGCAAACTGTTAACGGTGCATGTAATGATAAATCGCATTGGGCTTCTTTCACTGCGCAACAATTTATCACCATGATACAAAATAATGGTTTTGTTGCAAGACATATTGTGATCTCTGGCGGTGAACCTTGTCAGTACGATCTTATTGAATTAACGACAGAATTGGAATTAGCTGGCTATTTTTGCCAAATAGAAACATCTGGTACGTCAGAAGTTAAAGCAACTAAAAATACTTGGGTTACAGTTTCTCCGAAAATTCAAATGAAAGGTCAATTACCTGTTCTAAAAAGTGCGCTAGTTCGTGCCAATGAAATTAAGCACGTTGTTGCTATGGAGAAGCATCTTGATGAATTGGATGCATTATTGGTTGATGTTGATATTTCTGAAAAAGTCATGTGTTTACAGCCTATTTCACAGCAACAAAGAGCGACAGAATTGGCAATAAAAACGTGTATTTCCCGCAACTGGAAATTGTCAGTTCAGATGCATAAATACATCTTTATTGATTAATTTAAATTCGTTATTTTGCAAACAATAGGGATGCTATATGCAAATAGATACATTTAATGAAAAGCAAAATGAGTTGAAACAGTTAACTCTGGAACAACTACAACAGCCTGCATTCGAGTTTACAGAAGCGCTGAGTGTCAATGGCTTAGCTTTATTGCAAGATTATTTTCATAATTTAGAGGAAAAGCTACTGCATAGTGACTTTTCTCTAGCTGAAAATGATCTGAATTTATTTCTGCACCCTGATCTCTTTGAAATTTCACCACAAGGTAAATATACCAACCGAAATGATATTGTCTGTTGGTTAATGACAAAACCTAGAGTTCAACGATGTCAACTTTGTCAATTTCGAGTGACAGTGATCAGTCCAGTTGATGTGTTGGTTTGTTATCAAGCTAATTCAATAAAAGATGGCGTTGTTAAAAATACAGGTTCTTTAAGAAGTTCAATTTGGACTAAGAATAAGACAAAAACCTCAGTAATTAGTAATACTTATCAGCGATCTAGCTCACACCATTGGTTACTGCGTTTTCATCAAGCGACAGTAAATTAATAGACTTTTAGTTTATGCCTCAGTATTTTAGTTTTATATTTATAGCTATTTATTTGATGGACATCCCAATAAAACTACCTTTGTCATTAAGTGATAACAATTTGGCGTCTTTAGCCTATAGCTGACACTGTGTCTAAAAACATTTATGTGAATATAATACTTGCGACCTAATTGTTAATGGAATGAAAACAAACTTAAGGTGTAGCATGGATACTCAAAAAAATAATAAACAAAAGCGTTTTTTTAAAGCAACGCCTCTTGCTCTCGCTCTCATCTTTTCGGGCTATTCTGCTGCAACATCAGCTGCAGAGTTTAGCTGGGGAGATTTTGAAGGTACTTTTAACTCTCAAATTTCTGCAGGTTCGAGTTGGCGTGTTGGTGATCCCGATGGCAAAAATATAGCACCTGGTAATGGTGGCGTAGCAGAAAATACCGGTACTGCAGATGATGGTAACCTGAACTATAAAAGTGGTGATGCTTTTACTCAAACGATTAAAGGCATCCATGATTTATCTATAGAAAAAGATAATTACGGGGTATTTGTTCGAGGGAAATACTGGTATGACTACGCACTAGATAACCATGATCTACGTCACGGTGCTGCAACTTCAGACTATGTGCAGAATAAACCAATGAACGATGATGACCTCAATGATTTAAATAAAGCTAAAGGTGTTGAATTACTCGATGCATATATTTATGCGGGCTTTGATATTGGCGAAATGGTTGTTGATCTACGCGTTGGTAAACAAGTCGTTAACTGGGGTGAAAGTTCATTTATTCAAGGCGGTATTAATGCGGTAAACCCTGTTGATGCTGCTGCATTCCGACGCCCTGGCGCTGAAGTCAAAGAAGGCTTATTACCAGTGAACATGATATTTGCCAATATCGGTGTTACTGATAACTTAAGTATCGAAGCATTTTATCAGTTAGAGTTCAAAGAAACAGTTATTGATGCTTGTGGCTCATACTTCTCACAAGCGGATTACCTTGCTGAAGGTTGTGATAAATTGGTTATTGACCCTACTAGTGGTTTAATGACAGATCAAGAAGCTCATAATGGCAAGCCTGAATGGGCTACTCCCGGTCATCCTCTGGAGAACTTTTCAAAGGGTGGTTTGTATGCTGAGCGCGGAACAGATGAAGACGCATCTGATTCAGGTCAATTCGGTATTGCATTTAAATATTATGCCGAAGAGCTAAATGCCACGGAATTTGGACTTTATTACATAAATTATCATTCGCGCTTGCCTTATGCAAGTGCGGAAGCTGGCTTATTTAATGATGGTACTGGTTCTGTTCCGTTTATTCCTGTTGGATCTCCGTCGTTAGGTCCTACTTTACCTTCCACTGCCTATAATCCTCGTTACCATACTGTATATCCTGAGGATATTCAGCTATTTGGCTTGAGCTTTAATACGACAGTATCTGAGTGGGCTATTGCGGGGGAAGTCAGTCATCGCCTTGACCTTCCATTACAAATTAATGGTTCAGATCTTCTGTCTTCTGCGCTAAGTAATGCAGGTGGTTCTCCAACTACGCCTTATTATCAAGGCTTTAAAGGTGGAGAAACTGTCGATGGTTTCAATAGATTCGATTATACCCAGAGTCAAATAACATTTATCAAGTTCTTTGATCAAGCGCTAGGAACAGACCGTATCACATTTGTGAGTGAATTAGGTTATGGGCATGTATGGGATTTAGATGAATCAGATGGTGCAGTAAAATATGGCCGTTCGACAACTTTTGGTGTGAGTTATGATGGTAAAGGTGATGATGATGATGGTTTCACAACCTCAGATAGTGCTGGTTATCGTTTAGCTGTTAAAGCTGATTATCGTAATGTATTCTCGGGTGTAGATCTATCACCTACAGTTGCTTGGAGCCATGATGTCTATGGTTATAGCCCAGAGCCACAAGCGACATTCCAAGAAGGCCGAACTGGTCTAAACGTAGGTTTACGTGCTGATTATCTTCAAACATATAATATGTCAATGAGTTACACACAATTTGGTGGTAAGTTTAACCCGCTATCTGATCGTGATTATGTTTCTGTTTCATTCGGTGTAGCTTTCTAAGAAGAACTTTATAGAAACAAATGACAGAAAATTTTAGAAAAGGATTTTAAAATGAAAGTATTCAATAAAGCATATAGTGTTGCAGCCATTTCAGTTGCACTTGCATTCTCGGCTTCTTCACTAGCAAAAGTAAGTGAAGCTGAAGCGAGTAAGTTAGGCAGCGAATTAACACCTGTTGGGGCTTTAAAAGCGGGTAATGCAGACGGTTCAATCCCAGCGTGGACGGGCGGTATTACTAACGCATCATTAGGTAAATCAATCGGTTTGAATGAGCGTGTAGAGAACCCGTTTCCTGCAGATAAACCTATGTTTACTATCACTGCTGAAAACGTAGAACAGTACAAAGATAACCTGACTCCTGGTCAGCTGGCGATGTTTAAAAAATACCCTGAAACATACAAGATGCCAGTGTATGAAACGCGTCGTACTTTTGCACAACCAGATGATATTTATAAAACCATTAAAGGTAATGCCACTGTTTCAACGCTTAATGGTTATGGCGTAAGTGACTATAAAATTTCAATTCCATTCCCAATTCCTTCGAATGGTTTAGAAGTTATTTGGAATCACGTAACTCGTTATCGTGGTGGTCATGCTGAACGTGTGAGCACTACCATTCCAGTTGAGCGTAACGGTGCTTATACTGCAGTTAAAGTTGAAGATAAATTCTACATTCCAGAAGCCCTTAAAGGTGGCCGTGATGCGAAGAAAGATGACAACATCTTATTCTATTACATGCAGCGCATTATCGCGCCTGCACGTTTAACGGGTACTATTGCTCTAGTACATGAAACTGTCGACCAAGTGAAAGAACCGCGTAAAGCGTGGATTTATAACTCAGGTCAACGCCGTGTTCGCCGTGCTCCTAACGTATCGTATGATGGTGAAGGTATCGGTGTAGGTGGTTCACGTACTTCTGATAACTACGATATGTATAACGGTGCACCAGATCGTTATGACTGGAAATTAGTTGGTAAGAAAGAGCTATTTATTCCATATAACTCTTATAAGCTGACTGACACAAGCCTAGAGTATAGTGATATCGTAAAACCGGGTCATATTAATCAAGAATACACGCGTTATGAAAAACACCGTGTGTGGGAAGTTCAAGCGAAAGTTAAAGATGGCCAACGTCATGTTTACGCTCAACGTAACTTCTTCATTGATGAAGATAGCTGGCAAGCAGGCGTAATCGATCACTATGATGCTCGTGGTAATTTATGGCGTGTAGCCGAAGCTCACTCACTGCAGTATTACAATGCAGATGTGAATTGGTTTGCTGCAGAGACTCTTTACGATATTATCGCAGGTCGTTATTTAGTGACTGGTTTAAACAATGAAGAAAGAAAAGGCGTACGTTTTGATGTAACAGCAAAACGTAAAGACTTTACAACTTCAGCATTAAAACGTATGGGTCGTTAATTGCAATTGAGTAAATAGTTTTTACTAAAATCTGTATGTTTTAAAAGAGATATCATCATTAGGTGATATCTCTTTTTTGTTATATTGTTTGCAATGAAATGATTGCCATATTCAATAAGTTGTATAAAAAGTAATGGATAGTAAAAATCAATGAGTCAATATTATACGGCGGCTGAGCTCGCGGAAGAGTTTGCTATTAC
>Ga0105355_10004298_pt1 | contig 12257 bp, 8 predicted proteins | sample GOMGulsemesocosm_2_FD_83508 | JGI IMG/M metagenome (GOLD analysis project Ga0105355, IMG submission 83508) | Methane-oxidizing microbial communities from mesocosms in the Gulf of Mexico - GOM9C Gulf of Mexico | ecosystem: Environmental > Aquatic > Marine > Cold seeps | place: Gulf of Mexico... | reverse complement strand
TCCATATATCTTCGCATACGAACAATTATTTCCATATCCTCACCAACGGTTTGGGTATCATAACCTCCAACCTCAATCGCAATCTTTTTATCGAATATGCCAAATGCGCCTGAAATTACCAATAACCCATTTAATCTACTCCATGCCATTCTCCCTAATAAAAAGGTTCTTAAGTATTCTAGTATTTGAGCTTGAACCAGTAAGTTCTTTGGCAAATTAACTTCTATTAACTTCCCTCCCTTAATAACACAAGAATTAGCGATTCGAATAACACCTCCTGTAGCAATTACTTTAGTCTCGGTTTCTTCAAGAAAAGGTTTTATCATTTTTTGAAGAGCATCCTCTAACAACAAGCAATCTACATCTATACATGCTACATATTTACTTTTACTAATGTTTAACCCTAAATTTAATGCATCTGCCTTTCCTCCATTTTCTTTATCAACGATCATGAGTTTTTCGAACGCAGGGTTTTTTGACTTATAAACACCTTTACGTAAGGGTTGTGTTTTAATTTTTTCATTAATAACATAATCTATCTTCTCTAAGTCAAAAGCCGCTATTAATTTTTCTAAACTGTCATCCTTACTTCCATCATTTACAATTACAACGTCATAATTAACATAATGATTTGATAATAATGAACGAACATTTTCAACAATATTAAGACTCTCATTATAAGCAGGAGCAATGATGGTAATTGTTGGAGACATTGTTGAAGATAGAATATCCTTATAGTTTACAAAACTGTTCTTCTTTCGATATTCAATTGTTTCTTTAGCCGAGATTATTGACAACACAACGTAGGACGATATGACACAAAATGCAAAGGCAAAGAATAAATAATGAATTATATCTAAAATTATATTAACTGTACTCGTATCCATATCTAGAAAGTGTTTTCAAGTTTCAACATAGCTTCGCTTTTTTCGTCACCAGGTAAATTATTTAGCCCTATATACTTATCAATATTAATTGATTTTAATATTTTAAGTGCTAACAATTGTATTTCAAAATCTTTATGGAACAAGTGTTTTTCAATGAATGGTTCATCCGAAGGAATCACTAATTTTTCTAACATTGTGAAGAATCCGAGTTGTTCTTCTAAACTTAATTCATTAAAGTTTGCTTTCAACATATCTTTTGCCTCTAGGCCGTATAAATGTGTCAGAACTTCAATTGCATATATTCTCACTGTTTTATTGTTATGAGAAAGCAAGTCTATTAAGGTATCATTTATCTCATATTGATTGTAAATTTGAGCTAATTTTAAAGCAAATAAAACAACGGTGTCATTGGTAGATTTTAACCATGGTTTAATATCGCATATTTGCTGATCTTCAAATTTTTGTAGTATTTCCAAGATTTGTATTTGATCCCATTCTGATAATGGCGTCTTTAGTTCGTTTAAAAAATACAGGCCATCAAATCGAAATAAATTCACCAAATATAAATGAGCCTCCTTACGAACTTCCTTCCTAGGATGAGCAATACTTTTCACTATTTCATAATGGGCTTCTTTTATTTCAAAACGAGAGAGTTCTCCAATACTTTTTGCTTTAATACTCCAATCTTTATCCTCCACTCTTGAAAGAGCATAATTAACAAGACCTGTTTTACAATACAATTCTTTAATAGCTACAGACATCTCTCCAGAGACTTCATCCATTAACTTATATAATATTGAGATAATGATTTTACGTTTGGATTTTATTAAAACTTCCTTTTCTAACTTAGAAATTATAGCTTGCTGAACAGGGGTAATTGCTTTCTCCTCTGTTTTCTCTTCACTAATGGCTGGCTGAAGTTCAAGTTTATTTACCCATTCACAGAATGAATTTTGCTCTTCTTTTATAGCCTCATGGTCCTCTGCATATAAATATTCAATAAGTAGGACTTCATACTCACTCTTAAACTTTAAAATTTCCTCTTTCTTATTTCTTTGATATCTTCTTATTCCTTTTAAATATATTGTTAGACCCACAATCAAAATAACAGATATCACAATTAACCCTCCAATTAGCTTAATTAAGATTGGGAGTTCACTGAAATAATCAATAAGATATTGATAGGTTGTCATTCGCTTTGGGGCGTTGGATATTTAAACTTGTGGTTGGCGGTTTTGAACCAATAGTCGATTAACTCTGATTACTAATTCATTTGGGCTAAAAGGTTTTCCCATAAAATCATTAGCGCCTAAACTAAAGGCTTTTAATACCATTTCTTCTTGACCTGCAGAAGAAAATACAATAATTGGCACTTGATTTTCCAATTTGTTTCTAACATGGCTAATGACTTCCAGTCCACTAATAAACGGCATCATAATATCCGTCAAAATTAAATCAGGATTATGGCTTTCAATAAGTTCAATTGCCATCTTACCATCCTTGGCCATGAGTAACTCATGTCCTTCTCTCTCTAATCTAAATTTCAATAAGAGTGAAAGTGTTGAGTTGTCTTCTGCTAAAACAATTTTACATTTATTCATAGGGGGCTCTTTTGGGGCATTTAAATTTTACAACTTAAACACAGGGCCAATATATGAATAATTATCGTTCAAATGCACAAAACACATGATAAAATGCATATAAATTATTTTAATTATCGATAAAAGATTGCTTTTTATCGATAAAATACATAATCGAGAAAAAGACTCTCCAATAAGATATAGACTGAATGAAGAAAAAGTAGACAGCCTTAATAGCTAACAATCAAGTGTTTATATTTTTTATAAAAAAAAGGAAATCACCTATGTTTTACTTGAGTAATGTCTAAGTTTTGAGTTAACTCCTATTTTTAGATAGAATAAAAAAAACAATAAAAAGATTTTTTAAATAGCAAAATGCACGGAAATCATGCGAAAAAGTACAATCTAACAGCATCAAAACAACCAAATTATTAACAAAAAAGGTGTCATGAAAGCATATTTCAGTAAAAATTTGACCATTTGTAGATCAATTATTTGCGTTTAGAAAGCTTTAAAATAAGGACTGGTTTTTGAACCAATTCATATATCGGTGATAATATTCAAAACAATATTATACCAAAACCAAAAAAAGTAATAGAATGTTCAAATAAGATTTGGCTGTTTATTTCCTTGGCAATAAATCAGCTCTTTTGTTTGGTTTTTTAAGATGGGGTTTTGATTTTCTTTCTTCCATAGCGTCAAGTTGCGCTTTTCCATAGGTTGCTGGATCCCCTTTAAACATCACGCGCCATATTTTCCCTTGTTTTGATTCAGAGATATACAAAGAACCATCTGGTCCTTCTGATAAGCCCATGGGTCTATATTTGGCATCTTTCATTTCTGTAATAATGTCTACCCCTGCAAAACCATCTGCAAACACTTCCCATTTACCTGTTGGTTTTCCGTTCTCAAAAGGGACAAATGCAACAATATAACCTGCCTGAGGATAAGGCGCCCGATTTGTAGATCCATGGAATGCAACAAAGGCTCCTTTTTTATAGCGTTCAGGAAATTGACTTCCTTTGTAAAACATCATATCATTTGGTGCCCAATGTGCTGGCAATCCCATAAGTGGGTCTGCATATCCCTTTGCTTCTTTTTTACCATTCCCTCCATATTCCGGAGCTACCATACGTTTGTTTTTAAAATGATCATAATATGTATATGGCCATCCAAAATCATCACCTTCCTTAATTTTCATAAACTCTTCGGCAGGTAATATAGTATTCTCCCATTTACTGAAATATTGTGGCGCATGGTTATGCAAAAAATCTCTACCATGGTTTACCGCATATAAACTATTATCTTCATCATTCCAGGTAAGCCCCACAATGCTTCTTAATCCTGTTGCAAATCTAACACCATCTTTTTGTGTTTGATTCAATTTATTTTCATCAAATTTCCAAATACCACCAAGGATATTTAATTGAGAGCATGGATATTCACCTTGTACAATTGCATTTGGATCTCCATTATTTAAAGTCAGGTCTTCACAAGCATTTGTAGGCGCACTAAAAGTAACGTACATACCTCCTTTATTATCAAAAGCCAATGATTTGGCATTGTGCCATCTAATAGGGAATTGATCAATTACTAATACTTCCGGTTTACCTTCTGGAATCAATTTTGTTGGTGATAATTTTTGTCTATACACGACAAGTTCTGAACTAAAATATAAATAACCATTATGTATTCTCATTTCTGTAGCAAACCTTCCATCATTTGGGTAGTCTCCAAAACGTTGAAAAACATCAGCCTTACCATCACCATTGGTATCTCTCAAGGCCATATTTCCCTTATCACCAGTATCAATACGTAGTTTAATATAAATATCCCCATTATCCCTAACCGCCAAATGCCTTGCAGGGCCAACGCTATCTGCAACCACTAAGGCTCCAAATCCCTCCGGCAAAAATAGACCTCCATTATCCACCTCTGGTTCAGGAACTATAGAAACATCAATCAAAGGAATAACTTCTACTTCCTTTTTAGGATTAACAGATGATTTTTTATCCTGACAGTTGGTTAAAAGAATACATAAAATAAATATGAAACTATTTTTAAAACGCATCGTTTTTATTTTTGAAATTAATACAAATATCCTTTAAATTTTAATACGGTTAGCAATTACTTTTTTCATTTTACTAAAAGGGCCTTATTTGAAGCCTTTTATATAATTTATAATTCTTAAAAACCCAATATAAAATGGCCTAGATTATTTCAAATACCCAGTAATTTTCGATTGAAAAGACTACTTTTGGTTCTTTGTTAAAAAAATTGGAGCGATCCAAAAACTTCAAATTTAAACATTTATGAAATCCCTGTTTTTTACACTTCTTTCTCTTTTTATAATCATACAAATGCATGGTCAAAACAGCACTGGAAAAGTTGTTGACAGTGAAAATTCATTAGATCTTTCAGCCGTAAAAATTATTAACATCGATCGAACTTTTTCAACCATTACAGATATAAACGGCACCTTTTCTCTTCCAAAAACAGATACTTATATTTTTTCAAAGGACGGTTATCTTTCAAAATCAATTCACATAGAGGCTAATTCATCTAGCATTGTTGCACTGAAGGCAAATCTTGAAAACCTCAGCGAGATTATAGTCAATTCCAACAATTTCCAAAGTAAATTGAAAACTCTCCCAACAGCTATCTCTGTGATTTCTGTAAAAGAAATTGAACGAAATAACACGATCAATATCGCGCCTATTTTGAATACTGTACCTGGTATTTATATGCACAATGGGACTTTAACCACCAACCGAATTACCATACGCGGAATTGGTTCTCGCAACTTATTTGGAACAAGTAAAGTTAGAGCCTATTATCAAGATATCCCTCTAACTAATGGATCTGGAGCATCAACCATTGAAGACATTGAAATGCGCACATTAGGTCGTATTGAAATTTTAAAAGGACCTTCTTCAAGTATCTATGGTGCGGGTTTAGGAGGCACAATTCAATTAATTCCAAATAAAGGATCCTTTGACGAATTATCAGTCAACAGTGGCTATACATTTGGGTCTTATGGCTTACAAAAGCATGTGTTACAGGCCAATGTTGGAACTATAAAAAATACAGCGAACATCACCTATTCCAATATCCATAGTGATGGTTATAGAGCAAATAATGAAACAGACAGACAGACCTTTACGGTAGCAACAAATCACTATTTAAGTGATTCGGACAAACTTACCTTTGTTGGAAATTATGTTGATTTAAAAGCATACATCCCGAGTTCAATTAATGAAGGCGATTATTTAAATGATCCTACTTCGGCGGCATTTACCTGGGGGCGTGCTAAAGGCTATGAAGATTATCAAAAAGGATTATTTGGATTGTCTTGGCAACATGATTATAATTCAAAAACGAAACAATATACCAGTATTTTCACATCCTTTTTGGATGCTCATGAACCAAGGCCTTTCAATGTTTTAAAAGAAAAATCAAATGGCATCGGATTGCGATCTCGAATAACTTCTAAAACAAATATATTTGATAATGTCCTAGAGTGGACACTTGGAACAGAAGTTTTTAAGGACAATAATAGGTATCAAACTTATAAAAATTTGTATCGGGATTTTGCCCCAGAAATTGGGAGTGTACAAGGCGATCAGCTAAGCGATTTCAAAGAGAAACGCATGTATTTTAATTTGTTTTTTGATACGAAATATAACCTTTCGGAGAAATCAATAGTTTCCATAGGTTTAAATTTCAACGCTACCTCATACTCCTTAGAAGATCATTTTACCAATGATGCTACAGATTATTCAGGGGATTATGATTTTGGAGGAATCCTTTCCCCAAAGTTTGGGTTAACCCATCAAATCACTAAGTATACAATGCTTTATACCGCTATAAGTCATGGATTCTCTCCACCATCATTGGAAGAAACATTATTACCAGACGGATTAATAAATACCGACATCAAACCTGAAAGCGGATGGAATTATGAAATTGGAAGTCGTGGTCGATTATTTAACAATAAACTTCATTTTGATGTTGCATTATATAGAATGGACGTTAAAAACTTATTAGTGGCAAGACGTACCGCAAGCGATCAATTTATAGGTGTTAATGCAGGAAAAACACAATATAATGGATTGGAAATCGCTTTAAACTACCAGTTGTTAAAAACTGGAAGCCTCAGGATCTATAATAGCAATGCTTTTACCTTCAACGACTTCAAATTCAAATCCTTTGTGGACGATTCCGATGATTATTCAGGAAATGATTTAACTGGTGTTCCAAACCTTACATTCAATTCAAACCTAAATATTGAAACCAATTTTGGACTTTATGCCTTTTTGAATTATAATTATGTTGGAGAAACCCCAATGCGTGACGATAACTCGGTGTACTCTGATAAATACCAATTAGTAAACACAAAATTTGGTTATAGATCTAATACTGATAAAAGACTACAGTTTGATCTTTTTGTAGGCATCAATAATATTTTCGATGAAAAATATGCTTCAATGCTCCTCATTAATGCTGGAAGTTTTGGGGGAAATGCACCAAGATATTACTACCCAGGAGAGCCAACAAATTATTACGCTGGAGCAAATATTAAATTTGTGTTTTAAGCTTTAATTCTTATTTAGAATAAATATTTTACGCCCCAAAAGAGGACGCAACAATCATTCTGATTTTCAATCATCTAATAACACAAAAGCAGATGAGGCGTAAAAATATTTGCTATATTTAGGAATAAAACATTCTGCCAAATGGATACCTCAAAAGATTTCAGCTTTGGAAATGATTCGGTGGCTAAGTCGTATGATACCATTCTTGTCCCCTCTTTATTTGAGCCCTGGGCTAATATGCTCATTCAAGAAAATAAACCATGGTCTAACAGAATAGTGTTGGATCTGGCTTGTGGTACTGGCGTGGTTACCAAAATGCTTGTACAAAATGTTCAACCTAAAGGGAGAGTCTTTGCTTTAGACATTAACACCCAAATGCTGGAACTGGCAAAGCTAAAATGTAAAGAATGGGCAAATTTTATTGAATTTATAGAGGGTTCAGCTAATGACATGAATATTACAAATAGATCAATTGATACCGTAGTGTGCCAACAAGGATTTCAATTCTTCCCAGATAAAAAGGCAGCTGCCACTGAAATTTACAGAGTATTAAAACCCGGTGGCAAAGCAATAATATCCACCTGGTGTTCTGTTGAAGATTGTGAAATCTTTGGAGTAATATGTGAAACCCTTGAATCTATAAATCAATCTGAAATCTCAAAAATGATGCGTATACCTTTCGATTTAATGTCAAAACATGAATTACTCGCATCTTTTAATGAAATTGGATTTTCTTCTATTGAGGTTTGCACTCAACATCAAAAATATTATTTAAAAGGCGGTCTGGAAAGTGCGATAACCTTAGCATATGCAACACCTATTGGCCCAAATTTAAAGGCATTAAGTATTGCTGATCAGGAAAAATTCAAATCATTACTTAAAATCAACATACAAAAGTTGAATAAGTCCGATGGTAGTATTGGTCAAATGGCTTCCAATGTCCTCTGTGCTGTAAAGTAGTTTTAACTATACAATCAGATTCTTATGAATTAAATAGATTAATTATGAAACAACTTAGTCTAACCTTAATAGGGTTATTAGTCTTTCTGAATACATCCGCACAAGATCTTCAAAAACACAAGGCTTCTGGTTTTATAGATTTCAATATGTATTATGATACTAGAGATTTTAATGTTATGACCATAAACATGCTTTCAAAGCTTTCTAATAGATTTCAATATTTTTCATTAACCAATTATATTAGCATAGATGAATCGGCCGACCTTGCTAATTTTTATAGTGAGCAAAATCTCCGTTGGCAAATAAAAAAAACAAGCCCATTTGATCTCAGCTTTCAGTATGTTATGCGTCAAGGTTCATCAAACGATGATTTACGATTTGGAGTTCGGTGGCGGCTAAATGATACACCAGAGTTTGGGAATTTCTTTAAGAAATTGAATATGTCTTATTCTCTTAATCCCATGCTTATTCAATTCCGTATGAATACCCACACCAAAGCTCTAACACAAATAGAGCATGTCTACAGAATTAAACTTTATAAAGACATCATCTATCTTGGAGGATTTGCTGATCAAAATTTAGTCTTTGCAAATAATAAAGTGTCCTTTAAATGGGTAAGTGAACATCAATAGGGAATTAGAATGATAGACCAATTATATGCCATCGCTGAATATCGTATAAATGAATTTCTAACCAGTGATAATACGGGAATAGGGATTGGATTAGAATATAAAATTTTATTTTAAAGCCATAAATTAAAAGCTCAAAAAAAGGTGAAACATAAAGTTTCACCTTTTAGCTATAATTAATCCTCTAAATTAATTGATAAAAACTCTAATACGTTTAGGATAAATGTAATAAGAAAATAAGCAAAATAGGACTTCCTTCGTTCAATTGCTTTTTTGCTTAGTCGAAGCGCACTTATGTTTCGATGAATTGAAACATAATAACATGAATTTTTGTCTATTTCATTAGCTAACAGTTATAACAACTACTGTGACAAAACTCCTTTCTATTCAATGTCAGTATCCTTTTAAATTCAAAAACCTAAAAAAAGATCAAGCTCGATTAGATTTTAATTTCAATTAAATAAAGAGTTATGTTTTCCAGAATAGCTTCAAATTCTTGACTAAATTTTATGTTGTCTTCTCTTAGGTTGTTTTCATATTGCTCAGCTATTTGGTAACTTTTTTCAAGGCCTAAAACACCTATTTTATGCTTAAGTTTGTGTACGTTTTGGGCCGCTTTTCTATAATTCTTTCTTTCGAAATTATTAAAATATATGGCTTTCTCTTCAGGAAATTCTGTTTTGATGATATTAATTAATTTGACTTCAAAGGCTTTATCGCCCTTAGCTAATTTTTTTATATACTTTAAATTGGGATTCTCCATATCACTATTTTTTTATGGTAAAATAAAATGTACTGCCTTTACCAATTTTAGATTTCACCCATATCTCACCATGATAGTGTGCAACTATTTTTTTTACAATGGCTAAACCAATACCTGTTGAAGTTTTGCTTTGATTTAGAACCTGAAATATTTGAAATATTTTTTTATGATATTTTTTGTCAATTCCTATGCCATTATCTTTTATGGAAAATTGATAAAAAGATTTTTTATCTAAAACATCAATCTCAATTATCCCATGCTCCTTAGAATTAAATTTTATTGCATTGCTCAATAAATTTTGAAATAACTGATGGAGTTTGATTTTATCTCCTTTAATTACTGGTAATTTCGATAACACATTAATAGAAACATTCTTTGGGATAAATAACGTCAATTTTAAATTAGTTATAAGAGTATTTAAATCTACTTCTTGAATTTTATTTAATCTAATATTAATACTTGAATAACCTAAAATATTAGTAATCAATAGCTCCATTTTCTCCAAAGTACTTTCTATATAATCAAAATTCTTTAGGCTATTTTCATCAAAATTATCTCTATTATCATCTTTAATCCAACTTACTAAAGCTTCAATATTTCTTAATGGAGATTTCAAATCATGGGACACAACATGTGCATATTCTTGAAGTTCTTCTGTTCTTTCATTGACCGCTTTTTCTAATAAAACCTGATTCTTTTCTTGTTGGTTAAACTCTCTAAAATTTCGATAGAAATAGTATAACATTACAATAGATAAAATGATGATAAAAAACAAACTCAACCTAGTAGTATTCGTAAAAGAATTTAAGTAACTTTTGGTGGGTGTGCTTATTATTAACCATTCTCGATCTGCTATTTTAATTGTTTGCTCAAAATATACGCCATTGGGTTTAATTATCACGGAATTATCAAGTATGGGATCATGATTTTCCACGTTTAATTCTGCAAGTAATTGATTGCCCTCTTCTGCGTATGTATCGTAAATTATTAAATTACAGTTATTGTCTGGCAAATCCCCAATAGCTCGAGTAATTAGATCTCCAATTCTGTAAACCCCTAAAACAAAACCAATAATTTGGCCTTTCTTTTTAACTGGATTGAAAACTAAGACCCCTTTTTGACTGGATTCTTCCTGTACTAAAGTCGTTCTAGAGGTCGCTACTAAATTATTTGTTTTTATCGCCTTTTGAATAGCTGAAAACCTTATCTCATCAGATCCAAGATCAAATCCAACAGCTTTTTCATTGCCCTTTAATGGTTCCACATAAAAAACTGGGTAATACTTCGATCTGTTTTCTACAGGGACCATACTGTCTCCCAATTTTTCAGTAATCCGAAAATCTGTAATTCCCTCTTTGCGTGCAAAGGATTCAAAATTTGTAATGTCTTCTAATTTAACCAAAGGGATCCATTCAAGAGCTTTAATGCTTGTAATTCGATCCAACACATTGGTGTTAAAGACTTTAAATTGCTCTCTGGAAATGGTATTATTAACATCATAAAGTGCATTAATAAATTTCAGTGTCTCAAGGTTAAGACTTATCTCTTTTTCAATAGAGGCTGTAAGCTCCTTAGAGGTTGCAATGAAATCATTAGTGATCATTAATTCATCCTCTATCTTAGATACATAAAAAAAAATACCCGCCCCTATTATTTCTAATATCAAAATAACAGTCAAAATAAATTGCTGTTTAAGTGATAAATCAAAGATTTGCTTGAAGGAAATCATCTAAGGCTTCGTTATTTTTAATTTATTGAATAATACATATAATCTTATATTTAGGTGGTTTCAAACGCTACCAGCAGCTCCTAATTTAAACTGTTTAAGAAGTTAGTGGTAATTTAATATTTTTTTTTGATGAATCGATTTTATAATTTATGAAATTAGATGTTGTAAAACACTCTTTGGTCAAAGTAAAGTCTTCTATTGCTTAAATAATAAATAGAATCTTTTTAGTTACACCTTCATTGTTTGCTTCAATCTCCAAATATTAAAAAGGGAAACTATTATATCTTATTAATAGAATCAATGCAGGTTCTATAAAGGTCTGAATTTTCAATTTTAGATCTTATCCAAGCGTAAAAACTTATGACAAAAACATCTTCATTCTTGTTTTTTATCTTCAATAAATTATCAACCTTTTCCTTAAACGCTACTGAATGAATATCCTCCGTTTTATAATAATAGATCGTGACTAATTTCAAGAACTCTAATACTCGGGTTTCCTTTTTCTCTATGAGGTGTGTTCTATGCTTTTTCCTAAAACTGTTCAATCTAGACCCTACTAGATCTAAATAATCTAACTCTATCAGGAGCATGATCTCTATCAAATTTTTTTTAATTACCCAAATAACTCCTGTTTTATTAGTATACCAAGAATCGCTGTGATAAAATCCTTTGTAGATCCGAAATGCTTCCTTGAACCTCTGTTGAAGAAATAAAGCTACGACCAGACTTAATTTTAGATCGAGAAGATATCCCAACTGATCTTTGTGCTTTTTAAAATCAAATGCTTCTAAATTATTAACCGCTTTTTTAGCTTTTCCTGTATAGATAAGCAGCAAGTTTTCTAGCAATGTATATCTAGGATGAAAAACATGATAATGCTTATTAGACTGTAGACTCATATACGAATGCATTTCCTCTAGATAATTAGCAGATATTTTAAAATTTTTAATTCTAAAATAAGCATTGGACATGTAATACAATATTTGAATATGAGCATATAAATGCTTGTCTTTTATACGATCTGAGGTTTCTATTTGTTGATAAGCGTCTTCTATAAATTGTAAAACAGCATAATAATCTCTCGTAACATTAGCTACATGATTACTAATTTCTA
>Ga0105355_10004296_pt1 | contig 12259 bp, 11 predicted proteins | sample GOMGulsemesocosm_2_FD_83508 | JGI IMG/M metagenome (GOLD analysis project Ga0105355, IMG submission 83508) | Methane-oxidizing microbial communities from mesocosms in the Gulf of Mexico - GOM9C Gulf of Mexico | ecosystem: Environmental > Aquatic > Marine > Cold seeps | place: Gulf of Mexico... | reverse complement strand
CTTTGATCGTAGGCACCGGCATCATCTTCAAACGTCGCAATGCTCTCATCGAACAGGCTGTCTTCAGAACGACGGCCAACAACCGTCACGTTACCTTTATAAAGTTTAAGACGCACATCACCGTTCACGAAGGTTTGTGTCTCATCAATCAATGCTTGCAGTGCACGACGCTCTGGCGCGAACCAGTAACCGTTATAGATCACTTCAGCATACTTAGGAATCAGGCTGTCCTTCAGGTGCGCCGCTTCACGATCCAACGTGATGGACTCAATCGCGCGATGCGCCTTCAGCATGATAGTGCCGCCCGGTGTTTCGTAACAACCGCGAGACTTCATGCCCACAAAACGGTTTTCAACGATATCAACACGGCCGATACCATTCGCGCCGCCCACCTTATTCAGATACGTCAGCACTGTCGCAGGTGTCATCGCTTCGCCGTCGATGGCAACGATATCGCCCTTCTCGTAGGTCAGCTCAAGATAGGTTGGCTCATCAGGCGCGGCTTCAGGAGAAACACTCCACATCCACATGCTGTCTTCTGGCTCTGACCAAGGGTCTTCCAGAATGCCGCCTTCGTAGGAAATATGCAGCAGGTTAGCGTCCATCGAATAAGGGGATTTTTTACCCTGCTTATTCTCAACCGCAATGCCATGTTCATCACAGTAGGCCAGCAGTGTTTCACGAGACGTCAGGTCCCATTCACGCCATGGCGCAATCACTTGAACACCCGGTTTCAGTGCGTAGGCACCCAGTTCGAAACGCACCTGGTCGTTACCTTTACCGGTTGCACCGTGAGCAATTGCATCGGCACCGGTTTCATTGGCAATTTCAATCAAACGTTTAGTGATCAATGGACGAGCAACGGATGTGCCCAGCAGGTATTCACCTTCGTAGATCGCATTGGCTCGGAACATCGGGTATACAAAATCACGCACAAACTCTTCGCGCAAATCATCAATGTAGATTTCTTTGACGCCCATAGCCTCAGCCTTGGCGCGCGCTGGCTCAACTTCTTCACCCTGACCCAAATCAGCAGTAAAGGTCACCACTTCACAGTTGTAGGTTTCCTGAATCCATCTACAAATAACAGAAGTATCAAGACCACCGGAATAGGCCAGCACTACTTTTTTGATATCAGACATCGTCGCTCCGAGAATTGGGTAAAATCACAGGGCGCATATTCTAAACGCGAAGCGCTTAAAAGCATAGAGGAAACAGGGATTTATCCTGTATTAGGGGCACTTTAGGAAGATAAATCAAGTAACTAGTTATTCACGATCCAGACGAATAGTCACGCGGCGATTTCGAGCGCGTCCTTCATCAGTTTCATTGGGTAGTGCAGGATATTTATCGCCATGCCAACGCGTCACAATACGTTTACTGTTGATTCCTTGTTTTTTGAAATAAGCCACCACAAGATCTGCACGTTGTTTAGATATTTTCAAATTAGCTTTTTTATCTCCGTAGGCATCGGTATGACCATCGATCACAACTCGCGTAATACGCTTATCCACCTTCACATAACGGATAATTAAATCCAGCCGTTCACGTACACCTTCCGCTAACTTGCTTTTCCCCACTGGATAAAAAACGCTTGAACGAGAAATTTGTTGATAATTAACTGGCAGTAAATCCCGCACACACTGCATATAATCTGCATAGGCAGTTTCAAAATTAACCGTCGAGACGGCTACCTTAATGGCCGGATAACCTGCTGACACATCACTTTGAGTAGTAATTGTCGGCATCAGACCTTGCGCCAGACTGGCCAGCATTAAATCTGCATAAGGCGCCCTGACCGTCAACGGGATAATGTCATCAACCACTTGTATTTCGGCAATATTTTGACTCTCTACCGCGGGCTTCCATATTGGCCCTTCACTAGCGAGTGTTGCTAACCCCAGCCCCATGGCACGGTTACTCGCTTTCAAATGAAACTGCAGCCCATTGCCTGCTTTATTTGTGAACACACCGTCCCCAAAGCTGGGAATAGGCTGCCACAACCGACATTCCAGCTCCGAGCTCTGAGTGTGCCATTCACTGTTTTCCAGGCCCGCACTATAGGTGACCGCATAACTGGAAGTAGCTACTAACAAGCCCAGCAGCACAAACGCCAAGCCAGCAGCAATGTGATGTTTAATACGTTTCATTGGTATCCAATCAAAGTTCACAACCAAAACCTTTAGCTAAAGCCGCATAAAAATCACGTCATAATGACGCCAACTTTTCTAGTAATCGGCCCAGCTATGAAAAACTTTAGTCTCACGACAAGGATAGCAACGACACGCTGTATTGCTTTCTCCGGATTAAAAACACCTACCGAAGCGAGGCGCTTTGCGGTAGGATGCAGCCAACAAACCAGCCCTATTTGAGCACCCACTTCTGACCTGACGACTTATGAATACACTGACGATTACCCGCCCCGATGACTGGCATGTACATGTGCGCGATGGCGACATGCTAGCCGCCACAGTACCAGATATTTCCCGCTACTTTGGTCGCGCTATTATCATGCCTAACCTGAAGCCGCCGGTCGCCACCTGCGATGAAGCGCATGCCTATCGCGAACGTATCATGGCGCAGGTACCTGCGGGCCGAAATTTTGACCCACTGATGGTGCTATACCTCACCAGCCAGACATCACCCGAAGAAATCGTCAAAGCAGACGCCAGCCCTTTCGTCAAAGCGGTCAAGTTTTACCCAGCTGGCGCTACTACCAACTCTGAATCTGGTGTGTCCGAACTGGAAAACTCCTTTGACACACTGGCAGCGATGGAAGAACACGGCATTCCTTTTCTGGTGCACGGCGAAGTAACCGACACCCAGATCGACATTTTTGATCGCGAAAAGATTTTTATCGATCGTACTCTCGCACCGCTGGTTGAGCGTTTTCCAAAATTAAAAATGGTAATGGAGCACATCACCACTGCCGATGCCGCACAGTTTGTGGAATCCGCACCAGCTAACATTGGCGCAACAATTACCGTTCAACACCTGCTGTATAACCGTAACGATATGCTGGTCGGCGGTATTCGCCCACACTTGTATTGCCTGCCAATTCTTAAGCGTGGCACACATCAGGAAGCCCTATTGAAAACCGCCACCAGCGGCAATAAAAAATTCTTCCTTGGCACGGACTCTGCGCCACACCTACGGCACACCAAAGAAACCAGCTGTGGTTGCGCCGGTTGTTACACAGGCAATGCAGCCATTGAGCTGTATGCGCACGTGTTCGAGAAAATGAACGCACTGGACAAACTGGAAGGTTTTGCCAGCCACTTTGGCCCTGACTTCTATGACCTGCCTCGTCACACTGACACCATTACATTGACCAAACAGGACTGGCAGATTCCTAACGAAATTGCCGCAGCCAACGAAGTCATCACCCCCCTCATGGCCGGTGAAATACTGGGCTGGCAGGTCATTTAGGCGAGTTATCGTCAGCAAGGAATAAAGATGTCTGAACCAAGCTCAAAAGCTTCATCACTGATGGCCAACCGCTTTCGCGGCTACATGCCAGTCGTCATTGATGTCGAAACCGGTGGTTTTAATGCCGCCACCGATGCATTACTGGAAATTGCCGCCGTACCCATTCAGATAGATGATCAGGGCATAGCCTATCCCGGCGAAACAATCTCCTATCATGTGCAACCCTTTGAAGGTGCCAATATCGAAGAGGCCGCTATCAAGTTTACGGGTATCGACCCCTATCACCCGCTACGCATTGCAAACACTGAACAGGAAGCGCTGGAGAATATTTTCCGCAGTGTACGTAAATCACTCAAAGCCTGCGGTTGCAAGCGCGCTATTCTAGTGGGCCACAACGCTCACTTTGATCACGGTTTTGTCACCGCTGCTGCCGAGCGCTGTGACATCAAACGCAATCCGTTCCACCCCTTCTCTAACTTTGACACCGTCAGTCTTGCTGGCCTCGCCCTCGGCCAAACCGTACTAGCACGCGCCTGTGAAGCGGCCAGCATTGCTTTCAGTAATGATGAAGCCCATTCAGCGCGTTACGATACAGAAAAAACCGCCGAGCTATTTTGCTATATCGTTAACCGCTGGCAAGAACTGGGCGGCTGGCTGGGTGACTAGGATCACTCTTGAGTTTTGTCATTCCGAAAGCAGGTGAGTAATCTTTCTGATACCGTAAGATTTCTCCCCAGCCCAGGCTGCCTTCTCTTGCAAGGTAAATGGCGTAGCCAGAGAGAATACCCTGGGGTACTTCGCAATTCACCTTGTCTGGTCGAAATGACACCGTTCAGCAGACACAAAAAACCCGGCAATTGCCGGGTTTTTTTATAAGCTTTTGAGAGCTAAACCTTACAGGTTATCAGCATTCTCAGACAGGTAAGCCGCAACGCCATCAGGAGAAGCATTCATACCCTTGCTACCTTTTTTCCAGCCAGCAGGACAAACTTCTCCGTGCTCTTCGTGGAATTGCAGGGCATCAACCATACGCAGCAGCTCATCAATATCACGCCCTAAAGGCAGATCATTAACAACCTGGTGACGCACTTGACCGTTCAGGTCAATCAGGAATGTGCCACGGAACGCAACGCCCGCTTCAGGGTGCTCAACACCATAGGCCTGGCAGATTTCGTGCTTCATGTCAGCAACCAGCGTGTAACCAACTTGGCCAATACCGCCATCATTGATTGCTGTGTTACGCCATGCGTTGTGTGAGAAGTGCGAATCGATAGAAACACCGATAACTTCAACGCCACGAGCTGTAAATTCTTTCAGGCGGTGATCAAAAGCGATCAGCTCAGAAGGACATACAAAAGTGAAATCCAGCGGGTAAAAGAAAACGACCGCGTACTTACCTTTAGTGCTTGCTGACAGGTTAAATTCATCAACAATTTCTCCGCTGCCTAAAACAGCAGAAGAAGTAAAATCTGGGGCAGGTCTGCCAACTAAAACGCTCATGGGTAAATCTCCGTAATATATGATCTAGATCAAGAAACCGGGCATATTGTATTACATGCTTAACGGACATCAAACGCTTTTCACAAACAAAAAACCCGTACATTTAGTACGGGTTTTTTTAAGAGCTTACAGACTGTTAGCGTTTATTCCGCTGCTGCAGCTGCCGCGTCTTTAATCATGGTTTGCAGCTCACCTTGCTCATGAAGCTCAGTGATAATATCGTTTCCGCCTACCAACTCACCATTAATATAGAGTTGTGGAAAAGTTGGCCAGTTTGAATAGCTCGGCAAAGTCGCGCGAATTTCCGGGTGATCCAGAATGTTAACAAACGCAAAGCGTTCACCGCAGGACATAACAGCCTGACTAGACTGAGAGGAAAATCCACATTGCGGTTGCTGGGGAGAACCCTTCATGTAAAGGATAATCGTGTTATTTTCAATTTGCTGTTTGATGGTTTCAACTACATCCATACTTCACCTCACCAATATAATACTTATTACAAAATGCAAAAACCTGAACATCCAGCCCAAGTGGTAAATTACGGGCGGATTGTACAGTCATCCACATCGATTTAACACCCCAAAACCAATACATATTACTGCTTAGCTAATAGCCAAAAAGGCTACTAAACAATGCCTACATTGGAAAATAACCCTGCTTTTTAGTTCCTGCGCCGTATTTCTTACTCATCTTGATCAAAATGCCTGCCAAGTGATAATAAAAGCAGACTTACGGGTGCCTCTAGATTGTCTTTGCCCGCAGTTCTTTATACTATAAACAACTATTTTTCAGGATTTTGGCAGCAAGTGCTGCCTTTTTGCGTTCTTAAGGATTAAAAACATGGCAAGTTCATCTTTAATGGCCACTTATAACCGTGCTGATACCGCCTTTGAAATGGGCCAAGGCGCCTGGTTATTTGACACCGATGGAAATAAATATCTCGACCTTCTTAGCGGCATTGCTGTGTGCGGGCTAGGCCACAGCCATCCGGCCGTCACCCATGCGATTCGTGATCAGGCTGGACGCTTACTACACACATCAAATCTATACGAGATTCCATTACAAACCGAACTGGCCAACCGATTAACCAAAATCTCCGGCATGGACAATGTGTTTTTCTGTAATTCCGGCGCCGAAGCTAACGAAGCGGCCATTAAACTGGCACGTCTGTACGGTCATCACCAGGGCATCAATAATCCAAATATCATTGTGCTCGACAGCGCCTTTCATGGCCGCACCATGGCAACTTTGACAGCCACCGGGAACCGCAAAGCACAGGCCGGTTTTGAACCATTGCTTTCTGGCTTTATCCGTGCGCCCTACGATGATATAGAAGCCATTAAAACTATCGCTAACAACACGCCAGACGTAGTTGCGATATTTGTTGAGCCTATTCAAGGCGAAGGTGGCGTACACGTACCCGCAGAAAATTACCTAAACGAATTACGCAACATCTGTGACGCCAACAACTGGCTGCTGATGCTCGACGAAGTCCAAACCGGCAATGGCCGTACCGGCAAATATTTTGCCTATCAACACAATGACATCCTGCCTGACGTAGTTACCACGGCTAAAGGGCTGGCTAATGGCTTCCCGATTGGCGCCTGTTTGGCACAGGGCAAAGCTGCCTGCATATTACAACCGGGCACCCACGGATCCACCTTTGGTGGCAATCCGTTGGCCTGTGCTGCTGCATTGGCTACCGTCGACACGCTACTTCATGACAAACTGATCAAACGTGCAGAAACATTAGGTAATAGGATACTCGACGGTCTAAAAGAGCAACTTAAATCGGCTAACTACATCAAGGATATTCGTGGCAAAGGTTTGATGATTGGTATTGAGCTGAGCGATCCCTGTACAGAGTTAGTAATGCTAGCCAAAGCCAAAGGCCTGCTGATCAATGTCACCGCCGGATCAGTTATTCGCTTGTTGCCGCCGCTGACCCTGAGTGATGAAGAAGCTGACCTCGCTGTTGATTCCATTGCCAAACTTATCAAAGTTTATGTTGGCGATGACCGCCAAGGACAACGTCGAACTCAAAATCGCGACAGCTCAGACCGTCGCCATTTAAACTCCGACGACAGCTAGCCTGGAATAATTATGTCAAACAAACATTTCCTGACGCTTTGCGACCTCAGTAGCGCAGAGTTTGAACAACTATTACAACGTGCCATTGAATTAAAAAAAATGCAGCACGATGGTGTCATTTATGAGCCTCTAAAAAACCGGGTTATGGCGATGATTTTTGAAAAATCATCTACCCGCACCCGGATTTCCTTTGAAACCGGCATGACTCAACTGGGCGGCTCGGCACTGTTCCTGTCGCCGCGTGATACACAGCTAGGTCGCGGAGAGCCGATTGAAGATAGCTCCCGCGTCATGTCGCGCATGGTGGACATCATCATGTTACGTACCTTTGAACACAGCAAGCTGGAACGCTTTGCCGAATATTCGAAGGTGCCTGTCATCAATGCCCTCACCGATGACTACCACCCCTGCCAACTGCTGGCCGATATGCAAACCTATGTCGAGCACCGTGGTTCAATCCGCGGTAAAACCGTTACCTATATTGGTGATGGTAATAACATGTGCAACTCTTACATCAATGCCGCACACCTACTGGGTTTTAAATTACACATTGCCTGCCCGGAAGGTTTTGAACCTATGCCGGAACTGCTGGAAAAACACCAGCAGCAGGTCAAAATATTTCGCGACCCTGCCGAAGCCGTATTGGGTTCACACCTTGTTGTCACAGACGTCTGGGCATCCATGGGACAGGAAGATGAACAAAAGGAACGCGAAAAGCAATTCGCTGGTTTCCAGGTCTCCCCAAGCCTGATGAACCTCGCATCACCAGACGCCCTGTTTATGCACTGCTTGCCCGCCCACCGCGGTGAAGAAATCAGTCTTGATATGCTGGATGATGCCCGCTCTGTGGTATGGGACGAAGCAGAAAATCGCTTACATGCCCAAAAAGCGTTGATCGAGCACCTATGTCAGGATCTACTGCGCACCTGAACCTGCCTGCCTACTGACAATATGCATTGCCGTATTCACATTCTGTGATGCGGCAATATTGTCTGTACCCCACCATAAAAACCAGGCAAATTTTGGGGTAATTCGACGAAAACCGTCTATCCTTATCTGTATTCTCTTAAATATTTATTAGCTTACAGCAGGATAAAACAATGTTGGCCATGCAACTCGAAGTCATCGATAACTCTCATAACGGCGAAGATGAGATTTTCTCGCAGATAGAGAGCGCGATAAAAAAAGAAACTATCAAACTGCCTGCAATGCCTGACATTGCCATGAAAATTCGTGAAGCCTTCAAGGATGAACAGTACGATATCATGAAAATCGCCCGTATCGTTCAAGCAGAAAGTGGCTTGGCTGCCTATGTCCTGAAAATTGCCAATAGCCCACTTCACCGCGGCCCCATGCCTATTAAAACGGCCAAACATGCTATTTGCCGATTAGGGCAACACTCGGTACAAAGTATCGTGCTGACCTACACACTACGTTCGATGTTTGAAACCCAGTCAACCAAACTACAAACCTTGCTTCAAAAACAATGGGAGCAAAGCACTGAACTGGCGGCTATCAGCGCCATCCTAGCAGATCGTTGTGATGATTTTGATCCGGACCAAGCATTACTAGGCGGCCTATTACAGGACATCGGCTGTCTGCCATTATTGGACTGGCTAAAAAATAATCATGATGCCAGTGAAGACCTCGACGCCGAATATAGTAAATTAACCAACCGTTATGCCGCCCGTATTGGTGAGCTCATGCTGCGTAACTGGAACTTTGACGAGGAGCTGATTGACGTTGTTAAATCACGCGCCGACTGGAGTCGCAGCTCTGCAGCCAGTGTCGATATTGCCGACATTGTCACCATTGCCCGCCATCACCAGCATATGGGCAAAGGTGAACTCAAGGCCTGTCCTAACATCACAGATATCCCGGCTTATCATAAGTTAGCCTTCAAAGAATTATCCCCTGACCAAAGCCTGACTATTCTTGATGAAGCCAAGGAAGACATTGAAGAAGTCAAAAACATGCTGTCTTAACCCGCAGCTCTGTCCTCATCATTACCTGCCAACAAAAAAGGCCAGCAAATGCTGGCCTTTTTTATACTGAAATCCCCGCTTTAACGCTTAACACCGGCCTGTTTAAACAACGCCGCCATCGTTCCTTCAGCAGGCTTTTGAGGTTTAGCCGTATTTTTTTGACTGCTGCCTTTTGAGCGCTGCACTTTACTTTTCTTCGGCACAACTCGGCCACCACCCTGTTCTTTACTGGCAGCCTCAGCACTGTCCTCAAGACGCATCGTCAAGCTGATACGTTTACGCTCACTATCCACCTCCATCACTTTGACCTTAACAATATCACCGGCTTTAACAATACTGCGTGGATCCTTTACAAACTGATTGGAAAGCGCGGAAATATGCACCAAGCCATCCTGGTGGACGCCGATGTCCACAAAGGCACCAAAATTAGTCACATTCGTAATGGTACCTTCCAGCACCATATCCGGCTGTAAATCCTTAAGGGTTTCTACACCCTCCTGCAGGCGAGCCATTTTGAATTCAGGACGCGGGTCACGGCCCGGTTTTTCCAACTCACTGATAATATCGGTTACCGTTGGCAAACCAACAGTTTCATTACAATAGTCCTGCGCATTCAGTTTACGTAAAAACGTTGCATCACCAATCAAAGCACTTACATCACGACCGTTTTTAGCAGCAATATCTTCCACTACTTTGTAACTTTCCGGGTGTACACCCGACGCATCCAACCGATTGCAGCCACCATTAACCCGTAAAAAACCGGCGCATTGCTCAAAACTTTTCTCGCCAAAACGAGACACTTTCAGCAACGTAGCACGATCAGAAAACGCACCGTTCTGCTCACGGAAACTGACAATATTATTAGCAAGGCTTTGATTCAAACCCGATACCTTTGCCAACAATGGGCTGGACGCGGTATTCAAATCCACGCCCACACCGTTCACGCAATCTTCCACTACGCCGTCCAGGCTGCGCGCCAATTGCAGCTGACTAACATCATGTTGATATTGGCCCACGCCAATAGATTTTGGTTCGATTTTCACCAACTCGGCCAATGGGTCCTGCAAGCGACGTGCGATCGATATCGCGCCACGGATAGTCACATCCAGATCGGGAAATTCTTTAGCGGCAAATTCTGAGGCCGAATAGATCGAAGCTCCGGCTTCACTCACTATCACTTTCTGGATATTGAGTGTTGGGTTTGCCTTAAAAACATCACCCACAAAGCTATCGGTTTCACGAGACCCCGTACCATTACCAATAGCAATCAAACTCACATTGTATTGCTGACAAAGCTTGAGCAGCACCGCGGCGGCTTCGCGCACGCGTTTCTGAGGAGGGGTTGGGTAAATAGTATCGTGATCCAGCACTTTGCCAGTTGCATCGACAACCGCCACCTTAACACCGGTCCGCAAACCAGGGTCCAGGCCGATAGTCACCTTTGGGCCTGCCGGAGCCGCCAACAAGAGATCCTTAAGGTTACCACCAAACACATCAATCGCTTCTTTCTCTGCGCCTTCACGCAACTCATTCAGCAAGTCTAATTCCAGATGCGTCAGCAGTTTAATACGCCATGTCCAACGTACCACCTCCTGCAGCCAGGCATCGGCCGCACGGCCTTCATTTCTAATATGCCAATGCTCCGCCACCATTGCTTCACAAGGGTGGGACTGAAAGGCAGGCTTGGCGGAGTCACTATTTTTAGCATCAAATTCGGAATCAAGTGTAATCGCAACAGCCACAAAACCCTCTTTGCGCGCCCGAAATATAGCCAACGCACGGTGCGACGGAACCTTTTTCAAGGCTTCGTTATGATCAAAATAGTCACGAAACTTAGCACCCTCGGTTTCTTTACCTTCAATCACTTTGGCATGAATATAACCATGGGTTTTCAAAAAATGGCGTAAATTGCCCAATAACGTCGCGTCTTCACTAAAACGCTCCATAAGAATATGCTTCGCGCCCTCAAGTGCGGCTTTGACATCAGTCACGCCCTGATCGGGATTAACAAAGACTTCAGCCACCTGCTGCGGATCCAGCTCAGGCTGTTCCAATAACTGTAACGCCAGGGGCTCAAGACCAGCTTCACGTGCGATCTGCGCCTTAGTGCGACGTTTTTTCCTGTAGGGAAGATAGAGGTCTTCCAGCAAGGTTTTAGTCTCTGCGGCATTAATATCACGTTTCAATTCAGGGCTTAATTTACCCTGCTCATCAATACTGTTGAGAATGGCCTGACGGCGCTCCTCAAGCTCACGCAAATAACGCAGACGCTCATCCAGCGTCCGCAGCTGAGTGTCATCCAGCCCCTCGGTCGCTTCCTTTCGATAACGCGAAATAAAGGGCACACTGCTGCCCTCATCCAGCAACGCCACTGCGGCACTAACCTGATGTTCCTTAACCTGAAGTTCAGCCGCCAAGCGGCTATTGATAGTGATCATTAGTAGACAGTCCTGAAGCAACAATGGGGTTCTCAGCGGCACAGAAAGCCTGTGCCTGCAACAAAGGATAGAATTTTATAGGTAGCCCTGACTATCTGCCAGCACTAGACAGTTTTATACTGACAACCCACCTTCACAGCGAATGACAGCCATGTCCAGATTCAACCTATTACTCAGCTTGTTTATTGCCTTCACATTGACGGGCTGCGCCAACGCGCCACAAACGGTAAAAACCTCTGTACAGCATATTGTTGTGGTGTGGTTAAAGGAACCGGGCAATGAGAATCATCGCCAACAATTACTTGAAGCATCTCAGCAACTGACGGAAATACCCGGTATTCTGTCAGTTCAGGGTGGTAAAGTGATCAGCAGTGAGCGCGCTGTTGTCGACTCCAGCTTTGATATCGCACTGGTGATGCGAATGCATAACAGGGAAGTATTAAACAGCTACGTGCAGCACCCGTTACATCAACAACTGATTAAGGAGGTTTTTAAACCTTTAATTGAACGTTACCGGGTATACGACGTCGAAGAGCCTTAATTTTACATATAGCGTAGTTCAGGGCTAAATGGATATCGCAGCTCAACGGCGATGTTTTCACGGTCCTTTAGAGTCACGATTATAATCGATCGCTGAGACACTGACCCACAACTGATCTCAACAATCTGAGTAGGGCTACTTGCAACTGGATTGGTGCATTCCGATAATGAACGGGTATCCGATTCAAAACTAACCATTTAAAATGTCCTTTTCACTAATTTTCTTTTCATGACACCATGTTGCAGAAACTTTATGACAATTTTATGAAAACCATG